>Ga0208820_1000774_pt1 | contig 20342 bp, 14 predicted proteins | sample June2015DPH_16_5_FD_184713 | JGI IMG/M metagenome (GOLD analysis project Ga0208820, IMG submission 184713) | Peatland microbial communities from SPRUCE experiment site at the Marcell Experimental Forest, Minnesota, USA - June2015DPH_16_40... | ecosystem: Environmental > Terrestrial > Soil >...
CAAGCGAATGTCTGCCCGACGTTCAAGCCGTCATCTTGCGAGTCTGCCCGCTCTCTGTGCCGGACTTACATAGAGCCGGTGCTCGGCCACTACCGGCTAGATCAGGTGAAAGGCGAAGTACCGCAGTTGCTCGTAAACGATCTGCGGCACCGTAATCTGAGCCGCAAAACAATTCTGAACGCCCTCAGCACTCTTGCAAGCATGTTGAGCGCGGCTCGGGATTGGGACTATCTCGCACCGGAACTCGACTGGCGAAAGTTGCGGCTGCCAGTTGAAGAACTGCAGAAGCCGCAACGATTTTTCACTCCCGACGAATCCCAACGCATCATCGACGCATCCCCAGAGCCGTGGAACATCTGTTTCGCGTTCATGGCCTACCTAGGCGTGCGCACGAGTGAAGCGGTGGGCATCGCCTGGGATCACGTAGACCTGAGCGGTGGCGTGCTGCTTGTCAGGCAAAGTAACTGGCGCGGGAAACTTCTCACGGTGAAATCGAAGTCGAGCGTTCGTGATCTGCCTTTGCCGCCGGTGCTGGTGGACATGCTGAACGACTATCGGCTCCGATGGAAGCCCAACACGTTTGGATTGCTGTTTGCAAACGCCAAGGGACAGCCCATCACCAGTTGCTATGTACGTCGGGATATTCTGCACCCGATACGCGAGCGGCTGGGCATTGCGCGCGGTGGCTTCCATGCCTTTCGGCATGGCCTGGGCACTGCACTGATGCAGGAAGGTGCGTCCGCTCGCGTTGTACAGGAGCAGCTAGGCCACTCCGATTTGCGAATGCTGGCGCGCTATGCGCACGTGGTTCCGCAAGATCAAAGAATGGCTGTAGACCGCACCGTAGAAGTGTTTTTGCGGCGTTCTGCGGTGAACTTGGATGCTAAGTCGTTGAGAATAAATTAGGTGGTTGGCGTCCCCGATGGGATTTGAACCCGTGGGTCACTTAGGCTCGGGTTCTAGCACTGCGTTTACGTTCACCTGCCCGCTTGAAACCGCAATCTTCCGCTCCCATGGTTTGAAACCGGTCTTCTTCACCGATATGTCGTGCTGCCCGGCAGCTACTCCCATCGTGGATGGCGTGTTTCCGACAAAGCTACCGTCGATTTCGATATCTGCGCCGTCGGGTATCGAGGTTATTTGCAGTTCAGCTTGCGCGGCGGACGCAGCAGCGGGTGCAGCCGCTCCCACAGGTGCTGCTGCCGGGGCGAGCGGCGGCGGTTGGAACTTTGCGATGTCCAGCTTGATGTCGCCGTTCACATAAGCCGTCAGCTCGGTGCCCTTGGGGATAGTGATGTCCTTGCCATGCATGAACAGAAAAAACGGGGCCGCCGGAAAAAAGACGAGGCTGGTCGCCACGATGGCTCCGGTCATGGCTCCGGTGTGGCCTCCGCCCTGGACTTCCTTGACGGCGCGAAGTGCGGCTTTTTCTTGGTCAACTAGCCGAACATAGTCAATATTGATGTCGAGCTTGCCCCCGCGTGCCATGCGGCGCTTGGCCTGCGCCTCCGTGACCGTTGCGAATGCGACGCCGCCTTTGGAGACGACGATAGTGCCATTGACTGGGACCTCTTCCAGAACCTCGAAATCAACCGTGTCTCCGACGTGAGCGTCGGCGGAAGAAACGGTCCGATTGATTCGGAGCTTGACCGGCGTCCCGTCGAGGAGAATGAATCCGGTTGGGGCCGGTGCCGAAGCGGGTTGGTTCTGCACGGGCGCAGGCCGCGCCGCTGGGCTTGCTTGGTTCGGAGCCTGCGCAAAAAGCGCGATAGAAGAACACAGAAATAGAAAAATGTGAGCGAGACGAAGCGCTTTGTTCATGGCGTCCTAGGTACAGCTTGCCTTGATTTTACACACACCACGGGGCCGGACTGTCACTTCCGAATCCCTCATTTCTTCGTTTTAGTTTCCTGCTTCTGCATTTTCTACCTTCACGGCCATTACTTCTCCGCATCCAACACCGCCTGTAAGGTGACCTTGCTTCCCGCAGTCAAGCTCACTGTGCGACTCCACGGCTTTTGGCCCTTTGCCTCGACTCGAACCGTGTGGGAGCCCGGTGGGAGTTCAATCAGCGACGGCGTGTTCCCCATGAAGTTCCCGTCCACGTAGATGTCCCCGCCCGTTGGCTCCGACGAGACCATGACCTTGGCAGTGTTAGCGGGCGTGTTGGGGGTATCAGCTTGTCCAGTGCCAGAATTAGAGCCGCCCGACGCTTCTGTATGTACGGCAAGCTTAACGCTAGGTTCCGGAACGGTCGATGGGGCACTTGGAGGAGTTGTAGCGGTGGTCGATTCGTCCCGAGATCCTTTCGTAAGCGACCCGATGTATGCCGACGTTTCGATCCGATAGGTCTTGGTCTTGCTGCCCACGGAGATATGCAGTTTGCCGCCTTCGACGGTGCCCTTGACCACTTGGCCTGCTGAGAGTGGGTGGCATCCAATTCTCCAGACAAGCCCTCCACCGCAGGAGACGACGTAGCCAACCTTATCCGAGCCGACGACTAGCGCGACGTGATAGACGAGTGGCACGCCACTTCCCGAAGTGTGCGACTCACAGTTCAACTGGGCCGCATCGCCCGTCCCAACGATAGTGCAGTTCAGGTGGGTACTCTCGCCCGTGGATACGGTCACACGGTCTGTGCGCATCACGGCAAATTCGGCCGAGGTGGGTGCAACCTGTTGGGCTTGACTGCTGAGGGCAAACGCACAAAAGAAAAGAGTGGCAGAAAGTCTTCCCATCGCTGTTCGCCTTTGGGCCTAACTCCAGAGGACCTTATCGTTCGGCAATTCCGGGGGACTCCATATTGGAGACGCGCCAACGCTGGAAGTCAACACAAATGTGACCCATCGGCCCGTGTACGCATCGGCTGCACGCCCTCAAGATGACAGGCGATGCCGCTCGACATCCGCATACGATTTGGCCGTGCCATCCGCCGCATCCGCGAGGAACAGCAGATCAATCAGGAAGAGGCGGCGGAGCGCTGCGGGCTGCACCGGACGTACTACAGCGGCATCGAGCACTGCACTACGACGAATTCCTTTTCCAGATCATGCTGAAAGGCGTGAGCCAGATACATGGCGGGCATCCCGGGACCACCGTGCAGGAAAAGCAAAACTGGTAGCGAAGAGTCGTTTCCGCGAATAAGAATGTACTGATCTACGTCACCGATGCGGATGCGTTCCAGCGACGCGATACTGTTAGGTCCATGGATGGCAGGAGTAGTGAACCATAAATAGAACACAAAGCCCAGCCCCGCCAAAACGAGCCCGACGATACTCCGCGTTGCCTTCTTCATCTAGCAATCCTTGACACCCGCATGAGCAACTGTACTACTGGAGGACCCACTCCTATCGAGAACGTCGCCTGCAATCGCAGGAATGAAAAGCAGGACAGACTTCGCGAGTCACTGCCTATTCGGATGCAACTGTCGAGAACAGGCGATTACACGCAATATAAAAAGGCGCCCACTTTTGCGGTAGGTTGTGATTGTTCGCACCATCAACCTAGCGAAAAGGAGCGCCTTTATGAGTGAAGAAAAGTATATCGGCATGGACGTTCATCAGGCCACCATCTCGGTTGCGGTGATGGATGCTCAAGGCAAGCTGATCATGGAATGCCTGCTGGAGACCAAAGCAACCACGATTCTGGAGTTCATCCAAGGACTGCAGGGAACTCTGTCCCTGACCTTCGAGGAAGGAACGTCCGCTGCCTGGTTGCACGACCTTCTGAAACCCCACGTCAGCCGATTGGTGGTCTGCGATCCACGAAAGGCTGCCCTGTTGAAAGATGGCAACAAGAGTGACCGGATTGACGCGCGCAAGCTAGCTGAGCTGTTACGCACCAACCAACTGAAGCCGGTCTACCACGGAGAGCATGGGGTACGCACCCTGAAAGAACTGGGGCGCAGCTATCTGACCCTCACCAAAGATGTCACGCGTGTGATGAATCGGATCAAAGCCCTATACCGCAGCTGGGCCATTCCCTGTAGCGGTACGACGGTGTACGCTCCACGGCATCGCGCCGAATGGTTGGCCAAGATCGGAGAACCCGGAGTTCGGGTTCGAGCCGAACGGCTTTACCAGCAACTGGATGTGCTCCAGCCAGTGCGCCAAGCAGCGCGTCAGGACCTTCTGAGCGAGAGCCACAAGCATCCTGCCGTGAAGTTACTGCGTCAGATTCCTTCGATCGGTCCGATTCGCGCCGCCCTGCTGGTGGCATTGCTGCAGACACCGCATCGTTTCCGTACCAAGCGACAGCTCTGGGCCTACAGCGGTTTCGCAGTCGAGACTCACGACAGCGGCGAGTACCGCTGTGTGCGAGGCAAACTGCAACGCAACCGCGAGCGCATCACGGTGCGCGGGCTGAATGACAATCATAATAAAGATCTGAAGAGTCTCTTCAAAAGTGCCGCCATCTCTGCCAGCACCCGTCCTGGCCCCCTGCACGATTTCTATGCTGCTCGGATTGCCAAAGGGATGCGGCCGACGATGGCCCGGCTCACCTTGGCACGAAAGATGGTCACGATCACTTTAACCGTCTGGAAGAAAGGAGTGAGTTTCGACCCCCAACAGTTGCATCGGCAAGCCGCTTGAGCCTCTCTGGGGAAGAGGGCTTTCCATCTCAGGATTTTCTCGGGTGGTGGTCGCTCCGGTTCTGGAGAGCTCGGTTCGAGGGTGAGTATCAGTCAATGAGGTCGGCCGCGTGTGCTTCGGCACCGAGTCACCCATTACACGGTATGCCCCCTCGGAGAACCAGAAATAGCCATAGGCCACGAGCCTCGGATAGAACCATGGTTGACCTTGAGCACCAGTTTGGCTTGCCGCTCTTTCGAACTCGATGGCATCGCCACCATCCGCGGAGGAAACTTTATGAGCATGGGCAATCGGCCAAGCTTCTCCAGTGAAGCCAAACTTCAGTGGGCTGGATCTCGAGACCAAACCCTCGCCCTCCGGTCGAGGCAGAACTTTTTTCTTGACATCCCTTTTTATAGAACTTATTGACGGAACCCTTCGACGCTTCCTCTTGGTCCAGAAACGGGGTTGTGGGAGATCGAGGGATCATTTCCCCGAAGAGGACTTCTGGCCCGGAATATTTCCGGTTAGCCCATCAGTCGGCCACAACGCTGAGAGAGGCTGCCAATCGCACCGGGAATAAGAGGTGCGACTTTGAAAGCTCAGGGTTCCGCGCTCAGAAGTCGCAATCGCGGCTGTGTTCGTGTGCAGCAGGCAGTCAAGTTCCGGATTTTTCTATTGATCACTTGCAGACAAAGTTGGCTGCATCGTTGGTATTGCCGCTGCCCGTATACACGGCTTCGTGTGGATAGGAGCATAAGGGACGCGTAAACGCGACGCCTTGATCTGGATTGTTGTTGACATAGTGCGTCGCAAGAACTCTGTCGGGCGCAATGTCCTGCTCAACCCACTGGACGAGCGGGGTGAGCATGTCGAATACATTTGCGCCGGGGCCGCCTTTGCAGTGGTTCATGCCAGGTACCATGAAGAGTCGGTAAGACTCATGAGTCTGCTCCAATGACTCGCCGGGAAAGTTCACGACGCTCTCGAAGTAGTTGATGCTCGTCATCGGCGGCACCTCAGGGTCGCTGAATCCGTGGTACTGAATGAGCTTGCCGCCGCGCGACCGGAACCGTTCCAGCCTGGGATCAATCGAGTTCAGAACCGACGCCAACGTCTGACCGGGAACCACTACTTTGTTGTCCACGTAAGCGGGTCCAGAGATCCAGTCGAAAGTTCGAAAGTCCCAACTCGGATCGTCGAAGACAAAGTACTCGAAAAAAGGAATGCCAATCTGCGCGTGATCGTCGGTTTGCGGGGCAGGCGGCGGTTCCGGAGAGATAGTTGACGGCCAGCCATCGGCTTCGCCGCCCCGCTCAAAGGGCGGATAATAGCCCCGCTGCTGCACCATCTGATTCGGGCCAGTCCACAAATGTCGAACCGCATCCACCCGCTCAGCGGTAAGGCAGTTCGGGGGCATCTGCGAACCTGTGCACAGGAGCGCCACCGGATCAAAGTGGCAGCGTCGAGGATTATTCAGAACGCCATCCACTACTCCATCAAGAGCGTCGCACGCAGCGTTGACCGCATTGCCGAGAAGTGTGTTCTGCGTCGTGAAAACCGTGCTGGCGGGATTGTCAAACATCTGCCACACGACCCACAGATTGCCGCCGACATGATGATGCGTGTAGTAAGCGACCGGATCACCGGCAACAATCCCGTCGTAATCGTCCGGGAAGCGTTGCGCCTCCATCAGGGCCTGTCGTCCGCCGGTGGAGCAACCGGTGAAGAAAGAACGCTTCGCATCCTCGCCGTAGAAGGCAGACGCAATCTGCTTGCCGATGACGGTCATCAAATGGATCGAGCGATATCCAAAATCAATAATCTTTTCCGGGTGTCCAAGCGCGAAAGACCCATCATAACTGGAGGATCCAACTTGGCCGGTGTCCGTACCGACGGTGGCGTACCCAAGTGACACGCCCGGCGCAATCGCACTGTAAGGGATCGATCCCGCATAACCACCGTTTCCGACGCCCTCGAGCCTCCTATTCCAGCGATGTGCCGGCATCCAAATTTCAATTCCGATATCTGAATCGCTGGTCGGCGTGAGCGTGGCTGCCACGCGACAGAATGCAGGCATATTTTGGAAGACCTCACCGTCGGGCGCAGTATAGGTGCCCGCGGGTATCGACTGGGCTGCCGTGATCGTGGTGTGTAGCAGCTTAAGAAAGGCCAGACTCTCGCATGTCGCCGCCGCGACCTGATCGACGGCAAATGCGGCAATTACAAAAACGAGGGCCACGCATATCTTGAGCAGGGACGTGCTGGCTCGTCCTTTGTTCATTGGATCATTATAGAGTCATGTCCATGGGGACCGGCACACTGCACTTTTTTTGCACTCCTCGGACGGAAGAAAAAAGTTTTGTACGAAACGGCGAGTCATTCATCCAATTGACGGGTTATGAGGAGTTGGAGATCGTAGGTGCATTGCGCCCTCGTCGGCGCTGGTTCACCTCGCCGCCCGTCAATTCCGTAAGAAGGAGAATCGTTATGAAATCCAACCCCAGGGTTTTGTTGCTTTTCGTCGCCGCGCTCGTGGCAACTGCCGCCCACGCCCAGTACGGGACCACTCCGATTCAACACGTTGTCGTGATCTTTCAGGAAAACCGCACGCCCGACAATTTGTTTCAGGGATTGTGCGCCGCCAACGGTGGCGTACCTGGATGCAGCGCGACAGGCGCTGGGGGCACCTACGAGATTGTATCGACCTACGTGAATGCCGACGGTCAGACCGTGCCATTAACCCCTGTCGGACTGGCCACCAACTTTGATCTGGATCACAGCCACGGCGGGCCGAAGCTCGATGGAACCATCAGCGGGTGGGATTTCGAGTTCAAGAACCAGGGAATCAGCAACAAACGGGCAGCCAACGTTCCGACAGACTGTGGGGCCAATGTCTTTGGCTGCGTGGTTCCGGCCAACAACTATTCTCAGTTCATGTATGTGTACAACACGCCGGTAACGAACAGCAATGGCAGCAAAGGTGGCGTTCTCGACCCCTATATCACGTTAGCAACGACCTATGGTTGGGGCAATCGAATGTTTCAGACCAACCAGGGCCCGAGCTATCCGGCGCATCAGTTTATTTTTGGCGCTACCTCGGCGCCCACTGCGGCAGACGACCCGCTAGGTATCTTTGTCGCAGAGAATGGCCCGAGTACGAACTATGGCTGCGGCTCGGGAAACTCGGTACAACTGATCCGGCCGAACGGGAACTCGGAACCACCTTTTGGCACGGAGACTCCCGGCGACGAAATCGCGCAGTGCTTCACCCGCAATGCCATGGACTACCTGTTTAGCCAGCCCAGTCCCAAAATCACCTGGACCTACTACGCCGAAGGGCAAACCAGCCTCTGGGTAGCGCCGAACTCGCTCTCGAACATCTGCATACCAGAGTCGGGCGTATGCACAGGGCCAGACTGGACGAAGGGCGAGTCGAACGGTTACGTCGACACGACACCGCCGGATGTCTTGAACGACATCTCCAACTGCGCGCTCTCGCAAGTAAGTTGGATCACGCCAGCAGGACAATATTCGGATCATCCGATCAACAGCGGCCAGGGACCGTCGTGGGTGGCGGCCATCGTCAATGCCATAGGAAATAACACAAATTGCGACGACGGTACCGGCTACTGGAAGGATACGGTCATATTCATTACCTGGGACGATTGGGGAGGATGGTACGACCACGTGCGGCCCATTTTCCAGACCGGCGCCAACCAGAACGACTATCAACTCGGGTTTCGTGTTCCGCTGGTGGTGGTTTCGGCCTACTCGACCAAGCCCGGATATATCAGCAACCTGGATTACGATTTTGGCAGCATCCTGAAGGGGATCGAGGGTATTTTTGGTCTCGGCAATCTCGGGTTTGCCGATGCCCGAGCGACGAACGATCTCCACGACTTCTTCAACTTCCATCAGGTCGCATCGGCGTACAAAACAATTCCCGCTCCGCTGCAGGGAAGCTTCTTTATCAAGACTGGCGATATTGAAAGAGATCCGCCGGATACCGACTAGGCAACATTTTCGGTGGTCGCACCTCAGATACCGCACCGTCGCGATTGAAGGGGCGCACACCAACAGATTGGATCCCGACAGCAGTTCTCGATGCCGGTGGCCAACTTCTTTGTGCTCAATAGTGTGAATGGCGAGGAAGTCGACGAGCCGATCAACGCTATCCAGAACCGGGCTTCAGGAGATCAGCCGGTGAGCGCGTTCAGCAGCGCGACACTTCTCCCAAGCGGCTTCTGGACAACATCCCGAGCCAGTTTCCGGTGTGGGCCTGTGCAACTTTGTCAGCTTCGGTGCGCTGCGCCAAGAGCAATGCGAATATTCACTCTTTAAGGTCATACCCGAGCAGCGCTTCCCGCTTACCCATGCGATGACAGTCTTCGTCCGTAGCAGCGAAGTGCGACTTCTCCGATACCGAATAGCAACGGTACAGGGGTTGGGTACCGGGCTGTTCAGTGGAATATACGAAGCCCGCGCTGCGCAACCGTTCGTATCCCTGAGTTTCGCAAACACCCTTTTGGATGAGAATGTGGTCTGGATGCCCCGCCCGCTGGCTTACGCAGTCTTCGAGTTCGACCGTGGGGTGCTTGGCATCCGCCGCCGTCATCAGGTACCCGGACTGCGCCTCCAGCTTGTAGTCTTTGTAATTTCCAGGCACGGGCGCCACCGTCGACCAATGATCATGCAGTTTCGCGTTGTACCAATGTGCCAGCATCACGCCTACCTGTAGCTCATCCGGTTTGCGCGAGCGTGAAACCTCAATTTTCCTAAAAACGAGATAGCGCTTGTCGAAACCTTCTTTCGGCTGAAGGTACATATAAGCCATCAGCCAGTGATCGCTCAGTTGATTCCTTCCAGTGTCAACGCCAATCAGGTCGCCGTAGGACAACAATTCGTTGGGAGGGCCGCCACGGTCCCATCTGCCATTATCGAGTTTCATCAGCGGCTCAGGGAAATTTGTGAAATGCAAACGGTCCTGCGAGAACGCCAGCCCGAGTCCGTCCCGTACCCAGATGACTTTCACGGTTTCGCCTGTTGTTAGCCAGCTTGCTGCGGCACCGCCCTCCCCAAGATTGCTCGCGTCACCGCCAAGCCCAGGCTGGCTCCATGCACCATTAAAGTATTTCTCCCACTTCCCGGGACCAGGGTTTGATACCGATGCACGCGCTACATAGGAAACATGATCTCGGCTACGTCCACAATAAGCGTAGTAATAGCCGTCTCCGCCATTGAGTGCGTTGATGCAGCTTTCGCCTGTCATTACGCCTGGAGTCGGTTTATCGCTCGTTTTCCCCTTGATGATGAAGCCCTGTATTTTCCACGTGATCCCATTGTCCGCGGACGTGGCGATCGTCATCGATGTGTGGGTCTGGCCGTTGTTTTTGTAATCGCAATCCGTCTCGTTGTGCACCCATCCGACCAGCTTCGTCCCTGCCGGCTCCACGTGTTGTATCCACTGGCCGCAGGACGAGGGACTGTTTTTCGGCCCAGGTCTTAGGACCGTCACTGCAGGCCCGCCCATATCCCACGGCTGATTGCCGTCAATTGCAAACGTCGTCCCAGCGGCAGTAAACCCACGGAACTTGCCGTTGGGCAGTTTGATCTCAGTAAAGTAGTTGTCCGCGATGTTCGGCGCCGGGCCACGTGCGACGAATGGAACTCCGACACGTATACGAAGGTTTTCCGTGCGACTCGCCTTGTTCGGTTCTGTATCCTTCGCATCCTCGGCTCGTGACAATGGCATTATCGCAAGGCGGCCACCTTCCGTCAGCGCACCGCAGCGATACATGGCGAACTTGTCTACTTGCTTCGCCCAAGCGTCGGAATTCCACGTAAATAAGATGAGCCCTTCGATGCGCTTTTCTTTGGCGTATTCATAGAAGATCCCGAGCATCTGGCGCATCACCATGGTTCGGTTTTCCTCATGGCCTGGGCACGAAGTATCCCTGTTCGCAATCCCCCATTCCGTGATCCAACACGGCTTTCCGGCTGCACTGCCCGGAGGTCGACACTCCTTGTCGAATGTCTCCTGGTCAATAGCATGCATGCGCTGATTCGCTGGAGCTTTCGGATTGCCATTCGGATAGATATGAATTCCGTAACCGTCCACGATCTTATCGAGCCCATTGGCACGCATAAAATCAAGCGTTGCGCTGAAGCTCGCAGCGTCGACTTTTGAACCGGCCTTGATATCACCTTGCTCAGCATCGATCAATCCGGCAGTTATGACGGGCGTGTGTTGATTGAGTTTTGAGTGATCGCGGATGTCTTTGAGGACAGCCAAAACCTTCAGATACTGGAGATATCCTTTGGCAATCTGCTTCCCTTCCGTATCGTGATACAGATCGTCGAGGCTTAGCACACCCTTGCCTTCGCCGGGCAAAGGGAATTCGGCATTGAAGGCAGTCCAGTTGATCTCGTTGCCCAGTTCGAATGCGGCCAGGACAATCCCTTGCTCTTCCAGCTTGGCGAGCAGAGGTTCGAAGTAAGCCCTGAATTTGTCTGGATCAGCATAGGAAAGAGGATGCCCGGACCACATGCCAGGGAACTCTTTGGGTTGCGATTGGCGAGTCGGAGCGCCATCACGAAATTGCACGCTGACTCCCAATTCGATCTTGATGCCTTGCGCATAAACCCGCTTCGCGAAATCGAGTCCTTTGTCATCGGGCGAGACGCCGCAGCGAATGACGCGAACGCCGGCTTTTTTCATTTCACTCAACATGGCGTTCTGTTGCTCCACCTTGAATCTCCCCGGATTCACCATGTTGATGCCGACAACGACCTTATCCGGCTGAGCGAACGCGGAAAAAGAAGCCACGGCTACAAGGCATCCGGAGAGGACGACGGAACCGTAAACTTTCTTCATGCGCACCTCCCCAGTGAAACCAAGCCCCGCTTGATTGCGACCATGAGCCTCCATACCTTCACCGCAACAGAGCGCTCGACGGCTTTCAGGTTCGGTCGCAAGACGCGCCGTCACCCTCTTCACCCTGATCGCGGCTGCTAATGGAAACCCAGCTCCTGCAGAGAAGTCGTGATATTAAGGAACAGACAAGTCTTACTGAATGTTAGTCGATTTTTCCCCTCCCGCTCCGTTGCCATTGAAGAACCCGCGGCGTCGACCTCGGCAGAGTAGCCTGTCCTCGCGGTCCAGAAACGGCGTTCCGGGAGATCTCCCCCCAAAACAAGACATCTCGGTACTCGGGGTTCAATGTGATTCAGGACCAAGGGGCTTTGGCACGAGTTGGCCTGAGCAGAACGCAGCACTCCGTGTTCGCGCGCAAGATCAGCCATAAGCGGCAATCCAGCCCAGGCTATTATTCTGAAATGTGACTGAAAAGCCAGACACACACCCCAAGACACCGCTTCGCAAGGGTTTTCTCCGATCCTTTGTTCGATGGCTTGCCATCGGCGTGGTGCTTGTTTGGTCGCTTGCCGCGCTGATCCTTCTGGCCGCCCGGTGGATCGACCCACCGTCAACCGCGGTGCACATCCAGCGCCGCTTGCAGGCCTGGATTCACCACACTCCGTATCACGAACGCTACAAATTCATTCCGCTCAGCCAAATCTCGCCCGATCTCCAGCACGCTGTAATCGCCGCGGAGGATGCGCGCTTCTACCAGCACCATGGGTTCGATTGGCACCAGATCCAAATCGCTGCCGAAGACGATTTGGAAGGCGGTCGCACTCGCGGAGCTTCCACCATTACGCAGCAGTTTGTAAAGAACCTATTTTTCGGAACGGGCCGCTCTGTCCTCCGCAAGGGTGCGGAGTTCACTCTGGTACCGGTGGCCGAATTCGTCCTCGGCAAGCGGCGCATTCTGGAGATCTATCTCAACGTGGTCGAATGGGGCCCTGGTATTTATGGTGCAGAGTCGGCGTGCCGTTACTACGACGGAACCGCGGCCCGGAATATCGGCCGGCAACAGGCGGCACGGCTCGCCGCGATTCTGCCGGCTCCCCTGAAGCGACGGCCCGAGCGCATGAATAACTACAGCGCGCGCATCCTTGAGCGGATGCGCCAAATGGGTTGGTAATCGCGAGCAGCCGGCGAGACTCGGACGTTTCCCAAGCTCATGACTCGATTTCGACCGTGATGACGCGAGGGTGGGCTGCTGGTGGGGGTGGCGGATCGTCGATGGATTCGCCGGGAGCTGGCAGAGGGGTGTCCGCGGGAACAGTTGGTTCTTCTCGCTTAGGAAAGAGAGGCGCTGGCGGGGCTTCAGGGATCTCTGCGGTTTGGGTGGACTCAGCTAGTGCCATGCGGGTAAATAGGCTTCGGTAGGAGCCCGGAGCGGCCCCAGCGTTCGCATTATCCGGTGGAATCACCCGCCGCATGTTGGCGCTCTCAAGAACTCCATGGACCACGTAGGCAGCCTTGATGGTATCCAGTAGTTCCTTTGGGAAGAGATTCATATCCAGCCCGACGACCATCCGCATCAGTTCATGATCGAGGACTTCGACCTCGATCTTCTGCTGGCAGATACCAGCGACCTTCTTGGTGAGATCGTTCTGGAGGGCTTCGTGCGCGACCGCTGCGGCGTCACCGAGCAGTTGCTGGCGCATCTGTCCTAAACGCACCGGCTCCATGCGGGCCTGGATCTCCTCCTGAACTTTTTTGCGTTGCAGGATCCTGTGCCCGGTGCCGGGCTTTAGAGAGGCGCGCCGCTCCGCGTAGGGAATCTTCTCCTCTACCGCACCTTCCTTCACGTAGAGGCTGATGAAGTATTTTTCCTTCTCCTTGGCGGTAAGGTTTTGGGCCTTCACACGACGGGTCCTGAGGCCGCAGTATCTTGACTTCATAAATCCGCTTGATTCGGTGAGCCTGCCGGGGACGCTGCTGCTCTCCGTCTTGCCAAAATTCTCCAGGTTCCTAGCTTCCGATCGCGTTCGCAGTCCTCGCCACACGCCAGCGTCCGCCCCGCGGGATCAGCTTCGATAGACAGCCGACGCTTTTCAGCTTCGCTTCCAATCAGCGGGCGATAGCATACATCACAGCGCCTGAATTCCGTCTTCGTAAACTCGCTGTATCCACCTCGTGCGCGGTCGATCCGCAGTAATAGTTCCGCTCGCCAAGATAGCAGCCATACTTCGTTCGGTGCGCATGGCAACCCGCGAATTGATGCTTGCCTCGCCCAGTCTGGAACCGTCAACAGCGGCGAAACTCGGATCCTCCAGACCTCCCAGCGAAGCGGCGGCTTGATACCGCGTGCCCCGCATCTCCTGCCGCCGTGCTGCTCTCCACCGTGGTTTTCGAGACACGACCCCTTATCCCCTACTCTCTAACTGAGCAACAACCAGACACCGATCAGAAGCTAATTAGATTCGTTGAACAGTTTGGACCAATTGTGGTCAGCTCCTCAAGGACCGAGAAAGAGGATCGAGGGGGGGCACACGACCCACTCGCTGCCTATCGGCACGCGAATCACTTTGGGATGCAGAAGCGGCGAGGAAAGAACTCTCCACACATTCAGTTTGCCAACGAATTTCATCGGGGATGATGGCAGACACTTCCAGCCCATCAGCACACACCTCGACATGTTCTGAAGGTCGTTTTAAAATTCCGATAGAGAAGACAATTGTTATCGCTCACCAGAATTTAGCCGAACTCAAGAATGAGCGCCGGATCTATCGTGCGGCCCTCGCGCTCGTGGCGGAATTTGGGCGTGGAAAAGAGTGCGACCGGGTATCAGCACGCGATTGCCTGTTCGAGATTGTGGAACACGTGTCAGTTTGGCCGAAACAATGGCAGCGTGAGAGACAACTGAGACTCAGCGTTCAAGGCTATGCGCACCAACCAGAGTGGTTCTTTGGGCAAGACAATCTCAACGAATTGCAAAATGTTAGTGATTGCGTGGATTCAATACCGCCCATCTATGGTTTTTATCCCGCCTCGTCTCCTCTGTCAGACCCAATTCAGGCAGGTCACTGGGTAATCTGTGTCCTGGTGAACACGTTTCGTCCGGTTGTCTATTACTGGGGCAATAGGCCCGTTGAGGCACCGGGCTGGGATCTGACGGGTGGTATTCGGCCTATTCTCTATTACATATTGAGGAGGGAATACCTTAAGGTCCGCGGTGTCGGCATCTGCCGAAATACCGAATGCCGGGATGTTTTCGAGATCGAGCGTTCGGGCCAGGAGTTCTGCGGTGAGGAGTGCTCGCGCCGGCAGCGCCAACGAGAATACTGGCAAAACCGGGGTAAGAAAATGAGAAAGCGCAGGCTCAAGACTCGTGAATCGTCGAGTGCCCGCCAGCTAGGTAGGACATCAGCCAACAAGGGAGACCTCAAATCCCCAATTCGCAAATGAAGGAGCAGGCCATGTCACTATACCGATACAAAGGCAGCAAGGTGTGGACGATGGATTTTATTTTCCACGGGCAGCGCATCCGCGAGAGCACGGGGACACGCTCAAAGACTCTGGCAGGGGACATAGCGCGCAAGCGCCGCCGCGACTTGGAGGAGGGCTCGGCAGGCCTCACCAGCAAACGGAATCGGCCGCTGCTATTTTCGATTGCCGCTGAAGATTACCTGAAAATGAAAGAGGCCCGCTGGGAGGCAAAGACACGTCTGATTGCTGAAAACAACTTGGCTCATCTACTGCCGGTATTCGGCAAACGTCTGCTGGTCGATATTGAAGCCCCTGACATCCGGGCATATCAAAAGGCTCGACTGGCCGAAGGTGCGGCGCCGCGGACGGTGAACATCGAACAAAGTCTCTTCCGAGCCATCATGCGGCGTTTTGGCGCATGGGCACGTATTCAGCATGAGGTGGGCATGTTGCCAGAACAGGGAGACATAGGCCGCAAGATTTCCGCTGAAGAGGAGTGGCTTCTATTGCGTGAATGCTCAAACTCGCGGTCTCGGGGCCTATTTCCGTTCGTTACTCTGGCGATCGAAACCGGCGCGCGCAAGAATGTGATTCGCACGCTGCAATGGAAATGGATCAACCTCGCCAATGCCTGCATTCAGTTCGGCAAGGATAAGACGCCCAGCGGTACAGGTCGAATCATTCCGCTAAACCGGCGTGCCCTTGAAACCTTGAAGCTATGGGCGCAGCGGTTCCCCGATCGCGAGCCCGAGCACTATGTTTTTCCGGCTGAGAGATACGGGCTTCTGGCGATGTGTTCGAGGCCACGGCTTACGCCACTGACCCGACCAAACCAGTTGCCAGTATCAAGGAAGCATGGGAAGGCGCCAAGGAACGCGCGCGAGTAAAATGTCGGTTCCATGATCTAAAGCACACGGCTGTGAGCCGGATGCTAGATGCCGGCGTTCCCATCGCCAAGATAGCCAAGATCGTTGGATGGTCCCCGGCTAAGATGGTCCGCATGAGTGCTCGTTATGGGCACTTTGGCCTTGAGGATCTGCGCGGCGCGGTTGAGACCATTAGCAGGCCAGCAGAAGGCAAAATTAACCAGAGGTCCCCGGTAAATCCCCCGGGTATGAGCGAGTCTCCAGATGCGAAGGTTAACTAAGTGTATGAGAATAAGTGGTGGGCAGTGCAGGACTCGAACCTGCGACCTCCTGCTTGTAAGGCAGGCGCTCTAACCAGCTGAGCTAACCGCCCGCTCCGCGCGGATGCGATCCACGGCGCGTTTCATCCCTGCTACTCGCGATAAACTTTCTGCAAAAACTTACGCCGAGGATACTCGACCCTTCCCTTGCCGGTCAAACCGATTCCCTACTTCTTCAAGCAAACGGAAACTCCATCGCGGATGGGCAAGATGGTCGTAAACACATCTTTCGACTCGCAGATCAGTTTGTTGAATTCGAGGATGGCCTTGGTTTGGGCGTCGGGGTTGGGCCTGCGGAGCTTGCCGCTCCAGAGAACGTTATCGGTGATAAAAAGGCCGCCGCTTTTCAGGCGCGGGAGCGCTAAACGCAAGACGCGCGGGTAGTCGATCTTATCGACGTCGTTGAAGATGATGTCGTACGGTTCCTTCTCCTCCGAAAGAATTTCGAGCGCGTCGCCCACGCGAACCGTGATGCGCTGGCTGACGCCGGCGCGATCGAAGTAGCGGCGGGCCTTCTCGGCGCGCTTGCGGTCGCCGTCGGTGTAGACGACGCGTCCGCCTTCGCCCACCGCGCGCGCCCACCAGATGGTCGAATAGCCGATAGCCGAGCCCATTTCGAAGATCTTCTTCGCGCCGCTGATGGTGGCCAGTTGATAAAGCACGCGAGCGACGGCGGGGCCGACGATGGCATAGTCATTCCTGGCGGCATCCTCTTCCATCTCGGCGAGAACTTCGTCGCGCGGCGGCAGCATGGCGTAGAGGTAGTCTTCGACTTCAGGAACTGTGATTCCACCCATGCGCCAGTCGGGAAGTGCGGCTTGATCGGTCATGTTTCTCCTTGCGATCCAATTTTTCTGGTGGAGAGCCGGGCGTCCCCGCCCGGCTGGACGGGCGAGGACGCCCGTCCCACCACCGTATGCCTTTTGCGAAATTGTCGGTTTACGAAATTGTCTTCCCCGGTTTTAGTTCCAACACTTCCACGTCCGGCGCCAGTTTCTGCAAGTCGCCGGGCTTTCCCGTCAACTGCGGAAACGTACCGAAGTGCATGGGGATGACAGTTTCCGGCTGCAGCAGTTTACAGGCATAGGCAGCCTCGCGCGGCGACATGGTGAAACGGTCGCCGATGGGCAGCATGGCAATCTTCGGCGCGTAGAGGTCGCGGATGATGGCCATGTCGCTGAAGACGTTGGTATCGCCCGCGTGGTACAGCTTGACTCCGTTCGAGAACTCGAGCACGTAGCCGCAGGCTTCGCCGCCGTAGACGATCTGGTCGCCATCCTGAATTCCGCAGGAATGCACCGCGTGAACCATGGTGATCTTCACGTCTGCGACAGTTTGCGTGCCGCCCTTGTTCATGGGTGCGATCTCTTTGACGCCTTTTTTCTGCAGCCACAAGCAGAGCTCGAAGATGCCCACGGCGATCGGATTCAGCTTCTTGCCCACGTCGACCACGTCACCGATGTGATCGCCATGCCCGTGAGTGCAGATCAGCACGTCGGCTTTCTTGACGTTCTTTTCACTCTTCGGACACATGGGATTACCGGCAATCCACGGATCGATGTAAAGGGTCTTCCCTTCCGGCGTTTGGATGCGGAAGGTGGCGTGGCCAAGCCATGTGAGTTGGATTCCTTGAAGATTCACGACACACTCCCGGGGTAAGAAGCCGCTAGCTTCTGGCTATGAGTATGCGGGCTGTGGTTCGATTTGCTGTTCATACAGCGAAGTAGCATTTTAGTGACGTGGGGAAAAGCGCGCAACGAGCGCGCACAGCCCGCGAAAATATTGGCTTGATTTAAGCCATTCCGGTTGCACCCAAACTCGTGTATAAGATGGTGCTCAATGCCCGAACTCAAAGTGTTGCTCTCACGCGAAACCATCGCCAAGCGGGTCGCCGAGCTGGGAGAAGAGATTGCGCGCGATTTTCGCGGCCAATCGATTATCTTTGTCGGCGTTCTCAAAGGCGCGGCCATTTTCTTGAGCGATCTTACGCGTCAGGTTCCGCTCGAAGCCACCTTCGACTTTATCGGGGTTTCGAGTTACGGAAACCGCCCCACTGCCAAAGAGGACCCGGCGGGCCACGCAGCGTGGGATTCGCTGGGCGAAGTCCGTTTGACCAAGGACTTAGATCAGTCGCTGGCGGACCGAAACGTGATTCTGGTCGAAGACATCCTCGACACCGGGCTAACGCTGAACTACATTTTGAAGCTGGTGCAGGCGCATCAACCGAGATCGCTGCGCATTGCGGCCTTGCTGGACAAGCCTTCACGCCGCAAGCAGCCGATCCAGGCGCAATACATCGGCTTCACGATTCCCGACGCCTACGTGGTCGGTTACGGCCTGGACTATGCGGAACGCTACCGCAATCTTCCGGATATCTGCGTGCTGGAAAACCTGAGCTCCAGTGCTGAGCCTTAAAATTTGTAATTGGTAATTTGAAAATCGAAAACGCAGGTTTTCACAATTACCAATTACAAAATTACCAATCACAAATGAAGCGGGAGAGATTGAACCCGCTTCCCTGTGGAAGAGCCGCTCCGAATCGGCTGCTATGATGAAGCTTGTGAAAACGACCGCCGCGCAAACTGGACGCGCATCCGAGGTGGAACCCCTCCTGCTGGAAGTGGCCGACGTGGTGAACACCACGCTCGACCTGGAAACCACGCTGCGGCGGGTGGCGGAACTGGTACGCAAGGTCATTGACTACGAAATTTTCGCGATTCTGTTGCTCAACGAGCAGCGTCAGGAATTGTACATCCGCTTCCATGTGGGATATCCGCCGGAAGCCGCCGACCGCCTGCGCGTGAAAGTGGGCCAGGGAGTTACCGGACGCGCCGCGGAGACTCGCCAGGCAGTGCTGGTCGCCGATGCGACGCAGGACAATTTCTACCTTGAAGCCGTACCCAACGTTCACTCGGAGCTGGCGATTCCGCTGATCGTGAAGAACCGGGTGATCGGCGTGATCGACATTGAGGCGCGCGAAAAAGGTTACTTCACCGAAGAGCACAAACGCCTGCTGACGCTGATCGCGTCGCGCATGGCGGTGGGCATTGAGAACGCGCGGCTGCACACGCGCATAACGCGCCAGGCCCGCACGCTGCTTCTGCTGAACGAGATTGCGCGCGAACTCACGTCGATTCTGAACCTGGACGAACTTCTCAAGCGCATCGCAGAGTTGCTCAACCGGCTGATCGACTACCAGATATTCAGCATTCTTTTGTTGGATCAGACGGAAGAAAAACTGCAGCACCGATTCTCGCAGCGCTTTGAGGAAAGACTGCATCTGAAGCACGACATCCCACTGGGCCGAGGAGTGGTGGGGTACGCCGCGCAGGCCAAGGAAGCGGTCCTGGTGCCTGACGTCGCCAAGAGTTCCCGCTACATCGCGGTGAATCCCGAGACGCGCTCGGAACTGGCGGTTCCGCTGATCTACAAGGACAAGGTAATCGGAGTGCTCGATCTGGAGCACACGCGCCGCGGCTATTTCACCGAGGATCACAAGCGGACCCTGACCACGCTCGCGGCGCAGCTTGCGATCGCCATTGAAAACGCGCGCTTGTACGAGGAGATTGCCCGGCAAGAGCAGCGGCTGGAACGCGATCTGGCGCTGGCGCGCGAACTGCAGTTTCGCTTGCTGCCGCATTCGCTTCCGAAGATGCAACATCTCGAAGTCGAGGCGAAGTTTGTTCCAGCCCGCGCCATTGGAGGCGATCTCTACGACTTCCTTCCTTACTCGTTGTCGCGCCTGGGAATCGCGATTGGAGACGTAAGCGGCAAAGGCGCGCCGGCTGCCATTTATGCCGCGCTGGTCAGCGGCATTCTGCGTTCCCATGCGCCGATTGAGCCGGGTCCGGCGGAGATGCTTTCGGCGGTGAATCTGTCGCTGGCGGAACGCAGGATTGCAGCGCAGTTTGTGTCGATCATCTACGCGGTGTGGGATGACGAGCGGCGGACGCTCCTGGTAGCGAATTCGGGCTTGCCGCGGCCCATCCATTGTCATGACGGCAAAATTGAGTTCATCGAGGCGACTGGGCTGCCACTGGGACTGTTCGACGAAGCCGATTACGACGAATTCAGTTTCAAGGCTAAGCCGGGCGATCTCTTCGTGTTCTACAGCGACGGCATTCTCGACGCACGCAGCCGGCACGGTCAATCTTTTGGGCCAGAGCGTGTGGAAGCGATCGTCGCCGGCTGCGCAACCAAGTCGGCGGACTGCGTGGTGAACGAGATTTTCAAGGCGGTTACA
>Ga0208820_1000778_pt1 | contig 20295 bp, 20 predicted proteins | sample June2015DPH_16_5_FD_184713 | JGI IMG/M metagenome (GOLD analysis project Ga0208820, IMG submission 184713) | Peatland microbial communities from SPRUCE experiment site at the Marcell Experimental Forest, Minnesota, USA - June2015DPH_16_40... | ecosystem: Environmental > Terrestrial > Soil >...
TGGCCTGCCGCCAACCTGGGTCTGGCCGACTATGAAGACCGCCGCGGCAATCTGCCAGCGGCCGTCGAGCGATATCAGATATTGGCGAGCCGCGCGGCCGACGTGGCCATCCGCGCTACAGGCTACAGCCGTTTGGGATTTGCCTATCGCCAAATGGGGGAGTCGATGAAGGCAAAGCAGTGTTTCGAAACGGCGCTGCAGTTGGCGCCCGACCGGGCCAGGGCAATGACGGGACTCGGCTTGATCGCCCAGGAAAATGGCGACCTGCCCGAGGCCATTCACCAATACTCACGCGCGATCGCGGCAGAGCCCACCGACGTTGGATACGTGCTGCTGGCGCAGGCTCTGCAGCAGGCGGGACGCTTGGACGAGGCCAATGCGATTTACGAGCGCGTGGCGCGTTTCTCGCCAAATCTTGCGGAGGCGCAGGAAGGCGCGAAGCGATACCTCGCAGGGAAGTAACGCGCAGTTATCAAATGGCTGCGGAAAGGGACGGCTCTACAGGGCGCTGAGAAGTCGATTTCGATGCCCCGCTTCTAAAAGGCGCGTCTGATTTCAAAGAACTTGCGACATCGCTAAAGCGATGCCCTGATACGAACCCCAAGTTTTTCCGCAGCCTGTGAAGACATGCCTTGATACGAATCGCACTTGCCACTTTGATCGATTCTCTGAGTATCCGTCTGGAATGCTTCGAGTTTGTCCGTCACCAATGCGCTCTTACCGCCCAGACGTCCTGAGCACAGAGAAGCCCGCTTTCAGTTAAGAGTTCTGAAAACATCGTAGCGCGCTTGCAATTACTATGGTGCTCATGGGTGCTCGCCAATCTTCGTGCACGCCTTCAGCGGCTGATACCCTAGCAGTGAGAACAGGTCTCGTTCACAAAGCCGCACGATTATGACCCTCAGGGGTGGGCGAAATGCCATCCCGTCTTTGCACATGGCTTGGGTCGATCGTTCGTGTCTGGATCAGAATAGTTGAATCCATGAGTTCGTCTTCCACTGCCGCGGTGGCGAAACGCCTCGAACGACCGGGAGTCCCGCTTTCCTCCAAGCTGTTTCAGTCGCCGGCGCAACGCACCTTGCTGTTGTGTCTGCTGTTGACCGCCGTGGTGCTGGTGGTCTACAACCCCGTAATTCACAACGGGTTCCTCAACTGGGACGACGACCAGTACATCACGGACAACCCTCACGTAAGGGCGGGCCTGACCTGGGCGACCGTGGAATGGGCCTTCACCACCTATCATGGGGCGTACTGGATGCCCCTTTCGTGGCTTTCTCATGCACTCGACTGTGAACTCTTCGGCCTGAAACCAGCTGGACACCACTACATGAATGTCTTGCTGCACGCGGTCAATGCGGTCCTTCTCTTTCTATTGCTCCAGAGTGCCACGGGATTCCGCTGGCGCAGCCTGATGGTCGCTGCTCTGTTTGCGCTGCATCCGATGAACGTCGAGTCCGTAGCCTGGGCAGCCGAGCGGAAGAATGTATTGAGCATGCTGTTTTTTCTGCTCGCCCTGTATGCCTACGTCTGGTATGCGCGCCGACCTGGGCTCTGCCGATACACTACGGTGACTTGCTTATTTGCACTGGCGCTGCTCAGCAAGCCGCAGGTGGTTACATTTCCGCTTCTGCTCTTGCTGTGGGACTACTGGCCGCTATGCCGAATTTTTCCCCCGGCGGCTGCGGACACGCGGATGCAAGGCGGGAACCCGACGACATTGTGGAACGGATGGCTGGTGCTGGAAAAGTTGCCACTGTTGCTGCTCTCCGCCGCCAGCGCGGTGGTCACCATGAGGGCCGCGAAGGCCGGAGGCGCCGCCAAGGCTCTTTCTGAGTACAGTTTGCTCTTGCGGCTGGAGACTGCCGTGATCTCGTCTGTGCGCTACCTGGGGCATGCGCTCTGGCCCTCAAAGCTGGTGGCGCTGTATCCGCACCCTACCAAGCTCTACCCGACCTGGCAAGTAGGCGCGGCCCTGGTTCCATTGCTGCTCGTCACCGCGTTGGTCCTCCGCGCGCGTGACCAACGCTATCTTGCCGTCGGATGGTTTTGGTTCCTGGGCAGCCTCGTGCCGATGATCGGGCTGGTACAGGCAGGCCTTCAAGCAATGGCAGATCGTTTCGCGTACCTTCCCTTCATTGGACTGTTTTTGATGTTGACCTGGCTGGTGGCCGACTGGGCCAGAGCTTGCAAGATTCCCGTCAGATGGCTCGCCATTCCCGCCGTTTCTTGTCTGCTGGTGCTGGGAACCCTCACGTACCGTCAGGTTGGCTACTGGCACGATATTGAGTCCTTCTGGCGCCGCACGGTGGCGCTGACTCAGGACAACTACATCGCACAGGTCAACTTGGGAGACTTTCTGTTCAGGCAGGGCCGAACCGAAGAGGCCGCCGCGCACTTCCGCGCCGCACTCGCCACCCGTCCCGACGGTCTGACTGCCAACCTGAATCTTGGCGCCTACGAGGATGGCCGCGGCAATCTGCCCGCGGCCATCGAGCGCTATCAGATAGTGGCTCGCTACGCGGGCGACGTTGGCATGCGCGCTACCGCCTATAGCAGTCTGGGATTTGCCTATCGCGGAATGGGGCAGCTGATGCAGGCCAAGCAGTGTTTCGAAACGGCGCTGCAGTTTGCGCCCGATCACGCCCGGGCTATGGTCGGGCTGGGCTTGATTGCCCAGGAAAATGGCAACCTGGGGGAGGCCATTCGCCAGTACTCGCGTGCCGCGGCGGTGCAGCCGGATAATGTGGTTTTTCTTCTGCTCGCCCACGCGCTGCAGCAGGAGGGACACGCTGACGAGGCCAACGCGATTTCCGAGAGCGTGGCGCGCTCCTCGCCGGATCTTCCCAAGGCGCAGAAAACGGCGGAGTCGCTCCTCTCCGGGAAGTAAAGCGCGGCTATCAAATGGCTGCGGAAAAGGACGGCTTTACAGGCCGCTGAGAAAGCCAAATTCGATGTTTTCCGCAGCCTTTGAAGGCGTGCCCTGATAAGAATCGCGCTTGCACACCACAGGCTGCCAGGCCGTCGGAAAAGTGCAAGCGAAAGCAAACGCAAAAAAAGCCGGGGTGAGCGTTCTCAGAATGGTAGTTGCGGCATCTGACGGCGGCTTGAAAGGTGAAGATGGAGACGAGGGGCGACTGGCAAAATTTGTCAATCTGGGTCCCGAAAGTGTCATACTGGAAGAATCGAGGGTGACTGAGGCGGTGACTGCCTCGCAGAAGGGTGCTGAAAACACTGAAGTTTCGTCCAGAGGGACATCTAACTTCCGTCACCTAGCCCTCTGGCCCTCAGAGTGCGATAGTACGAACGAGTTGGTCATCCAACCAAAACAGTCAAACGGAGACGAGGACAATTTAAATGCGGAAACAAAAGGGCTTCTCACTGATCGAACTGCTGATCGTGGTCGCGATCATTTTGATCATCGCCGCGATTGCTATCCCGAACCTTCTGCGTGCGCGTATTGCGGCGAACGAGTCGTCCGCAGTGGCGTCGGTTCGCACTATCAACACGGCAATGATTTCATACAACTCCAGCTACCCGACGGTGGGCTTTGCGGCCAACCTGGTTACTCTGGGGCCGGGCGGGGTCGGCACGGCCTGCCCCAATCCTCCCACTTCGGCTCAAGCCTGCTTGATCGACGGCCAGCTGGCGTCGGGCACCAAGAGCGGCTATAGCTTCGGTGCGACGGGCACCACCGGCAACTATGCTGCGTGGGGAACCCCGCAAGGTCTGAACAGTACGGGCGTGCGCTCCTTCTGCTCGATCGCGGATGCTGTGGTACGCTACGTCGCCTCTGGGGCGGTCAGCACCTGCGCCGGAACCGAGACCCCGCTGCAGTAAGTTTGGATTTGGCAAAGTACCTGGGGGAGGGTACCAGCCGGAGAGAAGCAGAGGAGAAATCCTCTGCTTTTTTATTGTGGGGCGTTTTCCTGGTGTGGTCTTCGATAATTACTCGTTCCCAGGGCCACAAAATCCACTGACACAAACTGTCATTTCCGATGCAGGGGAATGACGAAAGCGGCGAACGAGGGGACGGGGCTGCGAATTGCATCGCATTCCCAAGGACTTACGGTTAGTGCGGTTGGACCAAGTCCGGCATGAAAAATGCAAACGTTTCATTGGAACTTGATCGGTTGCGCTCATCCGGGATCAGGGAGATGCGATGCGAAGGGCCGAGGGATTTTCTCTTATTGAACTGTTGATTGTAGTGGCCATCATTCTCATCATTACGGTGATTGCGGTACCCAGTTTTCTGAATTCGCGCATGGCGGCGAATGAGTCAGCCGCAGTGGGGGCGCTTCGCTCGCTGAACACAGCACAGATTTCATACAACACCACCTATGCGACGGTGGGCTTTGCGGCCAACCTGACCGCTCTGTCGGGCGACTGCACCAGCGGCAATGTACCTTCATCGAGTGGCGCTTGCTTGATCGATTCGGTTCTGGAATCGGGTACCAAGAGCGGCTATATGTTCACTCTGCAGGGCGTAAGCGGCGCTCCGGCGCCCTCCTATCAATTCATCGCATCGCCGGTGACTTCGAACCTGACGGGCGTGCGCTACTTCTGCTCGTTCGAAGATGCGGTGGTACGCGTCAGCCCGACGACGATCACGACCTGCGATAACACGGTCCCTGAGCAACAGTAGCACCGAGGGCGGCGGCAGATCTTGAGTGCCAGCCTTGGTGGCAGGGGTAGTTTACCTTCGTAATCGCCCAGACAGCCAGACATCCCCAATCGCGCCGGCATTGCATATAATTCTCTCCATTAGAATTAAGAATTAGATTCCATATCAAATTTCACGCAAGGGGCTGGGCATTGCGCGCATAGCCATGGCTGCGATTGAGATTCTCGACCTGGAAAAAAGCTACCTCGTTGGATTCTGGCGCAAGCGCCCGAAACTGGCGCTGCGGCCGCTCCGCCTGACCATCGAAGAGGGAGAGGTGTTCGGCTTCCTCGGTCCCAATGGCGCGGGCAAGACCACCACCCTCAAACTCCTGATGGGGCTGGTATTCCCGACGGCTGGAAGCGCGCGCATTCTGGGGTCGGATATGGACGATCCGCGGGTGAAATCGCAGATTGGATTTCTGCCCGAACAGCCCTATTTCTACGACCATCTCACCGCCAGAGAACTGCTCAACTATTATGGGCAGCTTTCTGGAGTTCCGGCAAAAGGGCGCTCGGCGCGGGTGGAGCAGATGCTGGCGCGGGTGGGATTGAGCGATTCGGCAGGGGTGCAGTTGCGGAAGTTCTCCAAGGGCATGTTGCAGCGGGTGGGGCTGGCGCAGGCGATCTTGCACGATCCAAAGCTGGTGTTTCTGGATGAGCCGATGTCGGGACTGGACCCGATGGGGCGGCGCGAGGTTCGGGATATGATCCAGCAACTGCGGTCGGAAGGTAAGACGGTTTTCTTTTCGACGCACATTCTCTCGGATGCGGAGGCGCTTTGCGACCGGGTGGGCATTATCCACCAAGGTGAGTTGCGCGGGGTGGGGGCGGTAGCGGAATTGACTGCCCAGACGGGAGGCAAAATCGAGATTATTTTTTACGCACAGGCACAAAAAGTGCCGGCGGGATTGACCATCCTCGGGGCCGAGGCGCGTCTCAGCGGCGATATGGTGAACGCTGTATTGCCGGAAGAGCAGCAGGATGCAGCCTTGGAAGTGCTGCGGCGCGACGGCCTCAAACTGATTTCGCTGACGCCGGTGCGCAATTCGCTGGAGGAATATTACATCCAGAAACTGCAGCCTGCGGAAGACCGGAAAGGGGTGGGCGTATGAACTCCGGGGGTATGAACTCCGGGGGTATGAAATCCAGGATCGGTTATATCGCCTTCAACACCTTTCGCGAGGCGGTGCGCGACCGGGTTCTGTACAACCTGATCGCATTTGCGCTGCTGCTTTCCGGGGCGGCGATTCTGGTGGGAGAAATTTCGATCGACATCGAGCGCCTGGTGGTGGTTAACCTGGGGCTGACGGCGGTCTCGCTGTTCGGAGTGGTGATCGCCATCTTCATCGGGATCGGCCTGGTTTCGAAGGAGATCGACAAACGCACGCTTTACACCGTGCTGTCGCGCCCGGTTCGCCGCTGGGAGTTCGTGGTAGGCAAGTTCTTTGGGCTCACGGGAACGCTGGTGGTGAACACGCTCCTCATGGCGGTCGGCGTGTTTCTGGCGCTGCTCTATGTCGCGCACAGATTCGAGAAGATGGACGCGTGGGTATTGGTGGCGCTGTATTTCATCGTTCTGCAGTTTCTGATCGTGTGCGCACTGGCGCTGTTTTTCTCGTCCTTTTCGACGCCACTTATGTCGGCGGTCTTCACCTTCGCGTTGTTCGTAATCGGAAGTCTGGCTGAGGATCTGCGCGGCTTTGCCCGAATCGCGCACGGGGTCGGGGGATGGATCGCGACCGCCGTCGCCTATCTGGTACCGAATTTTTCCGCCTTGAACGTGATCAACCAGGTGGCGCACGGTGACGCTGTACCCGGGCGACTGATTTTCTACAACAGCGTTTACGCGCTGCTCTATTCGGCGATGGCCATCTCGGGAGCGGTGTTGATCTTCCAGCGCCGGGATCTGAAATGACAGCCACGCGACAGGCAAACCTGGTGGCGACTGTTGTGCTTGCGCTTTCCATGGCGGGCGTAATCGCGACGCTCTATGCCATCGACCACACACGGCGGGGAGCGGTAACGCAGGAAGCGCTTTATGTACGCTCTTCCACGTTGCTGCGGCGCATGAGCCTGGGCTACACCGGCCTGCTCGCCGACATTTACTGGACGCGCGCGGTGCAGTATTTCGGGGAACAGCATCACAGTGGTTCCAGCGATTTCCGCTTGCTGGCGCCGCTGCTCGAAGTCACCACGGAGCTGGATCCGAAGTTGTTGCCGGCGTATCAGTTTGGGGCCAACTTTCTGGCTCCAAGACCACCCAACGGCGCGGGATTGCCGGGGGCCGCGCTCCTCCTAATGAAGTACGGAATCGAGCACAATCCCAACCAGTGGCGGCTCTACTACAACCTGGGATTCCTGTACTACACCGAGTTAAAGGACTACGCCAAGGCAGCGGATGCGTTTGCCCAGGGAGCGAAGCTTCCGGCGACCAACCCTTTCATGCCCATTCTGGCAGCACGGATGGCGCAGCATGCGGGCGAATTCGACACTGCGCGCATGTTGTGGTCCACGACCTACGAGAGCACGAAAGACGCACAGATCCGGGACAATGCGGTCCTGCATTTGCTCGCCCTACGGGTGGATGAGGACGTGACCCGGCTGGAACAGGTGGTCGAAAAGTACCGTGAACAAACTGGACGATTGCCGGCCAGCATGGTCGATCTGGAGCGCGCGGGCTTTATCCATGGAACGCCTGCCGATCCGAAAGGACGACCGTACAAGTTGATGGCCAATGGGCGGATCGAAGTGCAGGATCCGGAGAGCATTTTCTTTATCACCAAGGGCCTTCCGCCGGGCGCAACGCCGCCCCAACCGCTGCACCAGGTCCAGAGTCATTGAATCATTGAATCATTTGGTCAGCGGATCATTTAGTCATCTTGGTTCAATGATTCAATGTCTCAAATGATTCAATGTTTCAATGATTCAATTCTGGAGCGCTCTCCGAAGTTGGTGGCGCGAGCAGGCGCGCGAGAACGGAACCTTGAGCGCGGCTTCCCTGCTGATGCGGAATCTGTGGGCCTTTGTGCGCGACTCGACGCCCGAACGTCGGCGGCGGCGCTATGGCGACATGGAGTACGACTGGGAGCATCGCGTCAACACCACCAGCGGCACGGTGGGCGGGTCGGCCCGCCTGCTGGGATTGCTTCATTCCCCGTACCAGCCGACCGACCCGGCTCTTTTTCGGGAGATGATGGCGAGCCTGCCCATCGAGTTCGATCAATTCACCTTCGTCGATCTTGGTTCCGGCAAGGGACGGGCGCTGCTAATGGCTTCGGAGTATCCGTTTCGGAAGATTGTGGGCGTGGAGTTGATTGCGGAGTTGCATCGCGCTGCGGAGGGAAATATTCGCGAATATGGGAGCCCGACCCAGCGCTGCCGGCAGATTGAATCCGTGCTCGCGGACGCACGCGAGTTCGAATTCCCTGAGGGGCCGCTGGTGGTTTACCTTTTCAACCCGCTGCCGGAGTGCGCATTATCCGAAGTTTTGCATCGGTTGGAGAAGTCGCTGACAGGAGCGCCGCGCCCAGTGTGGGTCGTCTATCACAATCCTTTGCTGGAAGGAGCGCTCGACGCGTCGGGCTTTTTGCAGAAAGCGGGTGGGACGCTGCAGTATTCGGTGTACCGGACGACAGGCCAGCGCTAGGACAGCCGCAACAAACTCGGTGAACATTCATCTGTGATTAACAGCAGGCAAGAAGGCACCGAAGTAGAATGGGGTAGGGGAAAAACCAACGTTGAATCTCAGGTTCTCTTTTTGTTGGCTACTATTCGTGGCGGCCGCCCTCCCCGCGCAAGCCGAGGACATCCATCAGCTCGCCCGGGCGGTCGACGCCCACTACAACCACCTGCGCAGTCTCGAATCGGACTTCACTGAGATCTATCGGGGCGATGGTCCGGAGCGTGTGGAATCGGGCACCTTGTGGCTGAAAAAGCCGCGCAAGATGCGGTGGGAATACCGTTCTCCGAATGAGAAGCTGTTCATCAGCGACGGCCAGGCGGTGTGGTTCTACCTGCCGGCGGAACGGCAACTCAGGAAGACGGCGCTCCGAAAGCTCGACGACGTGCGGTCACCGGTGGCATTCTTGCTCGGTAAGACCAAGCTGGAGAATGAATTACGAGGACTTTCCAAAGCTGTGGATCAATCCCCCCTGGACCCCGCTAACACCCTCTTGCGCGGAGTTCCGCAGAGCATCGTTTCCGAGAGCATGGCAGGCCAAGTCAGCGAGGTGCAACTGGAGATCACCCCCTCCGACCAGATTGTCCGCATTGTATTGATGGAAGCGGACGGGGCGACGACGGAGTTCCGCTTTGCGGGCTGGAAAGAGAATCTGGAGTTGAGCGACAGCCGCTTTCAGTTCAGCCCTCCCCCGGGGGTGGAGACGGTGGAAGGAGAATTGACACCGTAGCTAGAATGTTGCGTTGACTTTGCTGGTGGAGAGTCGGGCGTCCCCGCCCGGCTGGAGGGGCGAGACGCCCGTCGCTCCACTATGTGGCTCATCACGCGGCATTGGACGCGGTTACTTGCGTACCACACGGATGGGCTGGTTAGGGTAAAAGCCTTGGGAACAGAATGTTACACTTGGTCTGAGACGGTCAAAGCGGGACAAAACCAGAAACTCGGAAGCAGACGATAGCAATGGCACAATTCCTGGTCAAAGTCGCCGACGAACAGGGCCATCTGCGGCAGCAGGTGGAGCACGGCCATTCCGAAGCCGAGGTCCACGACCGGTTCACCCAGCAAGGATACCTGGTGTACTGGGTCAAGCCCCGGACCATCCTCAGCAGGGGCGGGGGCCAGTTCGGGCGGCGCGGCGGCAAGCTGAAACAGTCTGCGTTTCTGATCTTCAACCAGCAGTTTCTGACGTTGATTAAGGCGGGACTGCCGATCCTGACATCGCTGGATCTTTTGATCAAGCGGCAGCGGGACAAGTTTCTGTTAAGGCTGCTGGGAAACGTACGGGAGCGGGTAAAAGGCGGCGAGTTGCTCTCCGATGCCTTTGCCGCCCAGCAGGTGTTTCCGAAAATGTACACGACCACGCTGATGGCGGGAGAGAAGAGCGGCAACATGGAAGAAGTTCTGAGCCGCTACATCGCGTATCAGCGGATGGTGCAGACTTTCCGCAAAAAGCTTCTGGTGTCACTGGTATATCCCGCGCTGCTGGTTTCGGTGGTGACGGTGATGGTGATTTTTCTAATCACCTACGTGGTGCCAAAGTTTGCCGACCTGTTCAACAACCTGGGCGCGGAGCTGCCGGCGATCACGGTGTTCATGCTGTCGCTCGGTTTGAACGCGCAGAAATACGGGTGGCTGGTGGCGTTGGCTGGAGCGGTGGCAGTCGTTCTGCTGCTTCGGTGGAAGCAGAGCGATCGCGGGGCCGAACGTATTGACCGGTTTTTACTCTCGCTGCCGCTGGTCGGGGAAATCCGGCTGAAGTACCAAGTGGCGAATTTTTCGCGTATTCTGGCCACGCTGCTGCAGGGCGGCTTGCCTTTGGTTCCGGCGATGGAAACGGCCGGCGACTCGATGAGCAGCCGGCAGATGGTGAACGGGGTCACCGCCGCAGCGGAGCTGGTAAAAGAAGGACAAAGCCTGGCGCATAGCCTGGAAGAACAGAAGATGTTTCCCGACCTCGCAGTGGAAATGCTGGAGGTCGGCGAATCGACCGGCGCGCTGCCGGCAATGCTCGGTTCGGTGGCCGAGTTTTACGAAGAGGACGTGCAGACGGCTATGAGCGCAGCCATGGCGCTGATTGAACCGCTGATCCTAATCGTCATGGCTGTCTTTGTGGGAGGGATCCTGATCTCTTTGTATATGCCGATCTTTACCTTGGGAGCGAACGTGCACTGAGGCAAGACTGAAGAGAGAGCTCGTGTGGTGACGGGGCTTCGCCCCGTTTGCGGGGCAGAGCCCCGCTACCACACCAGCGAGGTTGTAAACTGGAATAGGTATGGCGGACAAGAAAACAGTAGTGGTAAGCGGTGCGAATGGCGGGAAGCTGGTGCCGGAACCGGCAGCGGTTCCCGACGAACTGGAACGCGCGCGGGATATCGCGCGGCGCTACCGTTGTGAATTTGTCGATCTGAGCGATTTCCAACTGCACCACGATCTGTTCGAGAAGATCCCGGTGCACCTGATGTTCCGCTATAAGTTCGTGCCGCTGGCTGAGACGCCGGACGGGCGCTTGGCGATTGCCATTGCCGATCCCAGCCAGTTGATGATGATCGACGAGATCAGCCTGCTGCTGGGCAAGCGCATCGTCACCAAAGTTTCGACGCTGAAGCAGATCTCCGACATCCTGCAGAAGACCGAGCAGTCCAAGCGCGTGCTGGAAGACGCGAGCGAGGGATTCACGCTCGACGTGATCCGCGAGGACGAAGCCGGGAACGACGAGACCATTTCCATCGACAAGCTGACGGCGACGGCGGGCAGCGACATGAGCCCGATCATTCGTTTAGTCGACACCACGATTTTCACGGCGTTGCAGCGGCGGGCGAGCGACATACACATCGAGACCCGGGACGACTCGGTGGTCATCAAGTTTCGTATCGACGGCGTGCTCACCAACGCCATGCCGCCCATCGGCAAAGAGCACCACTCCACCATCATTTCGCGCATCAAGGTCATGAGCGAGCTCGATATTTCCGAGCGCCGCGTCCCCCAGGACGGCCGCTTCCGCGTGAAGTACAGTGGCCGCGCCATCGACTTCCGCGTTTCCATCATGCCCTCGATCCACGGCGAAGACGCCGTGCTCCGCGTGCTCGACAAGGAGTCGATGAGCGAGAAGTTCAAGAAGCTCACCCTCGACGTGGTCGGGTTCGACGAGGACGACCTGCGCCGCTTTCGCCGCTATATCAAGGAACCGTACGGCATGGTGCTGGTCACCGGGCCGACGGGCAGCGGCAAAACCACGACGCTCTACGCCGCCGTCAACGAGATCAAGACCGACGAAGACAAGATCATCACCATTGAAGACCCGGTCGAGTATCAAATACGCGGCATCACTCAGATTCCGGTCAACGAAAAAAAGGGTTTGACCTTCGCCCGCGGTCTGCGTTCCATCCTGCGTCACGACCCGGACAAGATCATGGTGGGCGAAATTCGCGACAACGAAACCGCCCAGATCGCCATCCAATCGGCGTTGACCGGCCACCTCGTGTTCACCACCGTCCACGCCAATAACGTGGTGGACGTGCTCGGGCGCTTTCTGAATATGGGCGTCGAGCCTTACAACTTTGTTTCGGCGCTGAACTGTATTCTGGCGCAGCGGCTGGTGCGAGTCATTTGCGATGCCTGCCGGACGGCCGTGCATTATCCGAACGACGTGCTCGAGGCCAGCGGTCTCGACCCGCAAGTGTGGTCGCAGGTTCCTTTGTACGAGGGGCAGGGTTGCATCGAGTGCGCGGGCACCGGATTCCGGGGACGGACGGCGATTCATGAACTTCTGGATTTGACCGACCGTATCCGCGAGATGATTCTGGAGCGGAGACCGACCTCGGAGATAAGGAAAGCTGCCCGCGAAGAGGGCATGCGCTTCCTGCGTGAATCGGCGCTGGACAAGGTGCGCGGCGGAATCACCACTCTGAAAGAGATCAACAAGGTCACCTTTATCGAGACCATGCGCTGAGGCTGGGTAGCAAAGGCTGATTGCCAGAAACTAGTTATTATCTGCTAGTCTAGTCCCGGCATCCCCATAGGTAACTACTCTCGTCATGAAGGTGCGGGATATCGTCAAGTTGCTGGAGCGGGATGGCTGGTCTCTGACACAAACACGCGGAAGTCATCGGCAATACAAGCACCCGATGAAGCCAGGACGCGTCACATTGCCGGGGCATCCGAATGACGATCTGCCCCCTGGCACTCTGAACAGCGTCCTCAAACAAGCAGGGCTGAAGCCATGAAATACGTTGTTGTTTACGAAAAATCCGGTACCGGATGGGCGGCCTACGTTCCCGACCTGCCAGGAGTGGTGACCACCGGCCGAACGCGAACCGAAGTTCGCTCTTTGATCCAGGAAGCAATCGAGTTCCACCTGGATGGGCTTAAAGAAGACCAGTTACCCATTCCCGAGCCCAGCGCCGAAGCAGAGGTAATTTCAATCAGCCCAACGAGATAATGACTTCCACGTCCAAACACGCTCGCCGTCCGACGCTCGCCTGCGAAATCGCGGCTGACCGCGTCCTGGCGGGCCGCGCCGCGGATACGGGGCGGATGGTGGCAATGTCGGCGGCGCGGGAACTGGGGCCAGGCGCACTCGTACCCGATTTAATGGAAGCGAATCTGCGGGACGGCACCGCGATCCGGCAGGCGATAGAAAGCGCGCTCGGCAGCGTCGGCGAACGGTCGCGCGACGTGATCGCGATTCTGCCCGATACCTCGGTGCGCGTCGTGCTGCTGGATTTCGAAACGCTCCCCTCGAAGCGGGATGAGGCCGAAGCCGTGGTCCGCTTCCGGCTGAAGAAGTCGCTACCTTTTGATCTCAATGAGGCCCGCATCTCGTATCACGCGCAGTCCTCGGGTAAAGGTGTGCGGGCGGTGGCGGCGGTGGTGCTAAACACGGTTCTGCAGGAGTATGAGTCGGCGTTTCGCGACGCGGGCTATAACCCGGGGATGGTGATGCCGTCGATGCTGGCGGCGCTGGGAGCCGCGGACGCGGAACGGCCAACGCTCGTGGTCAAGGTGGACGCGCGCACCATCAGCATCGCGATTCTCGATCAGGAGCAGTTGCTTCTGTTCCGGACGCTTGAAAATATGCGGGGCATAACCATCACCGGCGATCAACTGGCGGAGGAGGTCTATCCCTCGGTGGTGTTTTTTCAGGACACCTACAACCTGAACATTGAGCGCGTGTATGTGGCGGGGCTGCCGGAAACGGGTGGCGCCGCACCGGCGCTGAAGAGCCAGTCTGGCGCGCAAGTTGAGGAACTGGTGACCGCGTCGCAAATAGGGTCCACAACGGGCACGGTTCCGCGCTGGCGCATGGCTGGAGTGGTGGGAGCTTTAATTTCGTAAAGCGCTTCTGGCTTCTGGCTCCTGGCTTCTAGCTAAAGAGCCAAGGACCAAGTGCCAGAAGCTAGGAGCCAGAAGCTAGAAGCTAATATGCGTTTAGATATCAATCTCGCGACCCGGCCGTATGAGGATGCCCGTGAATTCTGGACGCGCTGGGGATTGGGAGTGGGGCTGCTTGGCCTGTTGACGGTGCTTCTGCTGGTCTTGGCGGTGCAAGGCTGGATTCACGCCGGAAGAGATCGCCATGAGATCGCGCAACTGCAGGCGCAGATCGCGGAACGCGACAACGAACGGGCCAAAGCGCAAGCCTACCTCGATATGGCCGCCAACCGCAGCACGCGGGATCAGTCTCAGTTCTTGAATGGACTGATTCAGCGCAAGGCATTCTCGTGGACCCGCGTGTTCGAAGAACTGGAACTGGTCATGCCCTCGAGCCTGCATGTGGTCTCGCTGCGTCCGGAATTGAATGACCAGAATCAGATGGAGCTGGAGATGAGAGTGGTTTGCGCAACGCGTGCCGCAGCTGTGGAACTGGTCCATCGCATGGAAGGCTCGAGGCATTTCCAGGGAGCGCAACTGGTGCAAGAGTCGCAGAGCGGAGATGTCGGAGGGGTGGTAACCGCTTCGGTGATCGCAGTTTATGTACCTGACATGCCCGACAGGAGCGGAAAATAATGCCGGACTTGAGAAAATCGCGGCGCAAGTTGAAATTTGCGATTGGGGCGATGCTGGCCGCCGATGCAATCGCGGTGGCAGTTCTGTTCTCGCCGCTCGTGGGTTCGGTGGATTCGCGGAGGCTGCAAATCTACGAACTCCGGGCCGAACTGACGAAGAAGAACCGCGAAGTCGCACCGCTGCGCGGCATGGACAAGAAGATCGTGCTGGCGAAGAATGAGATCGGCGGCTTCTACAAGGACCGCTTTGCCGCAACCGATTCCGAACTGGCCAATGAACTGGGGAAGCTAGCGACACAAAATGGGATCCGGATCCAGCAGGCGTCATACAAGCAGGAGGATGCCGAAGGCTCCGGCATAATTCCGGTCGAAATCCATGGCGGTTTTTCCGGAGACTATCTGCAACTGGTGCGGTTCATCAATACGCTGGAACGGTCAAAGATGTTTTTTATGGTCGATGGCGTGGAGCTGGCGGGTGAAGCCGCGGGACCGGTCAAGCTGGCAATCACGATACACAGTTATCTGCGGTCGGGTGCCTGAGTGAAACTGGGAATCGAAAACCAGAAGCAAGTTATCACGCTGGCTGTATTGGGTGGGCTGGCAGTGGGACTGGTGGCCTATGAATTCTGGCCCTCGTCGCCATCGGGGGCGCCCGCGACGACCGCCCCAGCGGGAGCAACGCCGGCCAAGCCCCTCACGCGACGCACGGCTTCCGGAAAAGTGGTGCGTGTGGTTGAGCCGCGGCTCGATCCTACGCTTGACCTGAACCTGCTCAGCCAAAGCGAGGAGATCAAGTACGCGGGCAACGGAAGAAATATTTTTGTCGCGGGGTCAGTGCCCAAGATCGAAAGGCCCAAGGCACCCGGTGTCACGGACAAACACGATGCCAGCCTTCATATGCCTCCGCCAATTCCGCCGCCGCCGCCGATCACGCTCAAGTTTTTTGGCTTTGCCAACCGGCCCGGGGAAACGAAAAAGGTGTTCTTGTCCCAGGGTGAAGACATTTTTATCGCCGCTGAGGGCGACATTGTGGACCGGCGTTATCGTGTCTTGCACATCTCGGCGACAGCGGTGGACGTGGAAGATATGGTCAATAATAACCGGCAGAGCCTGCCCTTAACGCAAGGCGCTCCCGGATAAAGGCTGTGGCTGATTTGTAATTGGTAATTGGTAATTGGCAATTTGCAATTGAAAGGCGAGTGAACGGTTATGCGGCATCGTGGTTTGAAATCACAAATTACAAATCACAAATTACAAATGCCCCAGCGCGGCTACATGCTGATCACGCTGATGCTGGCCCTCGCGCTCATCACGATTGCGATGCTCGCCGTCCTCCCCGATATTGGCCAGCAGGTCCGGCGCGACCGCGAAGAGGAGATGGTGCATCGGGGTACGGCGTACATGCGCGCGATCCAGCACTTCTACAAAAAGTTTGGACGGTACCCAAACACCGTCGAGGAACTGCAGAATACCAACAACCTCCGTTTCATTCGCAAACGTTATACAGATCCGCTCAACGTTGACCGGGCCACGGGCAAGGAGAAGGACTTCAAATTCCTGCATCAGACCGACATCAACTTAGCCAGCGGGCCGGTATTGGGACAAATACCTGGCCTGAATACCCCCGCGGGACAAAGCGGACCGCAGGGGCAAGGCGGACTGCAGGGGCAAGCGGGACTCGCCGCCGTACAGGGAGTGTTGGGCGCGATGCAAGGGGGGATTCAACAGACGACGGGCGGCGTGCAGAATTTGAATGGTGATTCCGGCAATCCATCTTCGGGCAATACCAGTTCCAATTCCAGCTCCGGCTTGAACGGGCCGACGTTCGGCGGAGGACCGATCATCGGGGTCGCCAGCCTGAACAAGAAAGATAAGACCATTCGCGTGTTCTACGGCAAGAACCATTACAATGACTGGCTGTTTATTTACATGCCGACGCTCGACCGCGGCGGCACGCTGACCGGGCCGGTGAATCCTAGTATGCCCACTCCGAACTTGAACGGCGCCGCTCCCGGACTGGCTGGAGGTACGCCGGCGCAAGGTGGATTAGGACAAGGATTCGGACAAGGATTTGGACAAGGTTTAGCGCCGAACAGCGGTCAAAACCAAGGTCCTCAAACGCCAACTCCGCAGACCCCAGCGCCGACGCCCCAGCAGTAGACTTCGCATTCCCGGCAACCTTCGCCCAGCAAAAAAGCGGCTATAGAAAAAGCCCCGCATCGAAAGCGGGGCTTGCCGTGAAACCAGAGGCGCCTAACAGTTCAGCGCTAGAACGAATCTAGAGTTCCCGTGGTGAAATCCGCACGAAACGTGAAAGCTTAAGCGTTGAACGAGGAGCCGCAGCCGCAGGTGCTCTTCACGTTCGGATTTTCGAACTTGAACCCGGCGCCTTCCAGGGTCTCGACGTAATCGACGCGCGCTCCGCCCAGATACATCAGGGAAGTGGCATCCACTAAACCTTCAAGCCGTCAAAGTCGAAAACCTTGTCCATCATGCCGGCCCCGTTCTCGAAGGCCATGGAATATTGAAAGCCGGAGCAACCGCCGCCGACTACGGACAACCGCAATCCGGCCGGAAGCGGCGTCTGCGAAGCCATGATCTCTTTGACCTTGGCCACAGCGGCCGGGGTCAGAACTGGTGCGGTCTTGGGCTGTACATCGGGCTGTACATCGGGTGCGGAGGTGGTCGCCATCTGTTTTGATCTCCTTGCAATCCATTATTATAACAAACGTTGCAGCCGGCTCGGCAAGGCTTTTCGCCAGCCGGTACTTCTTCCTAAATCTACTCGTTAGATGCTTCGGGTAGGCAAGAAGTCGCTGCCCCTCTTGCCAAGGGGGTCTATAATCGTGCGCAGTAGGGGCCTGTACCCGAACGCCAGCGACCGTTTTCGCTGGGGCCCAAGATGGCAACGTCGGGATGGGCTCGATCTAAGCTCCGAGGTGGCGTATGTCTCCTATGTTCATGCTGATGGTTGCGTGGGGTATTCTGACGGGGATTCTCATTATCCTGCTGATCTATAAAAGTACGCTCACCATGCACGAGGACGATTCCATCTTTCTCAATGAAAGCGAATCCCAGATGCATAAGGATCAAGTGGAAGTTCTGGCCAAAATGAGAAAGATCACACCGATCGTTAAGGTGCTCGGCGCCTTGTCGGGACTCATGATCCTGGTCATTGCGGGATTGTTCATCTATCAGGGACTGACCAACTCCACCACGCTGCAGTAAACGCGAGCCTCACGGATTCGCGGGAATCCCGGCCAAATCCCGCCTCGGGTAGAACGCGCGAGAGCGGCGGCGGAATGTTGTTGCCCGCTGGCGGGCCTGTTTCCGATGCGGCGAAATCCGCGACCGAACATGTGCGTGCAACACCCCATTGCGATTGTCGGAGGCGGTCCAGCGGGCGCTCTGGCAGCTGCGTTGCTGGCGGCGGGTGGCAGGGACGTCCATCTCTTCGACGAAAAGCTTGCCTGGGAGAAGCCCTGCGGCGGCGGCCTCACGCACAAAGCTTTGCAGCAGTTTCCGTTTCTGGCGGATGCCCGAACCGAAAGCAATCCGGTTGAACACTGCGAGTTGATCAGCCCGTCAGGGCGGCGGGTACGCTTCCACATGCAGCACCCGGTCGCGATCTTCTCCCGCCTGGCGCTGAATGGATTGTTGCTGGAACGAGCCCGGCGCGCCGGCGTTGGTTTGCACGCTGGTGTGCATGCTGACGCGCGCGTCGATATACACCACGAGCGCGTCACGCGGATTGCCGGGACCGCCGGAGACTGGCAACTCGTCACGCCGCAGCGTGAATGCCGAGCCTCCTACCTGATCCTGGCCGCGGGCGCACGCAATTCGTTCCGTTCCCAGTTCGTCTCGCCGATTCTCCCGAGCGATTTGATGGTCACTGCGGGGTACTTCATCCCTGGCCATGGTTCTCCCGGCAATCGTTCTCTGATGCAGATCCAGTTTCTCAAGGGAATCACCGGCTACATCTGGGTCTTCCCTCGCACCGATCATGTTTCCGCCGGAATTACGGGCAGGATGGGTAAAACCTCGACCGCCGAGTTGCGCCGCCTACTGGAGCATTGGCTCGAAGAACAGCGGCTCGAAGATTGTCTGAACGAAGATCGCCGGAACGAAGATCGTCGAAACGAAGAAAACGGCTTCCACTTAGACGGTGCCCGCTTGTACTCGCACATTCTTCCGTCGTTCCGCGCCCAGACCTTCGAAACGCTCCAGGTCTGCGGAGATGGTTGGGCCATGATCGGCGACAGCGCGGGCCTGGTGGACCCGATTACCGGGGAGGGTCTCTACTACGCCCTTCGCTCCGCGGAGTTGTGCGTCGAAGCGCTGTTGGCCGGACGACCTCACCACTACCAGGTCCTTCTGGAAGATGCGGTGCTCTCCGAATTGAAGCTGGCGGCACGCGTTTCCGAGCGCTTCTTCAGCGGACAGGTTTTCGGAGACAGCGTACTGGAGCGGATGGTATCGCTAACCGCGCAAAGCGCGAGCTTCCGCGAGCTGATGAGCGATCTTTTTGCCGGGATTCAAGGCTACCGCGATTTGCGCTCCCGGCTGTACCGCATCCTGCCCGCGGTGATGGCCGAGGGTCTGGCTGAAACGCTGCGCCGGCCCTGGGGTGGCAGCAGTAATGGAGCGGCAGCAGTAATGGAGCGCCAGTAGTAGTGGAGCGAAGTTCGCCACTGACCCGCCTGCCGAATAGCGCCCTGAATCGTAGAGACGCGGCTTGCCGCGTCTCAGCCCGCGAAAAAAACGCGCGCGCGCCTGATTTCGGGTGGCGGATTTCGGTCAATGAGTTCAATCGCGATTTTTCACCAACCGTGAGTGACGCCGTTTAGAATTGAGAATCTTCAGAAGGACTCCGAAGACCAGTAAGAGTGTAGGGGGCACGATGACTGCAGACGCGAACCTTAGCTCTCGGCTATCGAGCCGCCCGCTCATCGCCCCAGCGTGGCATACGATTGTGTTTATCGCTATTTTTGTCGGGTTGTCCGTCGCTGGCGGTTTCTTTCAGCACGCTGTAAAGCAGCACCCGCAGGCGACAGTGCCGAGCGGCCACGCCGTGCCACGTTACATTTCTGTGCTCGTCTTTGAATGGCTTCTGGTGCTTTATGTCCGCATGGGTGTGCACAAGCGCGGAGTGCGTTTGCGCGACCTTGTTGGCGGACGATGGGCGACGCGGAAAGAGGTGATGAAAGACATGGCCCTAGGCGCAGGACTCTGGGCGCTGTGGATCGGGTTGATGAATCCTCACATCTTAGGCGGCGGAACAAATGCGGCGCAGGGACTTCTTCCCCAAGGCATTCTCGAGAGCCTCGCCTGGATACCTGTTGCACTCTCAGCTGGATTTTGTGAGGAACTTGCATTTCGCGGCTATCTTCAAAAGCAATTTCAGGCGATCACAGGTAGCGCCGGATGGGCGGTCCTGATCCAGGCGGTTGTATTCGGTATTGGCCATCTATACGAAGGGGTGGGCCCGGTAGGGAGAATCATCCTGTACGGCCTCCTGTTCGGGCTACTCGCTGTGTGGCGCAAGAGCCTGAGACCGGGGATGATAGCGCACGCATGGTCCGACATTTTCGGCGTAATTATTTTCCGCGGAATGTAGATCAACCGGGGCAGCCTGGTTCGTACTTGCCGTGTTCCGAGGACGCGTTTTTCTTAGTGTGGTCGTTAAGTGTTGCTATCAGGCGTTTACGCTCCGTCGAAAGTCGCAGCGTAACCCGTTTGGAATCAATGGACCTTAAGCAGTGCGCTTTCATCCCCCATGGGTGGGCCAGAGGCCCATGCGAAACTCAAAACCCCGGTCACCGGGTCAATGAGTTCTATAAAAAGGGATGTCAAGAAAAAACTTCTCCCTCGACCGGAGGCCGAGAAGATTTGTGTCTCGAGATCCAGCCCACTGTCTGTAAGCGTGCCCCTCGATTTGCTCGAAAGGTT
>Ga0208820_1000780_pt1 | contig 20283 bp, 28 predicted proteins | sample June2015DPH_16_5_FD_184713 | JGI IMG/M metagenome (GOLD analysis project Ga0208820, IMG submission 184713) | Peatland microbial communities from SPRUCE experiment site at the Marcell Experimental Forest, Minnesota, USA - June2015DPH_16_40... | ecosystem: Environmental > Terrestrial > Soil >...
TGGGGGTATTTGCAGAGATACTTCATGTAGGAGTGCGAAGGCGTGCTGTCAAGATAGAAGTAGTATTCCTTCACGTCCTCGCCGTGATTGCCTTCGTTTCCAGTTAGACCGAAAATCCGTTCTTTTAGAATCGGATCACGTTCGTTCCACAGAGCGAGGGCAAAGCAAATCATTTGCCGGCGATCACTGATGCCGGCCAATCCGTCTTCGTTCCAGCGATAGGCGCGTGAACGGGCATGGTCGTGTGGCAAGTATTCCCAGGCGTTCCCGTGCGGGCTGTAGTCTTCACGCACGGTGCCCCATGCACGTTCGCTGAGGTAGGGCCCCCAACGCTTCCAGTGCTTTGTGCGCGTACTAGATTCGGCCAGTCGAATTTCCTTTTTTGTCATGAAAATTCTCCTGCTTTTCAAATCACGCTCAGGAGGCATGCAAACTCATCTTCAAACAACCGCCCTGAATGTTGATGTTTTGTGGGCCGCTCGGATTTGGTTCCAATCTCGCGAAATATAGGCGTCTCCCGGTATCCGAGTTCCAGGGCGAGTGCCGTGTTAAGTGCGCTGCGAATAACGCCGCTGTTCATCGGTCCCTCCTTGCTATTTCTCCTCGATTTCGATGACATGGCCACCGGGGTCGCGCACCAGAACGGTCCGGTTGAACCCAAGCTTGGCTGATTCACAATCACGCCGGGAGAAACAAGACTCACTTTGCCCACATTAATTCACGAGCAGTTTCATCAGCGTTTCGCATTTACAAAGACCTCGTCTAGCGCACTCGTCTGCGGGGAAGGGTCGTCCATCCCGAGCCGTCAGGCATTCCAACAATTCAATTCCTAGTCCCATGGAGTCGCGCAATGTTGTTATACGCAAGTCGACGTCGGCGAGCTTTCTGTATTTGAGCTAGATGTCTGCTGCTCGCGCGCCGCGGACGCTTGTTCCTCGCCGTGCATTGCTGTCTTGAAGCCGCGAATCCCCTCTCCGATTCCTTTCCCAAGTTCCGGAAGCTTTTTCGGTCCGAACACCAACAGCAATTCCGAAGATAACCAGCAGATGCACAGGTTGAAACAATCCTTCAAACATATAAACCCTCATTTCTGTGTACACAGCTTTCTTCGAACGCAGAATCTGATCCAGCTGTGTTTATTCCCGGCGGGGAGCCAGACTAAGCCGCCACGACAACCGTTCCCTCGGCCCGGCTAACACAAGGCAGCACGTATCCAGCATTTTTCTGCTCAGCCGTCAGCCCGGCTTCAACGTCCATTTGAACGTTGCCGCTCAGGACTCGCGTGGCGCAGGTTCCGCATAGGCCCTGGCGGCAGCCATACGGTATCTGCACTCCGTTTTTCTCTGCCAGTTCCAGTAGAGTGCTCCCGGAGGAAACCTGACATACCTTCCCCGAGTGCATGAACACGACGGTCTCGACCGCGTGGGCTTTCAGTGGACTAGACTCCGTGGACCGTTTGCTTTCTCCAAAACTCTCTTGAAGGATCCGGTCCTGGTTTACGCCGAGAGTCGACAGAATCTGGCGTGCGTTGTCCATGAATCCCTTGGGACCGCAGAGAAAGTGGGTGAATCCAGATCGGTCACGTTCTGGGAGACAAATTCCTCAGTCAGGCGCCCGCTGCGCCCCTTCCAGGTTGGGTCCGGTCTCGACAGGCACACTTCATACTTGAAGTTGGGAAGAGACCTGCTAAGCCTCACCAGTTCGTTTTCGAAAATGATGTCCGCACCCGTGCGCGCAAAATACAGGAGCGTCACGGGAGTAGCAAGTTCCAGGTCGTCGATATAACGCAGCATCGAAATCATGGGTGTGATCCCACTTCCGGCTGCAATGAGAACTATGCTCTTGTGGAGTGTCTCGTCAAAGTAAAACCGGCCGTACGGTCCGCTTGCTTCCACGCTGAGGCCTGGCGTCGCCCGCTCATTGAGAAAAACAGATACACATCCATTTTCTATGCGCTTGGGCGTGATTTCCACATAGTTCTCGTGGACCGGCGAGGAGGAAATAGTGTAAGACCGCGGTACTCGTTGGCCATCAATCGTCCACTGGAAGGTCAGAAACTGCCCTGGCTTAGCACAAAGCAGTCTTTCGTCTAGAACCTGGAAGCGCAGCGTTTTGGTATCGTGCGTGTGCTGCTCGGTCTGTGACAGCAGAAGATGCATTGGGCTCTTCGCGTTTTCGCGGTCGGTTAGTGGGATTAGCCGCGCGGGAATCTCCGGAATGCCCGATGACTCCACGGAAGCACGCGGCTGCTTCCTCTTCTTAAACACCAAGGCGCACTGCACCAGGCACACTCCGACAACCAGACTGGTCGCGAGCTTTAGACCCAGGCTGCCAGGATTCGCCGAACGAAGAAGTTCTGAGAACGCAGGGATGGACACAAGCACGAACGAAATCACGAAAATAGTTATTCCTAATGCCTTCAGCGACGAATGGCTATGCTTGTAGCGGCGTGCGATCAATATTTTCAGTAGAAGCAGAGGCACGAGGACGAGCACAAGCACAATGTGCAAAACCAGGTGCGTAGGCAGATGACCGGTTATTCCCACACCTACAAGTCTCTGACTCATGCTGTAGGCCATGATGCAGAGCAGGATCACAAATAAGTACCCACCCGCCTTATGAAGAGCGATCAAGCGGGTTCTGGTGGTTCCGTTGCGCGAGGGCTGGGAAGCCTCCAGCATCGCCACCACATTGGTGGCGGCCAGTGTGACGAAGGCAACGCCGGCCACAATAGCTGAAATATTCGACATAGGTTAGCGAGTTTCGCCGTCCCCCAAAAGCATTCCTACTGACGGTTCTGGGACTATGTGGAGGAACTTTAGATCCAGAACAATTGTTGTTTGGCTACCCGTCGTCGGAGTGCATTGCGGACCGCTGTGATCTTCTCCCACGGAGGCGGGCATGTGACAGTCTTTGTTCTGCACGACAGGTGGCCAATTCGTCTCTTTTATCGCACTTAGCAGTTCAGGAAAATCCTCACGGTCGACGCGCGCTGACCCGACAATCTCTAGCACTCCTTTTTTCTGCAGCATTGCTGGAGTCAATGGTCCCGATAAATGCGCAGCGCTCACACTCGGGAACAAGAACGTGATTTCGCGGGTTTCATTGTGAATGACAGGATCACCGTACACTGGCCCGGCATAGGCTCAGTTGGCGCCGCTATGACCGTGCGCCCCCCGCGAGTCAATGTAAGATCCCCGATGACTTCCAACTTGCCGTTCCCTGTCCTCAGAATGCGCGTGGACTTGAATGTCAGTAGGGTCTGATCCGTCGCGTCAGGGACGTAGCCGGTGGGCATACTACCCTCAGGGCTGAGTGCGTGCCCCCAGTCCTTATCCGCAGGATAGATACTAAGATCGAAGAACGAGGCGTCCAGATCGTTTGTGTCCAGCTTTACTTTCCCGGTCACGCGTGCGACACCGGTGTTCACTGACTCTGGATTCGTTCTGGATCCTTGAAACAATCGGGCATTGGATCTGCTAGAGTCGAGAATCCAGGTATCGCTAGCAAGAGCTAGAGAAGTAACAAATAAAGCCGCGGACGCAAATGTTATAGCTCGATGTTTCATGTTGTATTCCTTCCATTCCTCGTTTGATACGACCTCAATTAGCGCAACATCGACTTCTTGCGCCCCTCGACGTTAACGGGCATTTGCGACTCTGTTAGTGTTAACAGCATCGACCACGATTTATTCCCGACTACGATGTTCGCGGCGAATGCCTCCAGCGCTTCTCTGGGCAGACCCAACTTTCCATAGATGGGAGTGGAAATAGGGCCCGGGCTGACCACGTTCACACGGATCCAGGTGGCGAGCTCAGAAGAAATTCGCGGATCTCTTGGATGATAGAGGTGACAATGGGGGTGGGATATCCCGGATGACGAAACTCGAGATGCATTCCTCGACCGATGAAGCGCACTTTGAGCATTGAGCCGCCCCACGTGGAACCGGCGATGGTCACCAGCACCGCCTGCGGGCAGTTACAGCGGATGACCCGAGAGATAGGCTGATCCGCCGTGCAAGACGACAATCTCGTAACATGTGTTCTGCGTATGCACCCGGAGCATAGAACCCGGCCCCAAATCCTCAAGCCTTACACCACCTTCAATTTGCGATTGCACAAGGTTGCGATTCACCTCGTTGCTGAGGTTTTGTGGGGCCGGAATAGTCGCGAGCAGGTCATAATATTCTCTGTGCTAAGTGACGCATCACACGGGAGCAGGTTCGCCCCCGTGCGCTGCGCGTTTACGATGCACCACCGCCGATCCAACAGCAGCTTTCGCGAAAGCTGCTTCTAGTTCGTATGCAATATTTGATTCAGTGACGGGATTCGGATATGGCGCAGTTGTCACTTGATTGTTAAAGGATTGTTTTGTAGCTTCGTCCCGGCCATCCCACCGCGAGCACGGTGAGTTGCCGAAAAGGCACCATCGGCGCAAATCGCGTTACCGACAATAGTTTCGAGAGTGTTATCGACGTAGTAGCAAGCTGAGCAAATCTCAACCGCCAGCATTAGTGCTTGGCGGCCTGGATTTGCGCGAACGAAATCGACCGCCCGCTGTAACGTGGGAAGCGCACCTGCACATCCAAGGCCTATGATGGACGCCCTTTGTATCCGGTTACTGAACCCCATATGTGCAATGAGACGACTACCCACATCCGGACATGCGTAGCCTGTGCAGGTACAGACTGCCAGGAAATCCACATCTAGCAAGGTAGTTCGGGCTGAAGTCACATAGTCCAGAATCGCCTGACAACCTGTTTTCATGGCGCCGCGCAGATAGCGCTGATTCAGTTGATCAGAGCTTTCCTCGCGATTCAGGGCGCCTTCCAGATAAAAATGGCGATAATCAATATCGCTATTCAAGAAGATCTTCCGAATGCGCTCGCCCTGGTAGCCCGCCGCATGAAAGCTTTGCTCTTGGGTGAGCCTAAGCGGCGGGTTTGCTGTTCCGATACCGAGAATGCGAGGATCGTTCACTTGTCCCCAACTGGTTCTAGCGAGCAATCGGTTTTGCCGTCCCTAGGGGCGGCATCGAGTTCCGCGCCGAGCTGAGACTTTATGCCGCGCGTCGCATTCTCGAGTTCAGCTTTAGCCCGGGCCACATGTCTCAACATTGCGTGCAGCCGCTTTGGTCCCAATCCACAAGTCCGAGCATCAGCATGAACAGGATTTCGGTGCCAAACCCCACGACTCACTCCTTGGTCACGCTTTGGTTGTCGGCAACGGTGATTGTTGTGTTGGCCGGCTTCTCTTCGTCAGTTTTCATGGCAGCCTTGAAACCGCGGATGCCCTCTCCGATGCCTTTGCCTAGTTCCGGAAGCTTCTTGGGCCCGAACACGAGCAGCGCAATTCCGAAAATAACCAGCAAATGCATGGGTTGAAATAGTCCTTCGAACATGGAGCTCCTTCGATTCAGATGAAAAAATGTGGTTGGCAAATCGTTAAAAAAATGCGGACGCCGTTCCGTGAAACCGTACAGCGTCCGCCAGGAGAGAAATCACCAAAAAAGCGGACAGTTAGAGTTCAGGCTACGAGCGGACCGCGGCATCGGCCGCGACAGCCATAGCCTTTAGTATGTTGAGGAACTCCTGGCTTTGGCCGATGAAGAGGCCATCGGCGGTGAAGCTTTTGATTGTAGCCACGGCGCCCCCAAATTTATCGGTCAGCGGACGAATCATCGAGACATTGGGGAGATTGCCCTTGAAATTGAAAGGCACGGGGAAGATCAGGCTGGGCTGAGTCTTCTTCTTGAGTGGGCTGAAAAAATTTGGGAATGTCAGGCCGGATATGGCGTCCGTAAATGGCGCCACAGGGGCTTGCACTCCGTTGCCTGCAAAATCAACCCATTCCAGAAAGTGCGCGATCTCGTCTCCACCAATGCCCAGGGTGATCTCAAGCACTTCCGGGTCGGTCACTTTTTGACTCATGGCTGCGTAAAGACTGGAGCCGCCTTGCTCAATGTATCCGAAGTGAAAGCCCGCAACATTGGCGATCGCCTGAACATGATCGTTACCCGGGAAGTTGGGGTTGGGAGCGCCGTTGAAATCGTTGTTGTTTCGGGGAATGGCGGTAACATTTTGCAGAGTGAGCGCCTGAGGAAAGGTGGCGCCGTGGTCCGGACTACCTGTGCTGCGGTAGCGCACGTACCAGCTGGTGTCGACGTTGAGCTGCATGAGGTTCGTGAGGCGCAACTTACCTGATGATCCCGCAGCTGTGCTTCCCGGCAAAGTTTCGAACTGGGTAAAGTTGACCGGCTCGGCTCCTCTGGACTCGAGATAGGCATTGAGAAAGGTAGCGTGGCTCACTTCATCCAGCGTGTTACTGGTGATATATTGCGGGCCATCGGAATCGAGGTTCGACAAGGCTATCTGATAGTTGTTCAACGGTTGGTTCGGGTCTACCTCAATGGGTGGATTCTTGCCGATACCGCCCAGTTCCGCATACTGTGTCCAAAGGTCCGCCTCGATCAGTTCCGCCGCCGCCAGAAATTGGAGGATGGCGACATCGCCCGCACCGAGAGGACCGCTTTCTTGTGCACGGGCCAAGGTTCCATTTGCTAACAAACCGGCGCCCACTACTGCTGCGCCTCCTGCCAGAAGGCCGCCTTTCATAAAAGAGCGGCGGTCAAGTGAGCGCCTGATAGATGGGAGAAGTTCTTCTTTTTTCATGGTTATGCTCCAATTCCTTTTGTTTTTGATTTTGTTTCATGCGGTACTGTGGCTTAGACGCAGCGGCCGAACGACGAGATGCGGGAAGGATGTCATTTAATTGTCAACGCTTTGTAAAACGCGGTAACAACATCACTGTAATGTTTTGCAGCGGCGAGTGAGTTGATAACTGGCAAGAGACGCTCCTATCTATAATTCTTTTTTGCTTACGAGTTTTCTTAAGAGGCTGCGGAAAAAGTCGGATTGCACGCTGTGCAGCCCCAGCGGCTAAATCCGCGATTGATTTTGCTGCACTTACGGCGCGACTGAAGCCGCGCCACTTCAAAACAAGATCAAAACCCGCGCTTTCCGCAGCCTGTTAATGAGTGCACCGTGCTTCTCTTAGAGTTCCGGATAACGCCAGGGTTGGGCTAGGCTGATTTCCTTGTCTGCGGACAAAACTCGATGACCTTTCCGCATTGCAGCTCCGGAAGTTCATCGGTACGTAAAACTCAATCACCTTTGCCATGACAATCTCCCTGATCTTCCGATCTCTGTGGGGGCTGTATTCAGCTTGCAGCTCCAGTCGAGCTACCATATCCATCCGCAATGACAGCGCGCAGAATCGCACAACTGGAGCTTGTGCAAAAGTACTTTACAAACAGCGCATGACCTGATCCACATGTCTTTTCCCCTGCGAGCTGCATCCGGTGTCACCGTCGTACCCTGAAGCGAGACTAAACGCATCCATATTTGTTCCAGCAGTATGTGAAACTCCGCTAGTCGAGCAATATTCCCGAATTCTAAGAAATAGTTTCCCTGGCAAGACAGTCTCTTGACCCAGTTACTGGCGAAATGGCGCCACATACCATGCGCAGTACGTCCCCACGCCACCGAGCAGAACAATCACCCAAAGCACGAGCTCCGTGCTGCATCCACCACTTCCAATGTTTGAATCGCAGCCACTGTGGAAGAACGTTCGTGCCGGCCACGATGACAATATAGAGTCCCAGAAACTCAGCCGTTATCCCCAGAGCCGCGTGTATTGCCGCCACCTCGTAATACCACTTATGAAGAACCTTAGACATCGCCGACTCGACTTGTTGCTGGAACGACGGCCACATCACCAGTCCGATCATCAGCAAAGTCAAGAGAAGCACCGTCGTCTGGCAATACCGTGAGCTCTGTAGCGTCTGTGTTTCGCGAGAAGAGCCCCAGCAAGCAGGGTTACTCCCATGATGAACTGCACGACGAGGTTGAGATCTGCCTCGAAAGTTGCGCCGGTACCGAGAAAGCCCTTCATTGAAAAGATAGATAACGTCGCTAATCGTCCTTCACTCACGGGTATGATTTCCTAATAGCCTGCAAACTCTTCCGTCCGAATATCGTCCTCATCTACGCCCTCCTCACCGAGCGTTTGGCGCACTGAGGCAACCATTGTTGGCGGCCCAGCTATGTAATAGATCGGGCCCCGCAAGGATTTCACGCGTGTGAGCAGCGTTTCCGGACTGATGTGCCCAATCTTCCCTTTCCCGCCGTTATTATTGGCCACGCGCGTGAGGGTAGGAACAAAGCGGAACCTTGGATTTGCAGTCTCCAGCTTCCAGAGCGCATCAATGAATGCCACATCCTCCAGGTAGCGGTTCACGTAGAACAGAACAATACGATGGCGAAGCTTCTCCTCGGTGGCGTAGGTGAGCATGCTGATGAATGGCGCGATCCCGATTCCGCCGGCGAGGAAGACGGCAGGCCTGGCCGTGTTGTTATGGAGGCAAAAAGATCCCATTGGCCCTTCAATTCTGGCCGCTACCGATCGGCAGGGAGGATATGGCCTGCTTGAAAACCGTATTTCGTATGCGGGTCGTGACTAGAAGTTCTTCGTCGAACGGGGAGCTTGCGATGGAGAAGGTGTGAGTCAGTCCGTTTGACGGTCCGGGCTGGGAATCGGATAGAGTCAGGTCGATATACTGTCCGGCCTTGAATACAAGATCGTTTGGCTTCTCAAACTGAAATGCCATTGTGCCTTCGGCAACTTCTGTTCGACCTAATAGAGTGCTTTGGTAGCCGATCATCGCGATCATCCTCTTGTTCGTTGACCTAGTGCCGAAGAAAATACGTGTCTTGATCCCCTGTTGAAGTACTTGTGGCCGCGACGTAATGCCACTTATGCAGGACCGCAGCGGGGGCGCACCGTAGTGCGCCCTTGCCGAGGCTGTTTTGGTTTTAGTTGACGGTGATGGCTACAACACTGGATTGGGTTATTGCGCCGGATGTGCCCGTGATGGTCATGTTGACGACTTGAGATGCGGGCGTCGTTGATTTGTTGTTTGAATTGCTACCGCATCCAAGGGCGAACAGTGAGATGAGAAGCAGCAAACCCAGCATGCTCGTGAACAGAATATTCTTGCGTGCGAGCGGGTTCCGTTTGCGAGTCGCGAGAACGGTGCCAAAAAGCCCCAGACCAGGCAGTAGGGCCGCCATGGCGGGCACGCTATAGCCGATCGGGGGCGGGGTCGAGGTGGCGGAGATGGTCAAGGTGGAGGATGACGCACTCGACCCGGGAGAGATCGTTGTGGGACTGAAAGCACAGCTTAGACCAGTGGGCGCAGTACAGGAAAGCGCAATCTGACCGTTGAATCCTCCCACCGCGCTGGCACTGATCGTGAGGTTGGACGAACCGCCCGGCGCTACGGTTACACTTGGGGCCGAGAGATTCAGAGAAAAATCTGGGCTGGTGACTGCGGCTGCGGGGACAAGGCTGGCGAACACGCTGGTTGTGGTGCCTCCAGCCGGGAAATTGGGCTGGTTGCTGCCTCCAGCCGTGAGATAAAGAGTGCCCGGATCACCGGAGGGACCGCCTCCGCCAAACACCATATCCCACAAACCGGGATTGACTAAGGCATTGTTCGCTGAGTCGGTGAGCTGGCCGAGAAACTTCCCGGTCGTATCGAAGGCGTCGATGGTGCCATCGCCGAAATTTCCTACCAGGATCGCGCTCGGGAACGTACCAAAAGTAGATGGAGTCTCCACCACGCTCCAAGGTGCGTTGAGCTTGCCGCCGGCAGCGACGAAGGTGCTGACGAAATTGCCGTTCATATCGAAGATATCCACCTGCCCGAGACCAGCGCCGGGCTGGGCGTCGTGCTTGGCAGCATCTTGCATGGCATAGGCGACGTAGATCTGGTTGCCGACGACGTGGATGCCGTGGGGCGCGAAACCCGCGGGAAGTTTTGGATCGGCGAACGAACCGCTCAGTGAAGTGGGGGTAAAGTTACGATCGTAGACGTCGACTTTGCCGCTGTTGAAGTTCGCCGCCAAAAGAAAGGTGCTGTTGAGCAGGGCGAGACCCTTGTAAACCGCGCCACTGGCAGAGTTATCGAAGGCCACTACTGCGCTACTGGCGCCGGTCCAGTTGGCAATGATGCCATCTTCGGTGTCAAAAATGAACGATCTGCCGCCGAAGTAACTGCCGTTGTCGTTGGACACGTTTCCCGTAGGGCAGCCAGGGCTACAATTACCATTCGGATTCTTTGTGGCCCCGGGTATGGTCACTACCAGCGCATTTTTGTTGCCCTGTGCGTCATAGAGTGTGGAGGTGCCGCTGTTATTGTTGGCGATCCAGAAATCTTGCCCGGGTAGAATGGAGATTCCCCAGGGGTTCAACAGTTGAGGGTCTGTAGTAGTCGCTACGCCGGCAGTATTGGAGACCAGGTTGGTCTGGGAATAGCTGGCCTGTTGGGCGAGCAACCCCGAGGGAATTGCTAACGTCATGAGCAGCCCGAATAACAAGAGTGTCCTCTTCAAGTTGTCCTCCATAACCTATTTTGCGATTTGTACGACGTTGACACGGCTCATTACCTTTTACGCCGCGAAGCCCTTGGTTGCCGGATGGGAAGGGATTCAGACAATAGATACATTTACTTCTTATCCCTAAACTCCCTCCCACAACCGCATAGAAACCGATGTTGTGCTCGACTTAAATTAGTTGCCAGAGGAAGCCACTGTGCCGTGGTCCTTCATCTGGGCTAGCTTGGTGATCGCTCGTCGTGTCCCGATGGTATAGACGCCCGCCGGTGTCTGAACCTTGCTGAGAAAGTACGTGTCCCCTATATGCTCGAAGCTAAGCTTTGCCTGCCCACCAGAAGCTCCATCGAAAACAATAGGCAGCAGAACCCCGCCTTTGTCGAGGCTGCGGATGATCAAGGTTAAATCTGACTCAGGAAACACACTGCCAACGCTGTATGTGCCCGCAGGCAGAGTTTTGCCTCCGGCTACAAACTCAAAGGGAACATTCGCAACGATGTTGCTTGTGTCTTGGGCGCTGGCACTTATGCCTAACCCAAGCAAACAAGTCAGAGTAAGTACAACGGTCAAATACGACTTCTTCATTGATTTCTCCTTGTTGAAACGTTTTGAATTTCATTATTGATAACTGAGCTCGTGAGGTTTTATTCCACAAGTGTCTCCTGAGCCGCGGTTGTCAAAATGCTTCTTGCAACTTATGTGGGTTAGACGCAGCGACCAACGACAAGATGCGCTCGCGATGTCGATTACTTGTCAACTCTTTGTCGAGGTTAAGTAAACACGGAGTAGTAAGATCACTGCGAGTGGTGGAACGGAGAGTGCTGCGTTGTGCAATTCGGGCCGGGCATCAGTCTGAATCATGCATTGTGAGTCCACATTCCATATGGTCCTCGACTGCTGTGGTGGGAGATGCATGCGGTGGCTTGGCGGAACTAATCGAGCATGTCTGGGATATCGAGGGGTCCAGACACTCCGCAACGAGTCCGAGAATCTGCCCTGTCCGCCTATTTAGAGGGGTCAATTGTGCTCGCGCAGATACCGGTCGCTTAGCGAAGTACTTGTTCAGGCGTTCGCGAAGCTGTAACCGACCTCAGACTTGATTAGGATGTCTCGTAATTCAGACGCCCAGTAAAGCTGTTCAGGGTTGGGAGCCCAATCGATGGCCTCCATTGGAAGTATGTCTCCATCTGCCTGAAAATCCTCATCTATGGACACTTCTCTCACTTCGCGCTGCTTCCGCAGCTTCATAAGCGACTGGTTCAGGGTGATGCGAATCAGCCAGGTTGAGAATTGGGACTCCTCTCGGAATTGGCCCAAGTTTTGGAAGGCCTTCAAAAAGGCCTCCTGAAACGCGTCTTGGGAATCCTCCGCGTTGTGCGTGACGCTTTGAGCGATTCGGAGAAGTTTGCGATCGTATCGCTTTACGAGTTGCTCGAAAGCAGCAACATCTCCATTCTTGCTGGCATGGACAAGATCTAGATCGTCGCTCGCCACCACGCTCACTTCGAGTTGTACCGAGTCTGCCGTCATATTGTGGTTGTCTCCATAATCCACGTGAACTCCGACGAGTACAGCCCCTCACGCAGCCTTGCCTGCAGGGCGTTCATGTAGGCCATGATTAAGACGTCCTGCAGGGACATTGTCTTGTGACTAATGCGCCACATCTAGCACCTCCCGCTCTCGGTAGCTGTTGCCATGCCGAAGCCTGAAAATTGACCTCGGAACCTCCGACGCTAATGGTTATCGAGTTTCGCCGCCCCCCGAAAGCATTCCTACTGACGGTTCTGGCACGGTGTGGAGCAACTTCAGGTCCAGAACAATTGTCGTCTGGTTACCCGTGGCCGGAGTGCATACGGGGCCGCTGTAGCCTTCTCCTCCCCCCGAGTATGCCGCCTGACAGTTGTCATCGTGAGTCGCTGCGATCAACGTTCCACTGCATACGGGGCCGCTGTAGCCTTCTCCTCCCCCCTCGTATGCCGCCTGACAGTGTTCATTCCGCACGACCGGCGGCCAACTCGTTTCTCTTATCGCAGTTCGCAGGTTAGGGAACGTCTCATGGCTCAGGCGGGCTGACCCCGAAATCTCCAGCGCTCCTTGTTGCTGTAGGGTTGCTGGACTCAAAGATCCCGGTGAAAGCGCCGTGCTCAAACTCGGGAACAAAAACGTGATTTCGCGAGTTTCATTGTGAATGACCGGATCACCGTACACTGGCCCGGCATAGGCTTCACTCGGCGTCACTGTGACAATTCGTTCCACCCGACTCAATGTCAGATCCCCGATGACTTCCACGTCGCCGTTCCCTGTCCTCAGAATGCGTTGGGACTTGAACGTCAGGAGGGTTTGATCGGTTGCGTCAGCAACGTAGCCCGTCGGCAAGGCGCCCTCAGGACTAAGTGCGTGCCCCCAGTCCTCATCCGCAGGATAGATACTAAGATCGAAGACCGAGTTGTCTAGATTGTTTGTGTCCAGCTTGACTTTCCCGGTCACGCGTGCGACACCAGTGTTCACTGAATCTGGATTCGCTCTGGAACCCTGAAACAACCTGGCATTGGATGTACTAGGGTTGAGAGTCCAGGTATCGCTAGCAAAAGCTAGTGAACTGACAAAACAAGTCACGAACGCGAATGTTATAGCTCGATGTTTCATGTGGTAATCCTTCCATTTCCTCGTTTGATACGATTTGAAGTAGTGCGACATGCCCTTCTTGCGCCCATCGGCGTTAGCGGGCATTTGCACTCTGTTGGTGTTAACAGCATCGACCACGATTTATTCCAGAGCTGGATGCGTTTATTGCCAACGCTACAGCCTTCATTGAGCCCAGCGAAGTAAAAAGGCCGCCCCGGTGATTAGGACGGCCTTTCAGTTCTTCCAGATTTCTCTTCTTACCAGACCCAGATTTCTCTTCTTACCAGACCCGGCAAGTGCGCCGAGTTCTATGTTTCAAAACTTACAAACCATAGTGAATCTCACCAATCGTCATCACGATGGCACCAGTTTTGATCATTTGAGAATCGCTAAAATGCCTCCGAGTCTCACTGCACCACGACCTTGCCTGTCATCTTCGGGTGGACCGAGCAGTAGTAGGAATACGTTCCCGCCTTGGTGAACGTGTAGGAGAACTTTTCGTCCGTATCCATCACCTTGGACTTGAACACGCCGTCTGTGCTCACCGCCGTATGGGGAATGTCATCACTGTTTGTCCAGGTAACTGTCGTTCCGACGGGTACCGTGATCGTCTGCGGCCCAAAAACGAAATTATCGATTTTCACCGCCGCGTTTGCCGCGGTGGGCTGGTCATTCGCCGTGACGCTCGGTGATCCCGCTAACAACAGCATCGCAATCACTAGCGGCGTCGCCAAACTCGCTAACCACACATTGTTCCTCGTCATTGTTTTGTTTCCTCTCTAGATTTGATTTTCTTGCTTGATCTTCATTTGTTTGGACCAGATCCTTGGGGTCTACCCAAGGGCCGAGTTAACTACGCCAAGGCCGACGCCATTCGCTGAAGCCGAAGACCCCGAGTCCCCGAGTGGCGAATCGACGATTGCCAGGCTGCGACCGCTGACCACATAGTTCACATCCGTGATACCCAACACCCGCTGCAACTGGTCGGCTGGCACCTTCATGGGTCCGGCTGAGGGAGTTGTTCCCGGCGCAGGTTGAGGGAAAGCGGTCGACATCGCGGTGTGGAACGAAACCTTACCTTCGACCTTCTGCATGATCTGGTGAATATGGCCGTTTAACACAGTCACGGAACCGAAACGCTTGACGTACGACAACGCTTGTTCACTGTCGTCGGTTCCCCAACCCCAATCGGGATAGATGGTCCACAGTGGGATGTGCGCAAAGAGCACAATCGGAGTGCTGGCAGAGCGGCCCTTGAGATCGTCCTCAAGCCACTCCAGCTGTTCGTGGCCGAGCGACCCCATACCTCCAGCTTTCAAATTAGCGACATTTACGAGACCGACGAAATGCACACCCTTGTGATCGAAGCTGTACCACCCATTACCCTTTGTACCTTTCCCATAGCGCTGGAGATATTCGTCGCCGTTGTCACTTAGCATGTCATGCTCACCGGGTACAAAGTAGATCTGTTTCGTGGCCGCTCCCTTCAATACCTGATCCAGCGTATCGAACTCACTCGGCTTTGAGAGCTGACTCAGATCACCGGTGTGAATGATGAAATCCGGTTTGTAGGGCATGGAGTTGATCTTGTTGATTGCCGTCTGCAGAGTAGCGGTGACGTCCGGATTGGCCGGCTTGCTAAAACCGATGTGACTGTCGCTGATCTGCACGAAAGTGAAGTCCGTGCCTTTGCCGGCATCTCGGCCGCTGTTTTTGGCGAATGCCCGAGAGACCGGAATGCCACCCCTCATGGTCCAGACTAGGCCTGTACCCGCCCATGCCATGCACTTCAGGAACCCGCGACGATCGACTCCGTCGTTGTTGAGGTCTTGTAACTGTTGATCGATGAAATCTTGCTGCTTGTTTGGCATGTGCCCTCCGTAGTTTGTATCGTTCTGAGTTGATAACTGGCGCGAGTCATTTTTATTCCGACGATTTATTCCGCTGGCCCCAGTTCGACTCGACTCGTCTAGCCTGGTCCGTTTACACCACTGAGAAATCCGCCGAGATGCCCCGTCAGCCCCACAATCAAGACCGCGAGCGCCTCGATCGGCAGACGGTACTTTGGCAATGATCTTTCAGGGAACCGCCGCACCCGCCGGTGGATCCAAAACACCAGCCAGATCAATACACTCGACATGCATCCCAAGGTCAGGTGCATTAGCAGAATCCCTTTTAGCTTTTGCCCCTCGAGCGCCCAGTGCCACGCCGCAAGCCCGGACGCCACAACCGGCACCGTCGAAATCGCGGCCAGCAGCAAATTGAAATACGCTGCGGCAGCCAGCGTCTGGTTCTTCCTCCACTGCGCCAGATAGTCGAACGCCACTGCCGCGAGAAACAGCGCAATGGGGAAGTGAATCAGCACGACATGTTGCGCGTGCTTGGCCAAGACTGCCGTCTTGAGATCGAAAGGATTTACCATCGCCCTACCCCTTCTAAGATTGAATGAATTGCGGGCTGCGACGGACCTGGCTTGACGAAGCCAACTCCACCGCAACCCGCGAACCTGTTATTGCCCTGTCCCTCGGGAGAGAGTCGTGTGTGCCTGTGCCTTCTCGGGCCTGCTGTCATCCACACGCAAGAGCATCGCGCTGCCCTTGCCGACTTTCACAGCTTTGCCGCTGGAGCTCAAAGTGACTTCACCAAGTGGCTCGGTGCGTCCAGAATGGAGGATTGTCAGCTCACCGAATCCGTATGCCCCGCAGGCATTCACGGAGAAGAGCCAAAACGCTTGCGGATGGGCATTGTTGTCGGTCGTGCCACGACATGGGGTGCCCAAATCCTGGCTCACATATGCCAGCACGCCTTGGCTGGTATATTTCCCCACGACCTGCGATCCCACCATTACTGGCCCATCGCTACCGTAAGAAATCTGGTCGCCTCCGATTTGAATTTGGTTGTCGGCATACTCGCTCGAGGTTAGCTGAGGCGTGGCAGCAAATACTGCGGTCTTCGATGCCAGTGCGCGCAGGTTGGTAGTAATCGGGATGGTTAGGTTGTCAAGCCGCACTTGATCGAATTGAAATGAGATTTTTGATTCGTCGGATCCTTTTCCAGGAGTAATGGCTTCGACGACATGCCCTGTCACCCAGGAGCCGGCACGCAGGGTTTTTCCCGCGCCCAGCGGCACGTCTTGCATGACCGTCGCCGTGATCGCGTCTCCGCTTGCGGTCTTGTCCGAGCGCAACGTGGAATTCAAGCTGACGGGAATAATGGTGCCCTCCGGAATCGGTTCTGCAGATCGTGCGTTCTGCTCTTGGGCGGGTTGATCGTCCTGTTTCAGATCTTGCTCTGTCCCGGCATGCAGGTACATCGGCAGCAGGCACAACGCCAGGCCCAGTATCCTCAAGTTGTTTTTCATTTTGCTCCTCCTAAGGAATTGCTCAAGAGCGCGTGGTTCTTCCGCACCAGCATTTCCTCAGGTGACTCCAGTTCGCTCTCTGACTCGTTGTGTAGAACCGACAGCGCTCGGATTTATTCCTCGGGAATTTATGTGGACGCCAAGACCACGCACGTTTCTCAGGCGCTGACACCGGCTGCGATGTCGGAATCACTCACAAGGACCGCGACCACTGTGTTGCAAGGAGGGGATTTGGTGGGGGCGCAGGAGCGGTTGGTTAGTGGGAGATCCTAAGGTCAGGCTCTCCCACCGGGAAAATGTAGGAGGCTAACCACCGCCACCGTACAGACTGACACTGTCGACGTACATTGTATCTTTTTCCCCCTTCACCGATCTGCATTTCATCTTAACTTTCTTGCCCGCTTGCGATACTACTTTGTCCTGGTTAGCGATTTTGTAGACTTGACCGTGATCGTCAACCAAGACGACGTCTCCGCTTTTATCGGTGCAGCCCTGGTCACAGGCCGCTTGGCTCGCATTCTTTGTAACGCACTTCGAGTTACAAAGCCACCCGGTCATATCGTTCGTTTTGCCCATATCGTCGGCATACAGCGAGATTGCTGAAGCCAGAACAGCAACCAGCAAGTAAGGGATTCGTTTCATTGTTCCTCCTCAAAGACAATCGGTCCGGGATCTGAGAACCCAGAGAATATCCTCCGGAGACTCCAGTTCGCTCTCTGACTCTGACTCGGACTCGTTGTATATAACCGATTGCCTCCCTTTTTATTCCACGGAAAACTTTTGTGGGCTATGGGAATAAAACGGCCGTCGGCTGGTTTACCCTTGTGTGCGCATCGGAAGCGAGCTTGCCACCGGGTCGTTTGAGCAGCTTGCCATGCCTCATTTCGAGCGGCTCTATAATTTTGCCTGCTGGCTAACGCATGACCGGCAAGAAGCCGAGGATCTTGTGCAGGAGACTTATGCCAAGGCACTTAAGGGATTTTCCTCGTTCCAGCCAGGAACGAATTTTCGCGCCTGGATCTACAAGATCCTGCGGAATGCGTTCCTGACCTCCCGCACGGGGCTGAAGGCGACCGCGACCGTACCGCTAGATCTTGAGGGCGAAGAGCAAACCTTGCCCGCAGTCATGGAGACGCCAGAGAGCATCCTGCTGCAGCGTTCGGATGGGCAGCTTGTGCAGCAGGCTTTGGAGCAGCTGCCCGTCGCCTATCGCGAGGTGCTGCTGCTGTGTGAAGTCGAAGAGATGTCGTATCAGGAAATCTCTGCCACGCTTTCCATTCCGATGGGCACGGTGATGTCGCGTTTATCGCGTGCCAGAAGAGCGTTGCGCAATGGCCTACAGCAACAGTTTGCAAAAAGGATGAACTAAATGGTGAAGCATGGTTTGTGAGTCTTGGACGGAAAAACTCGATACCTACCTCGATGGGGAGCTCCCCGAGGTGGAGATGCGCACCTTCGACGCTCATGTGCGCAGCTGCACCTTTTGCTCGGCGGACGCCCTTTCGCGCGTACAGATGAAGCGTACGATTCAAGTCGCGGGAAAACGCTTTGTTCCCAGTGCTGATTTCCGGAGACGGATGGAGCAGAGCATTACACCCAAACCGAAGCGCAGTTTCCGTCTGGGATGGATGTTCGCTGCGGCGGCAGCCGTCATTCTTGTGGTCGGGGCGTTGACTTCAACCTATGTGGGAAACCGGTCCGGCAGAGACTTGGCTTACCGAGATCGCGTTTTCAGCGAGATTGCCGACTTGCACGTGGCAACGCTGGCCAGCTCATCGCCGGTGGATGTGATCTCCACGGATCGACACACGGTGAAGCCTTGGTTCCAGGGAAAGATCCCCTTCGCGTTCAATTTGCCGGAACTCCAGAACTCCGAGTTCTCTCTGCTCGGAGGCCGGATGACCTACCTTGATCAAACGCCGGGCGCACATCTGATCTACGATGTGCGGAAGCATCACATTTCAGTGTTTGTGTTCCAGGAACGGACTTTGTCCTTGAAATTGCCCGCCGGCGTGGACGAGAATTATCCTTCGCCGAAGCAACTGCCGTTCAACATGGAAACATGGAGTCAAGGCGGGATTCGCTATTTCGTGATCGGCGACGCGAGTGCCGCGGACATCGATAGTCTTGCGAAATTGTTTAAGGCCGCGTCATAGATTTGACGTGTGTAATTTTGATTGCCGCGTACTCTCATTGCCCCGGCTCTTTGCGCTGCTCCCGCGGATGGTGGTGCAACGGGTCGAGCGCAGAATGATGTTCACCCCTATGTAATCGTGACACAATGGTTAAGGCACAAACTTATAGCCCACGGTGTGTACTGTGAGAAGGTGTGACGGGTGCGAAGGGTCGCTCTCCAGTTTCTGCCGTAGCCTAAGGATGTGGTTGTCCACCGTCCGCGTACGGGGGTAGTTCTGGTACCCCCAAACTTCAGTGAGCAGTTCATCCCGCGAGATCACGCGTTCGGCGTTCTTTGTCAAGAACTCCAGTGTCTTGAATTCCTTTGCGGTGACCGTAATCTTCTCGCCGCCACGAATGATCTCTGTCTAGGAAAAATCCACCATCAAATCCCCAACTGGAAATGAGAACCCAACTCGCAATCGAAAGAGCGGGCTTGGTAACCCTCCACCTACAGCCGGCGCGTCGGAGCTCTATCCCAATCGTTGACAGGGGTTCTGAGTGCTAACGCCCGCTTGCTACATCTAAGTGTTCTGGACGCAAACGACACGCAAGGAGTTCAACATGATCACCCGAATCTGGCATGGCGCGACCCCCGCAGCCAAAAGCGACGAGTACCTAACCTTGATGCGAACCGTCGCCATTCCGGATTACCGCTCGACTCCCGGTAACAAAGGCGCTTACGCGCTACGGCGTATGGAGGGCGATACCGCACATTTTCTGATGATCACGTTCTGGGAGTCCGAGGAAGCGATCCGCGCCTTTGCCGGAGACGACATCAGTGTGGCGAAATACTACGACTTCGACAAGGATTTCCTGCTAGAGCTAGAGCCGTGCTCCACGCATTACGAGATGTACGACAGGTAAACGCGCATAGGGAGCGCGACGGTCTGGTCGCAATCAACCGAATCAACAACGTCACCGTCAGCATCGCAACACAAGAACAAAGCCACCAAACCCCAGCTACTCTCGCCTAGTCCGCGTGCGGTAAGTTTTGCTCAGTCACCGACATTCCTGCGTCATCGAACTGGGAGTCATTCCCCGTAAGCGCCACAAAAAGCTGCTACATCAACCTACGCACCATGATGGAATCAGGCGTGCTGCACCGATGCCAACAGTTTCACTCGGAGCTTTGCAGCGGCTAGGTGAATCGTCCGCAGGCTAGTTACCCGCCGAAACGCTGACAAGCCCTACATTGAGGTGCAGCAATGTCGAATTCAGAAGCACTGCGAATCGGTACCCCGTTGCTCCGGAGTGAGGAAGTTGGCGTGAGCGAGGCCGCCGAGCCAAATCGGACTCCAATCGTGATGCAACAGTCGGCTAAGGCTCAGGACGAGGCGGTCATTGATTCGCATCCTGCTTTTTCTGCGTGGTGGGAGCGTTGGCAAAAAGCAAGGACTCGCTTCTCTCTCGTGGCCTCCATCAAGAGACATCCCTAAGCGTATCCGGAGCGACGGCCGCAGGGGGAAGTCCCAGCGCGTGGCATTCACTCCTAGCGGGGCAGGCATCGATTGCTGCATCGGGCTTGAGTTGGGATCGTCATCTGAAGAACTAGTGAGCTGTCCCGGTGATTTCGTAAGTACGGATGCGGCGCCGGGGGTCAGTATAAGTCCAGCGAAAGGGTCTGGCGGATTTGGCGTAGGCGCGGATGTATTTCCGCAGTTTGCGG
>Ga0208820_1000790_pt1 | contig 20096 bp, 17 predicted proteins | sample June2015DPH_16_5_FD_184713 | JGI IMG/M metagenome (GOLD analysis project Ga0208820, IMG submission 184713) | Peatland microbial communities from SPRUCE experiment site at the Marcell Experimental Forest, Minnesota, USA - June2015DPH_16_40... | ecosystem: Environmental > Terrestrial > Soil >...
TGGTTGGCGGACTATCCGGAGTACTCACGGATCGACATAGAAAACAAGAAGCCACCGTTCGGAGGACTAATGATCAACTGCGCCAGGCGCATCAGGAGTTGGAAAAGAACTTTGAAAACATGAAGCGCGTAGAGAGGATTTATGCGTTGGCACAACTATCAGCTGGGCTGGCCCACGAGATTCGGACTCCGCTGGCAAGCCTCGAAGGCGCGGCGGCACTTGTGCAGCGCGAAACTCTGTCGGAGGAAGAACGCCACGAATTTCTTGACATTATCCAGAAGGAAACCCGGCGACTAAATCGCTTACTCACCAGCTTTCTCGAATTTGCCCGGCCCAGGAATCCCGATCTGCAGCGGGTGGAGATCGGTGAAATTTTGGACTCTGTCCTTCTTCTTGTTCGCCATGCAAGTGACACGAGCCGGCTTGAGTTGCTAAAGCAGATCGAGCCCGGCCTGCCGATGCTGGAGTGCGATCCCGAGCAACTGAAGCAGGTCTTGCTGAATCTCGTCATGAATGCGAACCAGGCGATGCCGCACGGTGGTACCGTGTTATTGGAAGCTCGGCGTGATGGCGCCAACATTAGTATTGATGTTCACGACCAAGGAAGCGGGATTGACGAAGACAATCTGGATCGGATCTTCGATCCATTCTTCACGACTAAGGAAAACGGGACGGGTCTCGGGCTATCGGTAGCGCTCCAGATTGCGAGCCAGCATAGGGGAATACTGACCATCGCCCGCAATTCTCCCCAGGGAGTAACGGTCCGATTATCACTTCCTCTTCAGTCAGGCTAGTTATGGCGACAGGCAGAATCCTCGTGACGGACGACGATGCAAGCTTGCGCAGAGTCCTGCAAGTTCAACTGGAACAAGAGGGATACGAGGTCGCTGTGGCGGCCTCTGGTCAGCAGACTCTGTCAATCCTTCAACTTCAGCCTTTCGACCTCTTGATTACCGATCTAAAGATGCCGGGAATGTCCGGTCTCGAGCTGCTCAGGCACGCTCGGTTGCAGTACCCGCAAACGATCATCATATTGCTCACCGCTTTCGGTACGGTGGAAACGGCCGTCGAAGCCATGAAAGCCGGAGCTTACGATTATCTTACGAAGCCGGTCCATCCGGATGAGATGTCGGTAGTGGTGCGGCGTGCGCTGGAGCACGTCCGTTTGGTGGAGCAGGTGTGCACATTGCGCATCAGCCTCAACCAGAAGTACGGCTTTGAAAACATCCTCGGGCGTTCTGACGTCCTGTTGGAGGTCTTAGACATGGCAGCCAGAGCTGCGAGCAGCAACGCCACCGTACTCATCCGCGGGGAGACGGGTACAGGGAAGGAATTACTGGCGCGAGCCATCCACTTCAATAGTTCCCGCAGCAACAATCCCCTAGTCACCATCAACTGCGGCGCGATCCCGAAGGACTTGCTTGAATCTGAACTTTTCGGGCACCGGAGGGGAGCGTTTACGGGTGCGATAGCCGACAAGAAGGGAAGGATCGAATTGGCCGACGGAGGTACCCTCTTTCTTGATGAAATCGCCGAATTGTCACCCGACCTCCAAGTCAAGCTACTCCGATTGATTCAGGAGGGAGAAATCGAAAAGATTGGCTCCGAAGTGAAAGCCAAAGTTGACGTGCGCATTATTGCTGCGAGCCATCGGGATCTGCAAGCGATGATCGAGGATGGTACTTTTCGCGAGGACTTGTATTACCGCCTCGCCGTGATTCCACTTGTGATGCCGCCTCTTCGAGAACGCGCTGATGATATTCCGGAACTGGTACAACACTTCTTCCGCAGGAGCCAAGAGAGAAACAAGCGCCCTGAGCTAGCCATGCCACCGGCTCTGTTGCCTTACTTCGTGCGCTATCGTTGGCCGGGCAACGTGCGCGAACTGGAGAATATCGTTGAGCGCATCGTCGTTCTGGCTCGCGGGAGTCACGTCACAATCGAAGATTTGCCGCAATTCCTGACACAAGAGAGAGCTGGCATCGACGCTCTCGAAATAGACCTACCTTCTCAAGGCATCAGCTTGGAAGCGATCGAGAAAGAGCTCATCTTGAGGGCTCTTCACACATGTGATTGGAACCAAACGCGTGCCGCCCGTTATCTCGATCTCAGCCGCAAGACGCTCCTATATAGGATTGAGAAACACGGAATAAAGAAGCCCCCAGACCATCCGGATTCCAGCGATTGACGGAGCGGCCTCAATGTGAGAGCGAACGGTGATTTCGCGAAGGATTGTTACGCATTGGCTTGGGTTGACTTGCCTTGCGAACTGCTCCAAAAGTAGTAGGAACTTAGTGGTTCTGACTAAGCCAGGTGGGTAATTGTAAAGAACTCACCATTGGGTTACGAATGGTAGGTGCCCATTAGGTGTACCCCCCGGGCGCTCGGCGGCACAATCAACACAAGGAGGATCCAAGAAATGAAGAAGCTCGGATTGTTGCTGCTTCCGATTCTGGCAATCACCCTGATGCTGGGGGGAAATGCCTTCGCTCAAAACGTGGGTGACAATAGCGTCTATTTCGTCACCTACTTTTCCAATGCCAATACCACCGGTGCTCCGGATGGAACCTTGCGCGTCATCAACGATGGCGCCGAGGCAACTATGGCTCCCGAGGGAGTGGAAAACGGAACCCTGTGGGCGGCGATCTACATATTCGATGACAGCCAGGAGATGAGATCGTGCTGCGCCTGCATGATCACGTCAGACGGTCTGCTTTCGGAATCCGTGAACAAAGAACTCACGGCCAACGAATTCACCGGCAGAGGGGAAAACACCCGTGGCGTTATCAAGGTCATTTCGTCTAACAGCAGTCACCCGGACACCCCCGTGCCGCTTACCGGACTGCGGGGATGGATGACGCACATCCAGGCAACGACGACCACCTTTCCAGCTCCCGGTCCAGGGTTCGCTAAGAACGCCGTGGAGAAGGGGCCGTGGTTCGTTACCGAAACCGCGTTGGCCGATTCGAACCTCTCGTCGACTGAACTCTATAACCTGGGGACCCTGTGCTCCTATGGGCTAACCATTGGCAGTGGCTACGGTCTCTGCCCCTGCACGCCAGAAGACTACGACTTCTAGTCTTCCAGCTTGAGAGGCGATAAGGTAGGGCTGAAATAGCTTCGTTGGCGATAAAGCTGTTGCAGCACGTCTTCCTGAAACGGCTGGGAATTTTTCCCGGCCGTTTTCTTTTGCGCTTCCAATGGCAAAAGAAAAGCCGCAGCAAGCATAGAAGGGTCACCCGACGTGGAAACACCTGCCAGCAATTCTCAGTTGGTGTGCAGCAGAATCCTACGTCCATGAAGCTGCGTGGGTCCCCTTATAATAGATCACCGCTGTGTGTTTACGCTGGCTGCGGACTCAACCCGTCAACCATGTGCTTCCTCTGACGCTTACAGTACGTCGAGGGCAAGTTGCCTGAAGGATTTCCCTTCCACGGCAGATTGACCGACCACCATGACGTGCGGGACCTGCAGGGGCGCGGTGCTGAGGTAATAGTACTGAACCAAAACTTCACAGACTGGGATGGAAATCACACCCTATAATCATCATTTGCGAAGACTCCTTTCTTCCCAGCGTCTTTGTCCTCCAAACAAGACTACCGGGTCGAATCGAGCCTTCGTTCTTATCCAATCAATCCTTCGCAGCTTTTCTCAAAGGGTGATTGGCATGGGCTTTGCCTCCGGATGCCTCCGGATACCGGAACGGATTTCAAACTTTCAAACGCCCACTTTGCTCCAACTTTGCTTTCTCCTCCCTCGCAAAAAACGGGGTTAGCGCATCTGCAAACGGCCTGAGTAGCTCTCATAATCCTTTCACTTCTTCTTGAAAGCGCTCACCGATCTTGACGTAAGGAACAAGCTCACAGAAAAGCCATCAGCCAATTCCGCAATCTGCAAGACCACATTCCCATCGCTGGTATCCCACACGAAAAAGCCCGACCGCTGCTCCGATGGGTTTCCTAGCTCGGCAGTGCAGTAACGCAAACTCTCAATTGCTGCCGCGTCGGCATCCTGTTTGTCTTCAAGGAGGAGGTAGGGTGCGATCTTGTAGATTCTCCCGTGCACAGTCCCCAATTGCAAGTGCCAGGAACGTCCGAGAAACACCACCGGATGTGTGTCATAGTCGGTTTCTCCCTCGAAAGGACGCCCCAGAACAGAGTACTCAGTAGCAGAGAATTCTTTAAGATCGGAAAGCCCGGCAACTGGCGCGTCGAGTTTGTACTGGCCGATGGGGAAAATGTGCCGAGCGGATATGTTCTTGTTCTGAGCAGCACTTCTGGCGCTCAACAGAGCGGAGAACAGAGCGAACAGTACCAGCGGGGTCCCAACTGCGATGTTGAACTTGTGCGGTCCCATGAGTCCTGCCATCACGGCAATTCCTCCAATACCCAAATAGGGAAGTTGTATCCAGCGTGGAGAGACCGAAGCAAATTGGGCTAGGCGATGCAAAGCAATGGCGATGCCTGACCAGGCGAAGACCGGCAGCGTGAACGGACTAAACGGATAAAATCCGACGTAAGCTCCGATAAAAAGGTCCAGCGCGAAACTGGCCGCATACGCTGCTCCGGCGGCGACCACAAAGGCGCTAACGTCCCGCCATCGTGGATGGTTTTGTTTTATCCAGCCAAGGACTGCGAAAAGAACAGTACCCCCAACGCTGAGAATCGCAACGAATTCCAATAAGGCAAACAAGGGTTCTCTTGGTCGAAAGCGCTCACCGAATTCCGGGAGCGCAAGATTGGGAGGAAGTCTAGCATATTGTTGCGTAAACACGATTTGTAGACGTTCTCCGACAGGCCATGATGCCAGTTCATGGCCGAAGACCTGCTTGTTCGCCTGGGAACCCGGATTAGAAAACTTCGGAAGAAGCGCGGCTGGACTCAGGTCGAGATGGCCGAACGGGTCGGGATTGACCGGAGTTTCCTGGCGGACGTGGAGCGGGGGAAGAGGAATGTTTCCATCCTCAATTTGGACCTGATGGCCAAGGGGCTGAAAGTTTCCCTTTCGCAGCTTTTGTCGCGACTGTAAAACCGCCTAACCTGGCATTTTCCAAATCGTTCGGGAAAAACATTGGCCTCCTCCAGAAGGATCGTGCTGAGTGTCTGGTGGAAACTGAGAGTATTTCGCGCCCAGATTAAGGCCACTGCTCTACTGCTCTATCATTCTCTGAACCTCTTTATTCATTTATTCAAGGGAAAATCTTCGCCTAATCGCGAAAGGAGCTTCTCGATTTGTAGACGTTCTCCGACAGGCCATGATGCCAGTTCATGGCCGAAGACCTGCTTGTTCGCCGGGGAACCCGGATTAGAAAACTTCGGAAGAAGCGCGGCTGGACTCAGGTCGAGATGGCCGCGAGGCCGACCCTCATTAACCTCTTTTCGGCGAAACGGACTGACATTGACTGCCGACAGGGACTTGAGTTCCTCAGACGCCAGAGAGATGTTCCACTCTTCAAAAGCTGGTCAAGAGCACTCTTTGCAAACGCCCGAATCAACAAGTGCGGTAGAGTGTCGTCGAGCGCGATCTTGAGGAGGTCATTGGCGAGCGGGGCCACCGCGAGCGGCGATTCTGCTGATATCCGATCTATGGCAATGAGAAGCCATAGCCGAGCGGCCAGCCAATAAAAGGGCGCGTCAGACTGCCGGTAGGTTCTCTCCTCGGTTCGTCCATATTGATCCTCCAAACTCCGCATCACTTCGGCTTCGGACAACTTCGCGAGCCTACGGACAGCATGTGCTGCCAGCCATCGAATACGCACATCGACATCGCTCATCATCGCAAAGAGAAATCGGCCTATAGCCAGTTGAACTGAGTCGGGTATATCCGTGATATCGACGTCGTCTTTTTCCTTGGCAGGAATCCGAGCAGCCACTCGCTCCGAATACCAGTTGGCTAGGCTGTGTGCCTGGGGTGCTGTGAGATGCGTGGCGATCAACGCTACTAACGGCAGGGCGACCTCAGCAGACAAATCGTCCGCATTTTGTGCCAGCCCCGCTACGAAAAGACTGCAGACCTCGCTGTCAGGCAGTTGTGTATCGGCTATCAACTCCGTAAGAGGAGATTGCCCATAACGTATCCACGCTCCAAGGCGTATCAGACGATTCTGTACCGTGGCGGGCAACTCTGTTCGACACCACTGCTGCACAGCCGGGTCTGACCGCCATAGGTCAATCGCCTTGCGCAAGTACTCTGCGCTAGAAAAATAGTCATTCGATCCGAGCATTTCTGACAGGCTAGAAAGAAATGCACAACGCCGGTTAATCGGTACCTGTGGGATGAGGAGATCGAATGCTTCCGTTGAACCCGGGTACTCTGTATACTTTCTAGCCTCTTCCCGAGCGGCCTTACAGGGGCACGCCGCGGAGAGATTCGCGGGCTAATGTGGGAAAACTACCAAGACGGCGAAATCCAGATTACGCGGTCTATCTGGAAGGGCCACATCACCGAACCCAAAACACGGAAAAGCCGGGGGGCTATTCCAGTGATCGCCCCACTAGCCAAGCGCCTAGAGTTTCACCGTGCCAGCCGTGGCAATCGCACATCGGGGGTCATGTTCCCCAACGTAAGCGGCTCCCCGATGGACTTGGGGAACCTGCTAAACCGCGCCATCCTACCAGCACTTAACCGCTGCGCTGTGTGCGGAAAGCCGAAAAAGGAATGCCGAGAACCGCTCGGCGAAGGCAAGGACACCGCACCAGATCACGAATTTGAGCGAGACAAGATTCTTCCCGAGTGGCACGCCTGGCACGCTGCACGGCGGGGACTGGGGACGAACTTGTACCGCCTAGGTGTACCAGAAAAAACGATTCAGGCCATCCTTCGCCATGCAAACGTGTCCACGACCAACACGTACTACATCAAGAGTGCATCGGATGACACCCGCGCAGCGATGGCTAAGCTAGAACGGTTCGTGATTGGCAAAGAGCCACCAAACGAAACAGAACAGAGCGAAAACTTCGCAAGTGACAACGAAGTGGCAACAGAAGCGGCAGACGCCAAACCTGCTGCAATCCAGTAAAACGCCTTTGTTTGCTGTGGTTTGAATCTGGTGGCGGCGGTAGGACTCGAACCTACGACCTACGGATTATGAGACCGTCGCTCTAACCACCTGAGCTACACCGCCACGGTGTGCTTACAACAACTTACTAGGATGCGACCTCCGCGCTCTTGCATTCTTAGCGCGTAGTACCATAGCGCAGACCTGTCGGAGAGTCGCTTGAGTCGCTATCAGACCGGTCACATTCTTGGGGCGTTTCCCGTTCGATTCTATCAAACCGCGTCGCGCGACGGACAAGCCACGCGCGTGCGGAGGTCGCACCGGCGGTGCGCTAAGGACACGAAGCACTACTCGGAGAAATCGAAGCCAGTGAGTCTGAGTGAGGTCCGGTTGGACGGTTTTCAACGAAGCGCTGGGGCTAGCTTGCCCGAGAAAGCTAGCCCGGCAAGATCTCCTTGAGTGCCCACTCAATCCTATCGACTTCTTCGCGGATCACTCTGATCGATTGCTGATTTTTCAATGGGTGGGCCACGGTAGTGATTCCCTCCACAGCGCCTCGTATTTGGTGATTCCGAGCCCAAATGAAGTTGAGCCTTGCGCTTCGCTCCTTGCGATGTCTGTAAAGGCCGCCGACGAACTTAGTGGCGAGCCAGGCAAATACCAAACCAAACAGCACCTCAACCGGAATACGGTCGGTTGCGCCGTCAAACTCTGAAAACAAGAGTCGATAGACCGCCTCACCCATCCCAAACGCCGCGAACAACACAGTTACCCCGAACAAATATACTTTTAGGCGCTCCATTGGTTGCAAGCGTATGGAGTCGTCGCTTCCGTCACGTGTCTGCACAAAGTTGATGGCCATCCTTCCCCCCAATGATTTGTCATGTTCCCGAGGTCACAATCGGCCGTACCAGCGCCAATCTCTCTTAAATGATAACTTGAAAATTGCAATCAGGGGCAGGATTCTCTTTAGCCGACTGGGCGCAAACCAGTGCCCTCCAAAGCCAAATGCGGAACTCCCAGGTCGGTTTCGGGGATTCCATTCACGAAGGTAGTGCATTGATTGAGCCCGGGCTACATGCGAAACTGGGCGCATGAAAGTCATCGCTGTGATTCCGGCGCGGCTGGCTTCGACGCGGCTCCCTCGCAAGATGCTGCGCGAGATCGCTGGCGTTCCGTTGTTTGCCTGGGTGTATAAGGCAGTGCGGCGGTGTTCGTCGGTCGATCAAGTTATTGTGGCGACGGATTCGGATGAAATCATGCGGTTCTGCGAAGAGCAAGGCTTTGTCGCGCGCATGACTTCGGCGGCGCATCGGTCTGGTACCGAGCGGGTCCATGAGATCGCAAACGCGATTTCGGCAGATGTTTATTTGAATGTACAGGGCGATGAGCCGCTGACTCGGCCCGAGCATATCGAGAGCTTGATCGCGGTGATGCAAGGTGCGGGGGTCGAGGTGGGGACGCTGAAGACGCCGGCCGCGGAGGTTGACATCAACAATCCGAGCGCGGTGAAGGTGGTGACGGACGCGACCGGGCGGGCGCTGTATTTTTCGCGGGCTACAATTCCGCATGATCGCGATGGCGTGCGTCCGCGATACTACAAACATCTTGGGTTCTATGGCTATCGCCAGGACGCGCTGGATAAGTTCGTGCGCTGGCCCGAGTCCTCGCTTGAGCGCAGCGAGCGACTGGAGCAGTTGCGCTTTCTGGAGAACGGAGTTGCGATTTACGTAAAGGAAACGCCGTTCGACACCGTAGGCGTGGATACGGAAGAGGATGTGCGGAGAGTGGAAGAGGTGCTGCGGAGCGGGCGCCGCGACCTCAGCGGCTAAAGCCGAATTCAAAACTAGGCAGTTACCGCAGCGGTAAACCGCTGCGCCACCCAAAAGCAAGGGCAGCGCCGGTTTTTTCCCGCAAGTTGTGAAGCGCTGCGCCACCCAAAATCAAGCACAACTTCTCTGCGACTTCGCCCAGGCATCGGCGGCGGCGACTCGCTTTCCGATCGCAGGATGCGAGTGGAGCAACCACTCGACCCAACGGGCCGGCGTTTTTTCGGCGAGATTCTGTTCGGCTAACTTATTCATCGACGAAATGAAGGGTTCGACGCTAGCCACAGACTCGAAGCAATAGCGGTCGGCCTGGCGCTCGTTGAAGCGGGAGTAGGCGTTGAGCGCGGGCATCAGCAAGAAGGAGAGCACGGTCGAGACCAGAATCAGCAACGGCAGATTGGCGAAATCGTGCATGGTCTCGTACATGTTGCGGCGCTCCACGGCGTAGCGCAGGACTTCGTTGGCCAGCCAAAAGCCGAAAAGCGTGATTCCCGCTTGCACGAAAATACTCTTCAGAATGTGCCGGTGAACGTGATGCCCGAGTTCGTGCGCGAGCACGGCTTCGATTTCGTCCTCGGAATAGTTGTCGAGTAAAGTGTCGGCGAGAATGATGCGGCGGGTCGCGCCGAGTCCGGTCAGCGCGGCGTTGGCCTTTTTGCTTTTCTCGGAAAGATGCCACTTATAGACGCCGCGAATGCGGGTGCCGGCGCGTTCGCTCAAAACGATCAGGCGGCGCTTGAGGTCTTCGTTTTCCAGCGGCTCGAATTTGTAAAAAATTGGGAAAAGCACAACCGGCGCGAGTTGCGCGAGCAGGACAAAGAGTCCGAGGAAAACAACCCATGCGATCACCCACCAGTGCTGCGGAGTCTGGCGCATCAGCAGGTAGAGCAGTTCGACTACGATCGTGGCCATGACCAAGCCGATCAGAAAGCTCTTGCATTCGTCCCAGAGCCAGGAGCGGAATCTCTGGTTGGAAAGGTTATAGCGGTGCTCGAGCCGGAAACCGTAGTAGTCGAGCGGAGTTCCCAGCACTTTGCTGATCAGCATCAGCATCAGGACGTAGAGGAAAACGGCGAACGAGTAATTCTGCGAAGCGCCACGTTCCGCCAGATCGCGGAGGGTCCCGGTCCAGCCGGTGGCCAGGAGCACAATGAGCAACCCCAGGCCTATCGCGAAATCGGCGACGCCCAACCAGCGCTTGGTGCGGTTGTAGCGGCGCGATTCCGGAGAATCGGCGAGAACCGGTGCGGCTTCCTTGGCGTCGATCATGCTGAGGTGTTGTCACTATCCTATCGTGTTCGGCGGCTCGTCTGCTCGCGTAGGGACAGCCGACCCCGGGCTGTCCTCGGCAGATGTGACGTTCCGGATGCGCGCAACGGAGCCGAGCTTCGCTCGGCTGGACAGCCGAGGGCGGCTGTCCCTACGCGAGCCGCACGAATTTTTCGCCGGCGTCGAGGATTTCTTCGACCAGTTCGGGCTTCGCCGCTTCCACGTAGCAGCGCAGCATATTCTCGGTACCAGAGGCCCGAAACAATACCCAGGCGTCGGCGCCGTTGCCGTGCTTGGGAGCGTCGAGGAAGAACTTCACGCCGTCGCGATTCTCCTTGCGCAGGATGGAATATGCGCCGAGCTTCGTGGTCTGCGGATCGGCGGCGCGGCGGATGGCGCTGTCCTTGATCTCATCGGAAATGTGCAGATCGCGCCGGCCGTAGGAGTGCGCGCCGAATTCACGCTGCAGATCGGCGACCAACTCACCGAGCGGTTTCCTTTCTTCCGCCATTACATTCGCCAGCAGGAGCGCGTTGAGAATGCCATCGCGTTCCGGGAGAAAGCGGCCGTATCCGATGCCGCCCGATTCTTCTCCGCCAATCAGAATTTCGTGCTCCATCATAAGGTCGGCAATGTACTTGAAGCCGATCGAGGTCTCGCGCAGCTGGCGACCAAACTTGGCGGCGATGCGGTCGATCCTGCCGCTGGTGTTGAATGCGCGCACCACATCTCCCGGCCACTTCTTGTACACCAGCAACCAGTTCAGCAGAACGGCAAAGCACTTGTGCGAATCGACGAAGCTCCCATCTTCTGCCACAGCACCGATACGGTCGGCGTCGCCGTCAGTTGCCAGACCGGCGTGGCATTTTTCTTTCACTACGGTTTCCTGCAGCAGCGCCACGTGCGGCAGAATCGGTTCGGGATTGATGCCCGGGAATAGCGGGTTCACTTCCTGACGGATCGCTATGTAGCGGATGCCGTGCGCGTCAAATATTTTCGGAAGAACTCCGCGGCCGGAGCCGTACATGGAGTCGATGGCAAATTTGAAATTCGCGCGGCGGATGAGGTCGAGATCGGCGAACTGCGAAACTGCTTCGACGTAGGGGGGCTTCAGGTCCACTTCTTCGATTTTCGCGGGTGCCCCACTCATTCGCGTTCTGGGCGAATGAGTGGGCGGGCGGCCGCTGGGCATCGCTCCGGCCGCTAGTTCGTCTTCGATGGACTTCATGATCGCGGGCGTGGCCGAGCCTCCAAACTTGGCTTTGAACTTCACGCCATTCCAGTTCCACGGATTGTGGCTCGAGGTGACCATGACGCCGCCCGCTGCGCCCAGTTTTTTGACGTTGTAGGAAACCGCGGGGGTAGGCACGTAGTCGTTAGCAAGCAGCACGGGAACGCCCGCGTCGGCGATCACTTGAGCGACGGCACGAGCGGCACGGTCCGACAGGAAGCGCGTGTCATAGCCGATAATGACACCGCGAGCGGGATCTTCGTGCTTGAGGACGTAAGATGCAATGGCGCCCGCGACCCGCCGCACGTTGTCGAAAGTGAAATCGTCGGCAATGAGGCCGCGCCAGCCGTCGGTACCGAATTTGATTTGGGTCATGGGATCCGTCGTTCGCTGTTTCGCCGCTCGCTGTTCGCAACACCCTTTTGGATGGTCATCCCAAGTGGAGCGAGGAACCTGCCTTTGCGAACAGCGAGCGGCGAAACAGCCAACGACGCTCACACAAGTTTCTTCAGCTTTTTCTCGTCCAGATACTTCACCACTTTGCCGACATCCTGTGACTGGTCGAGCGTGGTGACGAGCAGGGCGTCTTCGGTCTCGACAATCACCAGGTTGCTCACGCCGACCAGAGCGACAAACTTTCCGGGAGCGTGCACGTAATTATTCTTTGCATTCAGGGCAAAACTGTCCGACGCCGAGACCAGGCTTCCGTCGCCAGGTTTCACCTTCGCCGCTTGGTGCTCGTGCAGCGCGGCCCAGGAGCCGAGGTCGTTCCATCCGAAGTCGGAGGGCAAACAGAAGATGCGCGACTGGGCTTCTCCCTTGGCCGACCGCGGCTCCAGCACCGCAAAGTCGATGCTGATGTTTTCACACTTCGGGTAGAGCTTGCGAAAAGTCTCCGCGAACTTGCGCGTGCTGTAGGCGGCGGCAATTTTTTCGAGGAGGGGAGCGGTGTTCGGAAGATGCTCGTGCAGCGCGTTGGCGAGCGTGTCGGCGCGCCAGAGAAACATGCCGCTGTTCCAGAAGTAGTTGCCCGCCTGGAGAAACTGCCGCGCTTTGGCGAGCTCCGGTTTTTCGGTGAAGCGGCGCACGCGCAGGGGGCCGTCATGATCGGGAGCCCCCGACTCAATGTATCCGTAGCCGGTTTCGGGGCGAGTGGGGCGGATGCCGAGCACAACGACGTTGTCTCCCGCGGCGGCGATCTCGATTCCTCGGCTGAGAGTAGCGCGATATTGAGCAGGGTCGGCGATGACGTGATCGGAGGGAAACAGACCGAGCACTGCATCGGAGTCGTGACGAAGCAAAAGAAATGCCGCTAAACCAATCGCGGGCGCTGTGTTGCGGCCCGCGGGCTCGGCGATGATCTGCTTCGGAGGAAGTTTTGGAAGCTGACGCAGGATGGCGGGGCGCAGGTCGTCGTTGGTGATGATCCAGAAACGGCTCCGCCCGGCCATGGGTGCGAGGCGCGCGACGGTCTGCTGGATCATGGTCTGCTTGCCATCGAGCGCGAGCAATTGCTTGGCGCGGCGCTTGCGGCTCAGCGGCCAAAAGCGCGTGCCTCGGCCGCCAGCCAGGATTACTGGATAGAAGTGCGGGTTCGTCTTCACGGTCGCTGCAAGCCTAACATTTACGCGGGGCGCGGCGAAAGGCTTCACCACAGCGGGCACAGGGGATCACAGGGGAAAAGTGTGTGAAGAATTTGATCTTCGCGGTGAACCTCTGAGCCTCCTGTGGTAGAGATTTTCGGTTACCGCCGAGTCGCGGGCTCAGGCAGGGATCCACTCGGCACGTAGGCTTTCAAGAACTCGATCGCCCACTGCGGACGCACCGTGAAACCCTGTAGGGATGCGGGAATCACGACCGCGTCGCCCTTGGCCAGCGTGACCGGGCCGAGGCCCTGCGCCTCTACAACTCCGCAGCCTTCCACCGCGACCAGGATCTGCACCGAAGTTTTCCTGGACTCATCTTTCTCGGACGCGATGGTCGAGAAATCCTGCGGCGCTTTCAATTCGAACAAGTCCACCGCGAAGTAAGGCGCAGCGATCATGGAAGAGCGCCGGTTTTTGCCGTCGTTGATGGCAACGGGCGCGGGGCGGATCACTTTGCCGGAGGCAGTGCGCTCTTTGACCGCGCCCAGGCCTTGCTCTAGATGCAGCCGGCGCGGGCGTCCGTAGTCGTAGAGACGATAGGTGGTGTCGGACTGCTGCTGCGTCTCCACTATGACGGCTCCCGGTCCCAGCGTATGCACCGTGCCACCGGCCACGTAAATCATCTCGCCCTGATAAACATTGATCCAGTTGAGCAACTCTTCCGCGCGCTTTTCATGGATAGCTTGCTCGAATTGAACGCGCGTAACGCCGGGCTGCAGGCCCAGCGCGATCTGCGCTCCAGGCTTGGCATGGGCCACGTACCAGCATTCGGTTTTGCCCCAGGGCTCGCCGAAGCTCTGAGCGGTGGCGTCGTCGGGGTGCACCTGGACGGAGAGTTTTTCCTCGGGAAACAGAAACTTCAGAAGCAACGGAAAGCGCTGTGGGTCGGGCGCAGCGGTGCCCACGAGTTCAGAGCCGAATTCTTTGCTCAGGTCTCCGAGCGAACGTTTCGCCAGCGGACCATTTGCAACCACGCAGTTGTCGCCGGTGAGCCAGGCTTCGCCGATTTTTTCGTTGAATTTGTGATTTGGATAGATCGCAGAAAGGTCGAGCGTGCCCCACGGGCGCGGGTCGAAGGCGGGCGACATCAGGAATGGGTAGAGTTGGCTCATGCGGGCAGCGACAAATCGTCGAATCCATTGGAGCAGGTGTTGGTGTCGCTTCCTTGGCGGTAGCCTTTACGAATCTTCCAGCTTTTGGAAGGTTGCGCTTAGTTCTTCGCCGGGGTTTTTCTTTGCTTCGCCGTCGATTTCCAGCAACAGGGGCGGCTTTTGCGGGGCGGTGCGCAGCAATTCCATAGTCTGTTTCCAATCGATCGATCCGTTGCCCGGCCAGAGGTGCGAGTCTTTGTCTTTGTTGTTGTCGTGCACGTGGGTCGAGCAGATGTGGTTCTTCAGCGTGGCGAAAGCTTCGGGGATGCCATTCATCATGTGCGCGTGGCCGCAATCGAAGCAGACGCCGATGTCGTCGAAATGCATGGTCTTGATGAACTCGACGAGGCGCTCGGGAGTGGAAAGTTCGTTGGGAATATTTTCCACGAGCACTCTTACGCCGAGCGGCTTGGCGAAGGCGCGCAGGTGCTCGACGCAGGTCATGGCGGCTTCGAATTTCTTTTCGTCGAAGGCTTCGTTGGGATTGCCGATGTGCTGGATGAGAAAGCGGAACGGGATATGCTCGGCGATTTCCAGGGAGCGTTTGATTTCGTCCATGGCATCGATGCGTCCGGCGCGGTCGGTGGAGGCGATGTTGACGGGCGGCGAACCGGTGCGTCCCCACTCGTAGTCGGAGTACAGAGGCGCGTGGACGGAATTGAGTGGAATGCCGGTAGAGCGGAACCAGTCGGCAATTTCGCGGACATGCTGCTTGCGATTGGCGTAATCGAAGTGCTGGCGGGCGGCGAAGATTTCGATCGACTGGGTTCCCCCCTTGACCAGCTCGTCAAGCAAGCCCGGATGGAGTCGTTCCTTTACATAGACGTACGTCGATACAGCCCGCAGCATCAGTAACCCACCGCCTTCCCGTTGTTGCGTCCGTCGCTGGCGCCGAGGCGCTCGCCGGTCTTGGGGTCAATCATAATGCACTCGCCATCTCCCCAAAAATGTTCGACGTTCAGCTTGTGCCCTTTGGAACGCAGAAGATTCATTGTATCGGGAGAGAGGCGGTCTTCGACGAGAATCTGATCGGGGAGCCACTGATGATGAAACCTGGGCGCGTTGACCGCTTCCTCGATATCGAGCGAGAAATCCACGACGCCGATGAGGATGTTGGCCACAGTGGTGATGATGGTGGGGCCGCCGGGCGAGCCGAGAACGAGGAAGAGCTGGCTGTCTTTGGGAGCATCCTTTCTGAGGACAATGGTCGGGGTCATGGCGGAGAGCGGGCGCTTGCCCGGGCCGATAGCGTTGGCGGGGCCCTGGATGAGTCCGTAGATGTTGGGGACGCCTTGTTTGGCGGCGAAGTCGTCCATTTCGTCGTTGAGCAGGAAGCCCAGACCTTCGGCGGTGACGCGGGAACCGAAGGCGTCATTGAGCGTGGTGGTTACGGAAACGGCGTTGCCTTCGGCATCGACTACGGAATAGTGGGTAGTGTTTTCCGGTTCGCGAATGAGTGTGGGCCGCCACTGGGCTACGCGCTCGAGTTCACTGAAGATCGACGGGCGTTTCAGGTCTGTGCTCACGCTGGCGAGGTTGGGGTCGATGGAGTCGCGCCAGGCGGCGGCGTACTTTTTGTCGATGAGCTGCGCGACGGGAACTTTGGTGAAGTCGGGATCGCCCATGAAATCGGCGCGATCATAGAAGGCGCGACGGAAGGCTTCGGCCTCGAGGTGGATGGCGCCGGCGGAACGGTTGCCGGATTTCGCCAGGTCGTAGCCTTCAAGAATATTGAGGATTTCGACGAGTGCGACTCCGCCGGAAGATGGCGGCGGAGCGCTGATGATGTCGTAGCCGCGATAGGAGCCGCGAATGGGCTCGCGTTCTTTGACTTCGTAAGCGGCGAGGTCGGCGGCGGTGACCATGCCTCCGCCTTTGTGGATGGCCGCGGCCAGTTCGCGGGCCATGGCGCCGCGATAGAACTCGTCGGGATCCTTGGCGAGGCGTTCGAGGCTGCGGGCGAGCTCGGGCTGTTTGAATAGTTCGCCGGGCTGGTAGTGGTTTCCGTCGCGCAGAAAAATGCGTTTGGATTCGGGAAACTGGGCGAGGTACTCATCGTCTTTCAGAGCTTGCGCGTCCTCGTAGGCGAGGGGGAAGCCATCGCGGGCGAACTTGATGGCGGGAGCCATTACTCTTTCTATCGATAGCTTGCCGTATTGTTTTTCCGCGTAGACGAGGCCGGCCACGGTGCCCGGGACGCCGATGGATTTGTATCCGACGACGCTGGACTCTTTGCTGGACTCCGGGATGACGTTACCCTGGGCGTCGAGATACATGTTTGCGGTGGCAGCGGCGGGCGCTTTTTCGCGGAAGTCGATGAAGTGAGTTTCCCCGGTGGCGTTGCGGAGAAGAAGGAAGCCGCCTCCGCCGAGGTTTCCGGCTTGGGGATGGACGACGGCGAGCGCGAAGCCGGTGGCGACGGCGGCATCGATAGCGTTGCCGCCCGAGCGCAGCATCTCAACGCCTGCGCGCGAGGCGAGTTCGTGGACGCTGCTGACGATGGCGTGCGGAGCGTGCGTGGGACGCAGAGGCGCGGCCGCTACGGTTGCGGCAAGTAAGGCGCACAGAGTGCAGAGGATCAAGAAACTACGTTGAATGCGCATGGATTGGGCGAACGTACGAGGCTAGCCCACGGGGTTGCAGGGAGTCAAACCGAGTTCACCGCCGAGACGCGGAGGACGCCGAGAAAATCTTTACCACAGGGGACACCCTTCGACTTCCCCCTCGGCTCCGCTCGGGGCTTCGGCAAAAATAGGGCAGGCTTTGGGGAACAGAGGACACCGCTTACTTTTTGCGGCGTTTGCTTGGCGCCTTCTTGCGCACGGCTTTACTCTTTGGCGCCTTTGCTACGACCAGATCGTAGGACTGGCGAATCAGGGCTTCGAGTTCCGCGGCGGGCAGGATGTTGGAGTTTGCCAGAAGTATCCATTTGTAGCGGCCGACGTAGGGGGCTTGGGAGATGCCTTCGACTTCGAGTAGTTCGTCGAATTTTTCCGGAGTGCATTTAAGGCAAACGGGCGCGCGGTTGCCTTGAGAAAGGTCGACGATGGTGAAGAGTTTGCTTCGCACCTTGAAGCACAGGTCTTCGGCCCACTGGATGTTTTCGGTCGCGTCGGGGAGGGAGAGGCAGAGTTTGCGGATCCATTCGACGTCGGGCATGGGGAGATGATAGCGCGGTAAAGTTTGCTGGAGAGCCGGGCGTCCCGCCCGGCGGGACGGGCGAGGACGCCCGTCGCTCCACCGGATACTACACCTGGTCTCTGGCTTCGCCCAGCACCACCGTTACTTCCATCTGCTTCTTGCCTCGGAAGATGGTTACCTTCACGGTGTCGCCGGCACGGTGTTTGTTCATGATCTGGGCGAGGGTCTGCTGGCTTTCGATTTTTTCTCCGTTGATGGCGACGATTAAATCTCCACCGATCATGATGGGAGTGTTGCCGAGGTAGGCTCGCTCGGAGCCACCGCGCAATCCGGCACGATCGGCGGAGCCTCCGGGAACAGCTTGCACGATGAGGAGTCCGTAGTTGGCGGCGAGGCTCAGTTCTTCGGCGATTTCGGAATCTATGGGGATGGTGCGAACGCCGAGCGCGGGACGGCGCACGCGTCCGAGCGTGACCAGGTCGTTGACTACGGCTTTGGCGGTGTTGATGGGGATGGCGAAGCCGATGCCGGCGCTTTGTCCGACGCTGGAGGCGATCATGGTGTTGATGCCGATAACTTGGCCGTGCCAGTTGAGCAGCGGGCCGCCGGAGTTTCCGGGGTTGATGGCGGCGTCGGTCTGGATGGCTTCTTCGATGACCAGGCCGTCGGGCTCCTGCACCTGGCGGATCGAACTGACGATGCCGAGCGTGAGGGTTCCGGCGAGGCCGAAGGGATTGCCAATCGCATAGACCTTCTGGCCGACTTGTAGATTGGAGGAATCGCCGAGAGTCATCGGCTGCAGGTCGGGAGCTTTGATCTGGACGATAGCCAAGTCGTGAGACTTGTCGGTGCCGACGATGGTGGCCTTATATTTCTTGCGGTTGTGGAGCGTGACTTCGACCTGGCGCGCGTCGGCGATGACGTGATAGTTGGTGAGGATGTGTCCTTCTTTGTCGATGACAAAACCGGAGCCCTGGCCTTCCTGCGGCACCAGACCGTAGAAGAAGTCGAAAGTCATGACGCGCGAGGTGATGTTGACTACCGATGCGATGTTCTTGCGGTAGACACTGATGTTGTTCTGCTCTTCGGCGTCGAGCGCTTCGCTGCCGGCGGCTTCGGTGATTTCAACGTGCTGCGGACGGCTGATCCAGTTGGCGGGATGGAGGCGCCCGTTGCGATAGGTGGTGAAGTAGAAAAAGGCGGACGCTAGAAGAATTGCGAAGATAAGAGTACGCAAGAATCTCATCGTGGTTAGTCCTTGAAAGCCTGTAAGTCGAATTCTAGCGAAAAAATGCGATTTACCGCAGAGGACGCGGAGGGCGCAGAGAAAATCTTTACCCCAGGGCACAGGGGGACGCAGGGGAAAGCCAGTCATATAAGACTGTGCGCGGTCTGCGTGCTCTGCGGTTCAGCGGTTTGGTTTTGCCCCAGCCACACGGGATTTTGCTTGATCGAGAGATATACGCCGGCATGACCAGCGTGATATCGGGAAGGTGGGTGCCTCCGCGAAGGGATCGTTGAGCATGACGACTGTCGCCGGGGTCGAGAGCGCACTGTTCCACAGCCGCGGCAACCGACATGGGCATGGAGCCCAGGTGCGCCGGCATGTGATCGCCCATGGCGATAACCTGGCATGCGGGACCGAAGACGGCGCAGGAGTAGTCGCGGCGCTCTTTGATATTGGGAGAGAAGCGGCGCAGAGAGGCTCCCTTCTTCTGCGATGGAATGGCAGAGGTTCTTGAAGACCTCGAGTTCGACAGGATCACGCATGTGCGTGACGAGTGTACGCCAAGTCGGGAGCAATTGTGGGGCTATACTGAGTGTCTTCCTTAAGCAGGTTGTCGATCGGAGGTTGTCGATGCGATCCATCGCGGTTTTTGTTGCATTGGTGGCTATGTTCTCGGTTAGCGCAGCCAAGGATGAGTTTCAAGCCGGTGATTTCGTCAAACAGCATTTGAATTCCATCGGGACCGAGCAGGCTCGGGCGACGGTGAAGAACCGCGTAGCCCAAGGTACGGTGACGTTCCAGATCTTGAATCGTGGGCCGCAAACCTGGGAGGGACCCGCGACTTTGGTTTCTGAAGGCGACAAACTTGCTTCATTGATGAAGTTACCCCCTGCTGCCTACCGTACGGAGTGGTTTGTGCGGGATGAAAAGAGGACTTCGGTAGCGCCGGTGAAACCTGGCAGTTGGACCGAATTTGGCGACTTTATCAAAACACACAACGAGATTCTTACTGAGGGCTTGTGGGGAGGCGCGCTCTCGATCGGCTGGGCGCTGGCACACCTGGACGAGCGTCGCGCGAAGCTGGAGGATCGCGGGGTGAAAAAGGTGGACGGAGTCGAATTTCATCGCATCGACTACATCCCTAAGAAAAGCAGCGATCTGGAGATCCAACTCTATTTCGAACCCGACACGTTTCGGCACGTTATGACTGTTTATCTCATGACGATCTCCGCGCACTCGGCCCGTACCGTTAATCAAGCAGGAAATGAGAAGGAAATGCATTACCGTCTGGAAGAGCGGTTTGGAGATTTCAAGAGCGTTGACAACTTGACACTGCCCGCGCGGTGGATCATACGGTTTACGTATGGAGCGGTGTCCGAGGGGATTATCGACCAATACGACATAACCGAGAAGAAAATATCTTACAACCTGACGCTCGATCCGAAGAACTTTGAGATTAAGTAAGTCTGCTACCCTGCGGGATTGAATTGTCCGGTGCTACACTTTTCTGATTATGGCTGAAAGGCGTTCGCGGATTTGGGTATGGTTGTTGGTGGGCGGCGGGCTGTTTGCGCTGTTCGTGGTGGCGGTGTTTACGCTGGTGT
>Ga0208820_1000792_pt1 | contig 20014 bp, 28 predicted proteins | sample June2015DPH_16_5_FD_184713 | JGI IMG/M metagenome (GOLD analysis project Ga0208820, IMG submission 184713) | Peatland microbial communities from SPRUCE experiment site at the Marcell Experimental Forest, Minnesota, USA - June2015DPH_16_40... | ecosystem: Environmental > Terrestrial > Soil >...
CAAGTGAAACTGCTCCACAGCCTCCACATAGGATTTCACGCTGATCACAGGGTAACCCAACGGGGCGAAATCCCCCCGCCTCAGGTGGGCCACAATGTGGTCAGAATCAAAACGCCGCATGGCCTCTGGATCAGCAAGCACCTCCTCAATGGGCCTCCTGAAACGCAGCCACTCCCTGGCCTGCAGCGCAGTGTAAATCATGGCCCGTTGGCTCTGTGCGTAGGTCCGCAGCATGACGTTGGTTTCATGGGGCAGCAGGGTGTTCTCGTCCCTGTGGTCCAGACCCCGGTGGGTCACCCTGTGGATGGTCAGGTCCCAAATCTCCTCCCCAATCCAGGGGTCACACTGGAGCTCCGCACCCACCCTTTCCGCATGGGCCCTGGCATGCAAATAGGACATGGTGGCGTTGCCCAACTTCGTCCCGATGAGGGACAGGACAATGACCTTGGGGCTGCTCATCGGGCCTCCACCACCTCTCCCTCCTGCTTGGGTGCCTCCAGCAGCTTGAATCCCCCACCCTTGAGCCTGTCGTAAAAGGTCTGCCTGCCGTCCCAGGCATAGGGCAGAAAGACCTGGAGGAAATCTGCCTGCTTCATGGCCACCATTGAAAGCTGCACCTCAATCCAGTCCTGGACCAGCCTCCAAGCAACCCTTGAGGCATGCTCCCTGAGGCTTTCTTTCTTGAGCCATTTGCCGTTTTTGTAAGTGCAAATGTCCCTGTCGGAATTGAGCCTGCCCCCTTCGCACCTCTGCCTCCACAGGGCCTCCAGGGCCCCGTCCACATTGGCTGGCAGCCTCACCATCACTGGCCTTTTTTTGGCCTCCAGCTGCAGGGAAAAGGTGATGGCAGACACACTGCCGTCCAGCCCATAGTCCATTGCTATCTGAGACACACCTGCCTTGATGAGAAACTGCTGCACCCGAAAGATGGTGGTGCTGGTTGGGACCTCAGTGGTGTAATTCTTGAGGTTCACTGCTTGGCCTGGTCCCAAACGGTGACCGGGGCTTTGCCAGGCTCATGGTGCCCCATCAGCACCCATCCACCTGAGGTGAATCGGGCCCTCTGCGTTGGGTCAGTCAGGTTGCCCTGCTCGTCGCACAGCACTGCCATGCGGGGCCTGAAACCGTCATGCCCAATTTCTCCCTTGGGCTGGTAGCAATAGCCAATGTGAGTTTTCATCGTGTGAGCCTGAGGATGAGGGTGACCATGAGAAAGGCCAGCACTGTGGTGCAGGCAAAAATGCCCAGGAGGTGGAGGAGGTAATGCGCCATGCTCAGTCCAGCTCTGCGATTTGCTTTCGATTGTACCATTCCAGAAAATTCCTGGGCGGGGTTGGGAAAGGCTGGTGCTCGAGCACCCTGGTCCTGAGTTTCCTGAGGTCACTATTGCCAAACATGACCGGGCTCCAGCCGTTGCCCTGCAGGCAAAGGTTGAGCATGGCATGGCTCTTGTCGTTGGGGCTCTTGCCGTAGTCTGCCCTGGCCATCTGGCCCTCAGTGTGGTGGCCCTCCTCTGATTCCAGGGTGAGCATCTTGGGGGCAAAGCGGAATTTCCACCCCTTTTTCTGCATGTTGATGCCAGTGCAGTAGTCCTCTGTGCCCATGCCGTCGCACCTCTCATCCCAACCGTTGACCTCCAGCAGGGCCTCCACAGGCATGATGCAGCTGCAGCCATAGAGCCACTGGCCCTGGCAGGAGTGCTCGGTTGCCTTGGGGTCAATGTGGCTGAGGCGATTGTCCAGGCCAGCGTCCACCTGGGCCCCCTTCCCATTGTCCACCAGGTGGGGCTCCCAGGACATGATTTCCCCGTTCACCACCACCAGTTTTCTCACCTTGCGGTATGAGCCACAGGTTACCGTCTTTTCAAAACGCATCGCATTAAGTGCCTCTGCCAGCCACCCAGGGTTGAGCACCGTGAGGTCATCCACAAAGCAAATATACTCGGTTTCGCACAGGCACACTGCGGTGTTGCGAGCATTGGCAGCGGCAAACCAGTCTTTCCTGCCCTGCCTGTAGGGACCCTGCCAAGGTGTGGGCTTGGGGGCTGCCCATTTGAATTGCTCCCCTGGGCACCTGAGGCTCTGCAGGATGTATGCCCTGCGGTCCTCATGCAGGCTGGTGGTGCACCCGTAGGGGTTGGCCCAATAGTCAATGGCCATCACGGTCAGGCCAAAGTAACTGCCCCCGCACTCGGCATGGAGGCTGTCACAGAACCAGTCAAACTTTGCGTCTTTCCTGGCAGTCATCCAGGCAATGGTGAGCTCATTCATGGTGTGTAAGGGATCAGCAGCGGTGAAAGGCTCAGGGTCCCAGGGCTGACCTGGAAAGGGGGGATGTCCCTGAGGAGGGTGACCCCTCCAGCCTCAATGCCAGCAAAGACCAGCTCAGAGCAAAACCAGGCCCCACGGTCCTCCTCCATGAAAGTCCTGGTCACAAAGCCCAGGAGGTCAGGCCAGTCATAGGGCTTGCCGAGTTGGGAGAGCAGGAATTTCTCAGCGGCATCCTGGTCCAGGTCTGCCACCATGAAAAGGTCAATGCGGTCAGGCAGGGTGACCTTGGGCAGGTCCTCCAGCATGTGCACCCCCACACCCTCCACTGCCTCAATCACCTGGCCACTGCGCAGCACCACAGCTGCGTGACTGTATTTGCTGCGGGTCTCCCATTCGATCAGCTTGGAGATGGGGGAGACCTTGCTGGCAAACAGGGCAACTTTCATTTGGCTGTCAGGATTCATGGGCAGGTGGGGAAATGGATGGGACCGTAACAGGTCCAGAGGACAAAGGTGAAGGTGAGCAGCATCAGCTCCAGGAAAAGCCTGTTTTGGAAATCCCTCATGGCTTTGCCCTTTCTCTTGCCAGGCTCAAGGCCCTCTCGGCAATCATGGCCTCAGCGAAATCAAAGGCTGTAATGACCAGCATGTGTGTGGGCCTGACCCCCTCCTCCATGGCGCTTTCGGCAATCACCTGGCACCATTTCTCAATGGCAGCCATTGATGCGCCAAGCAGGCCAGCGTAAAAATCCCTGAGGCTCATGCCATCTTGGCCTGTTTTAAACAGGCCACTCGCCTTGGGAAAAGCTGGCCCACCGTCATTCATGGCTGTTTGGGTCCAAGGACCAGCACAATCACCGGGCTGGTCTTGACCACCCGCCACTTGCCCTTGGGATACCTCACCCGCACCTTGGGGCTGCTGCACACCTCCAGCTGACCGCTTGGGCCCGTAAAGGCCCACATTGCCCTGGCCTCAATCTTGAGTGGTTCGCTCATGGCTGCTTGCTCTCCTGTCCATCGGGCCCTGGTGGCTCCTGGGGCGGGGGATTGATCAGAGAATCCAACGGCTGGCCCTTTTCCAGCTTCTCAAAAATCTCCAGCAGGGTCATGCAGGTCTTGAGGATGATTTGAACTGCCTGACGGTTGGCTGTGCCGATGATGGCCACCAAATTCTCAGGGTCCCTGGCAGTGTCCAAGGGCTTGCCGTCCAGGCCAAAGAGCACCGGGGAGCGCACCACCCTGCTGATCATTATTGCGGGGATGACCGTCCCAGGCTCCTTGCCTGGCAGGAATCCAGGGCCAACGGAAAAGTGGCCCTGACCAAGGACCACACCCAACGGCGGGGGTTTCTTGACCTCGTTTTTCACTGTTGGCTAGGCTCCATCTGCGCACAATAATCGGCATCTAGGTCCAGCCTTGAAAGCCTCCTGATAGTGGCACCACCCAAGAAATTTTCCTGGGCCTCTCCCCTCTTCTTGAAATTCTTGATGTGTCTGCGTTCCAAGATACCCGCCTCCTGGATTGATGTGGCCCGGTCAAGCACCTTGACGGTCACCCGTGAGTGCCCACGGAATTTTGCGTGTTTACCCAAGAGCTGAGCAATTCTCTCTTTGAAATGAATGGTCTGGCCGATATAGAGGCATTTCCCGCTGTTTGAGAAAATTCCATAAATTGCAACAGGGTTTTCCTTCTCCGTACTCTCCTTCTCGGCCCTGCACAGGTCATTGATGTAACCCGATACGCCCCGCTTCGTGTCGCAAAACTTTTGGACCAGCCACTCCCTCACATCAGGATCAATGGTAATTGTCAGCAGAGATTTCCTGCGCATAGTTACACCGCTCATCTGTATTGCATGCAGTGTCAAGCCCACAATTCCCTTGGCCTGGTCCTGAGGGCATAGTCCCCCGCAGTGATGGTCAGCACTCGGTTGTCATCTCGGATCAGCCTGGAGGCGATTCTGGCATCCACCTGCTGTGAAATTTCGCCCAGGGTCAGGTTGGTGGCAAACAGCGTCCAGCGTCCAAGCCTCAAATCACAGACCTGGGCCACTGCGTCAGCCACAAAGTTGGTGGGGTCTCGGGCGCCCCCCAACTCATCCAGGGCAACGCACCAGTCCTCCTGCAGCAGTCTCGGCAGCTCCCAAAAGCCCTCCCTCATCTTGGCTGCCATGCCTGACTCGGTGAACCATCTGCACAGGGGCCTGCTGTCCTCATAGACGCTGACCGCACCCCTGGGCCTGGTCTCCCAATCGGGGGGCCAAATGCGGTTGTTGGCGGGGTTGCCTGGGTTGAGCCTCTGAGCCTCCCTGAAAAGCTGCTGCAGGAGCCTGGTCTTGCCGCAGCCATTGGCCCCCGTCAGCGTCAACCAGTAGGGCTGCCTGCCCTGCTCCATGTCGGCAACGTACCTGGAGCAGACCTGCCTGGCCTGCACCAGGGAGGGCTCCCATGCGTCAAGGTTGGGGACCCACCCCGTGGTCCTTGATTCCTGAGTAGTCTGCACGCTGTTTAAAGCCTCTGTCATTAGGTCTTTTATCGGCTTCATAAGTTGGGGCACTGTCGCACCGGGCCCAATGGCTGGCCAGGGCATTGGCTGTCAGGGTGGCGTGCGGCATGTGCAGCTTGTAGTTGGCAGCCCTCCTGGTCAGCTCGGCCACCGTCAGCTCAGGGCACACCTTGCGAATCTCGGCCAGGGCCACTCCCACAGCCCTGCACTGCCTTGCGGTCATCTGCAGGGGGTCCCCATCGGTTGCCATCGCCAAGGCATCAAAGAGGGGATTCCTCTCCCTTGCCTTGGCGGGGGGCTCGGCATCCCCGCCTCTATCATGTTCCCTGTTCCCTGTTCCCTGTTCCAGAAGCGAGCCCTCAGCGAGTAATCCCTGAGGACTCAGCGAGCCCTCACCGAGTTTGATGCATCCCTTTAACTTGCTTGGGGTTTTGCGGTCAATGCTTTGGTGCATCCCAAAGGTCACCACCTTGCCGTAAATTCTGCCGTTGGTGCCATGGTACAGGTCCACATAGTGGATGTTGGCCAGCTCGGTGAGCCCTCGTTGAATAGTCCCCGAGCTCTCCAGAAACGGAAAGAGCTCCCCACGGATCAGGGCGGGGTCCGCACAGAAAAAGCCCTCATCATCGGCATAGTTGAGCAGGGCAATGGCCAGCAGCCTGGTGAATTCAGGCAGCCTGGCCAGGTCTGGATTGCGCCAGAATTCAGGCTTGAGGGTGCGAATCCTCATGGGCTGTCAGCGCATCTGGCGCACAGGTGCTTGGTCCTCCTCATGGGTCTTTTATCGGTCATGAGGCCCCTGCCCCTGAAATCCCTGGCCAGCTCCCACCTTGCCGAATTCACCTTTTCGGGAGTGGCCAGCACCGCTTTCTCGGCCAGCACTACGCCGCAGCGGTCTCAGCGCAGATGATCCCAAACTGCTCATGATACCTGGCAGCGCACTTGGGGTTGAGCACTGACAGCTCCCTCACCTCGTCAATGCCCCTCCTGATCTTCTCAATGGCGGCATTGAGCCTTTCGGGGCTCGCAAACTGCCCTGTGTAACTGCGGCGGGTCTTGGCTGCCCTGGCCTGCAGCACATCCTCGAGGGTCACCACCATGTTGGTGGCTGCCTCCAGCACTGCGTCACTCTCTGTCTCTTTCGTTGGTTGTGTCATGTTGGGGTCCTCTCAAAGTTTCGCAGCCTGCCCCTAGTGAGGAAACCGGGCACCACGGGGGCACCTAAAACCCCCGCATCCTGCCAGCCGTTGAGACAGGATGCGCTTTTCAATGGTGCCACCAACTCCAGCGGCAGGATGCGTCCACCCCATCTGGAGAAGCGTCCAGCGGGGCAAATTCTTTAGGCTGCTCTCACTGCTGAGGTTTATCAGCATGCCTCAGCTCAATCCGTTGGGTTTCCCTTTTCAAGCACCAAATTCCACCAGGGACATTTGTGCTGGAGAATCTGGCCTGGCAGCCCTAGCGTGCCGAAAGATGCGGAGCAAGAAACCCAGGAAAGGGAAATCAGCTGAGCTCATAACTCCTGTTGGGGACAACTCCAGCCTTGACACCCTCATGCTCAACCCGTCCACGTTTACAGGAGGGCCAAACGGGAGCGAGGGCCCCGCAGCCAACGGCACCAGCGGCAATGGCAACGGGGCCAAGCATGCCCCTCTCGGCAGACCCCGCAAGGACTTCGCCACTGCCAGGCAGCTTGAGGCTTTCGGCAGAATCGGGGCCATTACGGCAGAGATTGCTGAGGTCTGCGATGTCAACCGCAGCACCGTGGACAGGAGGCTCAAAGCCTGCCCTGCCCTTATGCACGCTTACAAAAAGGGCCTCAGCGTTGCCACAATGAGCCTGAGGAGGGCTCAGCTGGCCAATGCGCTCAAGGGAAATGCCGTCATGCAAATTTGGCTCGGCAAGCAGCTCCTTGGCCAGGTGGACACCCCGCCCATCCAATTCAATGACCGTCGCACCATCAGGGTCACCCTGGTGCGCAGTGATCAGAGCAGGACTGCCTCTGAGACATTCCAGCTGGACGCAGCGGCAGTCCATCTGCTCCCCTCTCATGGCCCCAACGGCAACGGCGAAACGGAAAGCGGCGGCAACGGCGAGGACTGAGCCCAAGGCTGCGCTGCGGCAGCCTGACCTCTCTGTGGATTTCCAGAGGCCGAGCCTGTATCCCAAGCAGGAGGCTGCGATTTATTCCCCTGCCAGGTATGCCTGCATTGAGGCCAGCACCAAATCAGGCAAGACCTGGGGCTGCATTGTGTGGCTGGCAGAGCAGGCCATCATCCATGGCAGGCCAGGCAGGCAGTTTTGGTGGGTGGCGCCGTTTGCTGGCCAGGCCAGGATTGCCTACAGGAGGATGAAACTGGCCATCACGGGTGGTGTTGCGAAACCCAATGACACTGAGCTGACGCTAACCCTTTTCAACGGGGCTGTGATTTGGTTCAAGACCGGGGAGAAGCCTGATGCCCTGTATGGTGAGGATGTCTTTGCCGCAGTCATTGATGAGGCCACCAGGTGCAGGGAGGAGGCATGGCATGCGGTCAGGTCTGTCATCACCCACACCAAGGGCCTGGTGCGGATCATCGGCAACGTTAAGGGCAAAAAAAATTGGGCTTTCAAAATGTGCAAGAGGGCAGAGGCGGGTGAGCCTGACATGAGCTATGCCAAGCTGACCTGGAGGGATGCGGTGGCTGCGGGGATCATGGACCAGCCTGAGGTGGAGGATGCCAGGAGGCAGCTGCCTGAGGCTGTGTTCAAGGAGCTCTATGAGGCCGAGCCCTCTGATGACGAGGGCAACCCGTTTGGCCTGGCAGCCATCGCAGCCTGCAAAATGGAGACTTTCTCTGTTGACCCTGTGGCCTGTTGGGGATGGGACCTGGGCAAGCACCTGGACTGGACCGCTGGTGTGGCCCTGGACCGCAAGGGCAGGATGGTCAACCTGGTCCGATTCCAGGCACCCTGGGGCGAAACCAAACGCCGCATCATCCAGGAGACGAAAGGCAAGGCTGCCCTGGTGGACGCCACCGGAATCGGGGACGCCATAGTGGAGGACCTGAGCACAGCGTCAGGCAACTTTGAGGGCTTTGTGTTCACCACCCGCAGCAAGCAGGACCTCATGGAGCTGCTGCAATCCGAGATTCAGCAGACCAGGCTTGGGTTGACAGGTCCAGTGCTGCTGACAGAGCTGGAAATGTTTGAATATGAGTTTCGAGGCAGGGACGGCAGATTCACCGGGGTTTTCTACTCGGCACCCCCAGGCATGCATGATGACTGCGTGTGCGCCTTGGCCCTTGCGACTAAGCATCTCGGCATCAGGGGCCAGCCATTCCAATTCTCCACCACCAGGGACAAGAGGCGGGATGACCTGGACCCTGGAGCAGACAACACCCCTGGGTATGATGAGCCTCAGGCTGGTCAGGGGTGGGAGAATCGCAGTGGGCTGATATGACCATTCCACCCTCAATCCAGTGGGCAGCAGTAGGTCTTGCGGCAGCCTGTGAGCTGGTGGCGTGGGTCACAGCTGTGCTGGCCAAACGGTATGCACCAAGAGCTCACAGGAAATGACCCAGGCAGCCTGCAGCGGGTCATGGATGTGCTGAGCTGCCTTTCACTTGGGGCTGGCATCATCATCCTGGTTGCTGTAGGGGCTTGGCTGCTGACCAGGCCCAGGGCACCCATCCATGATCCTGTGAGGAAATTCCATCGCAAGAAATGAAGCTGCACCCCGTCATCCTGTCATTGGTCTCTGCGCTGCTCGTGGCTGAGGCATCAGGACAGCCCACCCCAACACCGAGCCCCACCCCCACCTGGATTGTGAACATGCCAGGTGTGACTCTGCCACCGTTCACACTGCCAGCCCTGCCCCCGGTCAATCAGGTGGCGATTGGTGACAGGCTCCTGATGGTGCGGTTGCTCTATGGCGCAGCTGAGAGCTCCCTGACAGATGGGCAGATGCTTCCCCTGGCCAGCAATTATTTCCAGGGCAGGGCAGAGGCATATTACAATGCGGCACTGATGCTGGCCACCTACGGTCCACCCGCACCCACGCCAACGCCAACCCCGTCACCCACGGCGACTCCAACCGCTGCACCCACTCCCACAGCCACCCCTGTGCCGAGCCCCACACCGAGCCCATCCCCGTCTCCAACCCCGTCACCCTCTCCCACGCCGAGCCCCACGGCAACGCCAACGCCAAGCCCCACGCCAACCAATCCCTTCATCCAGCCCACCCCAACGCCAACCCAAGGCACAGGCACAGCATGACATGGAGTGCCCACATTGTCACAGGTCCATTTCAGTGGTCATCCAGAAAGGCATCGCCAACCAGGCAGGCATGACCATCAGGGTTGGAGCCCTGCCGAAAAGGCAAATCGCCATGATCCATTTTCCAGCGTATGCCAGCTTGAACGCTGAGGAGCTGAAAGCCCTGGAGGATGAAAAGCTTAGAATCCTGGTGCTCAAAATACTCGCCAAGAAATGAAATCCACACTCACACCTCAGGACAAAGTGCTCAGGCTGGTGGCGACTCTCAAACCCAGGGAGCGCATCACCTACGCCAAGGCCATTCGGCAGGAGTTTGCGAACGCATACAACATGGGCTTCATCTCCAAGGCTGCGGTGCCCCCGCTGAGGATGGTGGGTGATGTCCTGGGGATCATGACAGGCAAGAAGGGCAACACCTACAAAAGCGGGGCCATGACCCCCATTCAGATTCCACCCAGGCCACCTTTCTCCCCTGAGCAATGGATGAGCGCAGCGTCCATGGCAGCCTGGGATAAGTTTCCAGAGAAAGCTGCCAGCATCGGGCTCAATCCCCCGCCCTATCCTACAGCGTCCACCCAAATCAGGGGAGAGGAGCCACCCTCTGAGCCCACGCACCAGGAAAGTGTGGTGTCAGCGCAGCGGGTGCTCCAGTACCTCCTGGCCCGTTTCAATCCCATCAGGGGCCTGACCCCAAGGAGGCTCGGCCACTATCTGGAGCAGTGGAAATTGGGTTTCTTGCGGTGGCAGTCCCTCTGCTGGAATGAAATCAGGGAGAGGGATGACAGTATCAAGGCAGTGGAGGCCAAGAGGGTCTTTGCGGTCTCCAAGCTGCAGTGGGAAATCATCAAAGACGAGGACAGCCCCGATGCCGAGAAGCACAAGCAAGCCCTGGAATTTGCCTACAAGAACCTGACCTGCACTGATGTCCTGGACCAAAACCAGCAGGGGGGAATCCAGCTCTTGCTGCGGCAGATGATGGAGGCCATTGGGGGCAGGTTCTCTGTGCATGAAATCGTTTGGGTGCCATCGGTGGACGCCGAGACCAGCGCACCAAGCCTCACTGCGCATTTCAGGCATGTTCCCGTTTGGTTTTTCGAGAATCGCACCGGACAGATGCGGTATCTGCCCTATGAGCTGGCCCTTGACGGCATCCCCCTGGACGCTGGTGGTTGGCTGATCACGGTGGGGGACGGTCTGCATTTCGCCACCTCCATTGCCTATATCTACAAACAGCTCGGGCTGCGTGCCTGGGCCAACTTTGTGGACAAGTACGGCATGCCCTTTGTCATCGGCAAGACTGACGCAGCCTACGGCAGCCCCGAGTGGGATCAGATGGTGTCAGCGGTGGCGAACATCAGGAGTGACGGCAGCCTGGTGACCAACCTCAAGGCACAGCTGGAGGTCCTGAAAGTGGAGACCCTGGGCAGCACCATCCCCCAGGAAATGTTTTGTGACCGCATGGACCGGGCCATCGCCAGGCTGTGGATGGGCGGGGACCTGTCCACGCACAGCAGGGGCGGGGCGGGTGGCGTGGGTGCCCTGCCGCAGATTGCCCAGGAGGAGGAGCTGGCAGAGGCAGACAGCATCCTGTGCGGGGAGGCCCTGCACTTTTATTTTGACCGTTGGGTTTGCAGATACCTTTTCGGCACAGACAAGCCCCTGGCCAGGATTAAGATTGTGCCACCTGAGGACATTGACACTGCCAAGGCCATTGCGGTTGACCAATTCCTGCTCAGCTGCGGCGTGCCGATGGCCAAGAAAGACCTGCAGCGCACCTACGGCAGGAGAAACCCTGACCCAGGAGAGGACCTGGCCACCCCGCCCCAGGCTGGAGCTGCTGGCATCGGCAAGGGAATCGGGGACGAGGGAGTGACCGGGCCCCTTTCTCTCGGCAATGCGGGGCTGGTCATCAATGCTGCCATCTTTCGGCGGCAGGCCATGCGGAGCCTGGCACTCAACCAGGCCAGGGCACTCACCCCGCTGCGCAAACGCATTGAGGAGGCCAATGCGATTGACAATGACGAGCAGCGGCAGGCAGCCCTTGCTGCCATAAATAAAGACTTGCCATCCATTTTGGGAAAGATCAATGACGAGTCAGGAGAACTGATCAGGTCACTTGAGGCCATCATAGGAACGTCCCTTGCGAGTGGTGCAATAGAGGGTGCAGCTCTCCGCACATAGTTGCTCACCATCTCAGCGGGACGGATTACCACAAAACCCCAGGAGCCCATTGCGCTGGCCAACAGTGCAGGAGCCCATTCCTACTGCTTTGGCCTGCCAAATTCCCTGGAGGCCATCACTGATGACCGGGGCTGGACGGTAATCCCGTTCGGGATGTGGAGGCACGCTGCAGGCTGGCAGCGTTTTGGGCAGCTGGAGGCTGAGAGCATTGTCAATGCTTTCAAGAGCACCTGGGGCAGATTCAAGAGGGCCATTGTGGGCCTGCCGATTTTCAAGGGCCACCCTGACAATCCAGACCTGGCCAACCAGTATCCTGACCGCACCATTTACGGCAATGTGGCTGACATGGAGGTGAGGGATGAGGGGCTGGCCATCAAACAGGTCCTCACTGAGGCGGGTGGCAGGCTGGTGGCCAACGGCAAGGACCGCATCAGCCCCAACTGGTATGTGGAGGAGACCGGGGAGAAGAAAAATGAGATGCCAGTCTTTGTCCCCATCGCCATCAAATCCATTGGCCTGGTGGACAAACCCAACATCCCCAATTTGTCACTAGCAAACGCACTCACCAATGATCCCATGAAAGACCTACTGCTCAAGGCCCTGAAAGCCCTCTTTCCCACACTCAGCAATGAGTCCACTGATGCTGAGATTCTGGAGGCTGTGACCAGCCTCACCAAACGTCCAGAGCCCACAGCCCTGGCCAACGTCCAGGACCAGCTGGCAGCCAAGACCAAGGAGCTGGAGATTGTGACCGCAGACCGGGATGCCCAAAAGGCCAGGGCTGATGCGGGAGCAATCGCATTGGCCAACGCCAAGACCGCTGAAATCAAAGAGGTCCTGGATGGGGCCATCAAGGATGGCAGGATCACGGCAGCTGACCGCAAGACCTGGGAGACGGTGCTTGCCAATGACCTGGACGCTGGCAAGCGCATCCTGGCCAACGTCAAGGCCAAGGTGAAAACCAGCCCCAGGGTGGCCAGTGAGACCGCAGCTGAGCTGGACCGCAAGGCCAGGGAGGAGTTTGCCAACGGGGGCAAGCCTGTGGCCAACAGCGGGGATGCCCCTGAGGAGGATGGCATGAGCAACGGGGACAAAATCAATAAGCTGGTCAATGCGGAAATGAAGGCCCTGGGCTACCACCCCAACATGACGGCCAACGAGAAAAACACCTGCCGCAACCGGGCTTGGTCCAACGTCAAGAAGATGCGTCCAGAGCTCTTTGGCCCCGAGCATGGGACCAATGACGAGTCCAGGGACGAGGATAAAAAGGAGGATGGCAAATAACACCCACCCACCCCGCCACCACCCACAACCACAACCGACAAAATTTCCACCCATGAAACTCAAGACAAACTACGGCTCTTTCAACATTTGGGCCAAGAAAAGGTTTGGAATCGTCAGTGTGCAGCCCGTCAACATGAGGGCCATCATTGACCGTATCCTGGGCCAGAGGGTCCTGGCCAACGCTGCTGAGGGCAGACACCCGCATGGCATGCTGAGTGCCTGGCCGATTGATTACACCCTCTATACCACCAGGTATCTGGCGGTCTCCTACGCAGCCTCAGGAGCGCAGTCAGCCCTGGCCCCCGCAGTGCCGTATGCTACCAGCATCCCTGACGGGGTGTTTGTCCACCTGCTGCCCACCAGCAGGCTGGAGATTCCCCTGGGGATCATGACCGATGAGGTGAGCACTTCCCTTGACGTTGCGCCGTTCCAGGGTGCCGTCCAGCTCCTTGGCGGGGCAGGCCGGGCCACCCTCTATGGCATCACTGACGGGGTGGTGCCTTTCAACACCCTCCTGGTGGGGTCCAGCACCACTGCTGGCCAGCTCACATCCCTGCCAGCCACCCCAGGGTCCTACTGGAGCCTTGGCCTGTCCCTCAGCACCTCAGAGGGTGCGGGGGCGCAAATTGAATTCGATCCCCGTCCACAGGTCGTGAATGTGGATGTGATCACCTGAGCAACCCTGCCACACACCCACCCACCTCCAACAAAAAGACACACCACCATGAAAAGCACTTCCTACAAGGTTGGCCAGGTCAAGGCCAGGATTGAGCAGGAATTTGAAACCTTTGCCAGGAGCTCCCTGGCCCTCTCAAATTCGGTTGAGGGCCTTGAGAGATTTCCTGAAATGCCAGCAGGCGGCAACATAAAGCCTGGGCGCATCTATTCCCTCTCTGACGAGGATGCCAAGATGCTGTTTCCGACAGACTCGGCGGGGATGCCCCTGAGGCTCAGGGACAGCCAAGGCCGGAAAATCCTGGCCAACGAGGAGAGGTTCACGGCATCCTATTACTCGGAGCCCCTGACCACCTATGCGGTGGGCTGGACTGACCCTGAGGACCTGGACAAGCTCATTGATTTCATCGCACCCAGGGTCCCCGTTGGACGCAGGTTTGAATTCAAGTCCGCAGTCAACGTGGAGGCTTTCCTGTCCGAGCTCAACGATGACAGGCCCATTGGCTCGGAATTCAAGGAGATCGAATTCAAGGGCTCAACTGTCCTCTCCAAGACGGTCAACCGGGGCCTGCGCTATCGGCTGGACCTGGACGAGGAGGGAGCAGGCATCCTCACTGAGGAGCTGATTGTTTCCCGCATCCTCCAGAGGCTCAAGCGCAACATCTACCGCAGGGCCATCTCCACCCTGCTGGCAGCGGCAGCGGCAGCCAACACCGGAAAGGTCTGGACCTACAATTCCAGCACCAACCCCACCCCGCAGCCTGATGAGGACATTCGCACACTCATCCAGACCACCCAGGTGACCTCTGGAGTGTTCCCCAATCGGCTGCTGATTGACCTCAAGAGCTGGAACATTCGCAAGGCTGCTTACGCAGCCCAGGCATTGGCTGCCGGGGCCATTTATGGCTATGGCAGGACCGTGGATGATGTGGTTGCTGACCAGTCCGTGGACGGCATGATGGTCTCCAAAGCCCTCTACCAGTCTGCGGAATGGGTCACCCCCACCAAGTCCTATGTGCTGCCGCAGAATGTGGTGGCCTTTTTTGCCCAGGACAATCCCACCAGGGATGACCCCACCAACCTCAAGAGGTTTGTGACTCCTGTGGCAGATGGGGATTTCAGGGTTTACCGTCAGCCTGTTGGGGCCAAGTTTGTGGACATCAGCATTGAGCATTACGAGATGATCCAGCAGACAGCCACAGTGGGCATTGGCGAGCTGACCATCACCTGACCTGGGGGCTGGCCCCAGGTCACCCCGCACAGTAGAACGTCCTACCCCCACAGCCATGATTCCCTCACTCGGCAGAGCAGTCCACTACGTCATGCCTGAGACTGCTCGCCACCCAGGGCACCATCGGGCTGCCACCATCTCCCAGGTCTGGACCACCCTGCCTGGGGATGAGGCAACCGAGTCCACCCCCGTCCAGCTGCACGTTTTCTGCGATGTGGCCAATGACGGGATAAACCCACCAGGCATCCTGGTGGTCCGCAGCGCAGTGCAGGACCCCTACGGCAAGCTGCCTGGCAGCTGGCACGAGCCTGAGCGCACCCCTGTGCCAGGCAAGAAACTCGAGACCGCAAAAGCATGAGCTCACTTGGCACCATCACCAGGGCAGGGTCAAAACCACAACAGGGAAAGTCTGCCCAATCGGAGCCTCAATTCAGGGGCTCCTCACCCTACGGGGTTTTTTCCAGGGCAACACCCACCCTGGTCAGGAATGAGAGCAGGTTTACAGCCTCCCACATGACTGAGCCTGTGGTGGTGCCAAACAAAGTCCTGACGGCCAAGGCTCGCAAGCACATCAAACCCTCCAACTTTGCGCTGCCTGGGGGCAGGTATCCCATCCATGACGCAGCCCATGCCAGAAATGCGCTGGCCAGGGTGAGTCAGTTTGGGACCCCTGACGAAAAGGCCAAGGTGAGGGCTGCGGTCCACAGGAAATTCCCAGGGATTGGAGGTTGAGGCCATGCCAGGGCTGCCCTCAGTGCCCTGGATTGCGGTCACCTTGGCTGACCTGCAGGATGCCCAGGCCGGGCCGTTGGTCACAGCGTTTCAGACCACTGCGCTGGCCTCTGGACAGAGTGACCCCACCGGGCGGGTCATCGCCAACATTTCAGACGAGATTTTGGGGTCCATCGGTTTCTCTGGACGCTATACGATGGATGCCAGTCAGGGGACGGTCACCCCCAATGTGATCCCCCCCAACCTGAAAGACCTGTGCGTGAAAAAGGTCTGCAGGGTGCTCAAGGGCAGGCTCAACATGGTGCTGCTGCCTGACCAAACCCAGGATGAGCGCACGTATCAGAGCACCCTGCTGCAGCTGCGTGAGGGCAGGTTTCCGATTAATGCCACCAGCAACCCAAGCGGCAGCAACATTGCGGTGAAACCGGGCCTTGTGACTCTGAACCTTGGGCAGCGGCGGCAGTTTGAGCCCCATGACCTCAGAAACCTGTGAGACTTTCAGGTGCCCCACTCCCCTCTCAGGCCCCCTGGCCTCCCACCCCGCAGCTGATCCATGAAATCAGGCTGCCCCATCCCCCTGTTGAGCTGAGTCCCAATTTCCTGGCCAGGCTGGACTCCAGGGAGCTGGTGCCAGGGGCCAGGCATTACAACCCATCCATCTGCAGGCTCGGCCAGCGCATTTTTGTTGCCTACCGGGTTGAAAGTTTCTCGGCGGTCTCCAGCATCGGGCTCTCCCTGCTGGACTCTGAGCTGACCATCCAGGGCAGCGGCACCGTCAGGCTGCCCAACGAAAAGGGAGACAACCATTGGGAGGACCCCAGGCTGTGCGTTGCGGGTGGGAGGCTGTGGCTGCTGGCCCTGATGGTGAGGCTGCAGCTGCCCCCGGTCTGCCAGCCCAGGCTCTTTGCCATTGATCCTGACAGCCTGGCAGCGGTGGAGGAGATTCCCCTGGGCTTTGGGAAAATCGGGGGCATTGAGAAAAACTGGACCCCGTTTGAGGACCTGGACGGCAAGCTGTGCCTGGTCTATTCGCAGCACCCCAGGATGGTGCTGGAGGTGGCCACCAGGGCAGGCCACACCACTGCCGCAGTGCCGATTGACCCTCCAGGGGCCTCCTGCTCAGGCAGGGCCAGCCCTGTTGCCATAAACTGGATTGATGGGGCGATTGGTGGGCCCAGGAGGAGCATGCTGGAGTTTGTGGGCGGGTGGGTGCGCATCCCTGGGCGGGGTGGACGCTACTGGTACGGGGCGCAGCTCTTTGACGGCTTTGCCCCCTACCGGATCACCCATTACACCAAGGAGCCCCTGCTGTGGGGCACAGAGGCCAGCCCCACCCTCCACAGCCCCAGGCCAGGGGCGGGTCACCCCTGCTGCGTCTTTCCAGGTGGGGCCATCCTGGAGCAGGGGGGCAGCGGGGATTTCTCGGCCATTGTGTCCATCGGGGTCAATGATTCCTACTGCTGCCTGATGCGGTACACGTTCTCAGAGCTCCTGGAGAGGATGGTGGTGGCATGAATCGGGACTCAGTGGCCTGCCGTCGCAGAGAGCCCCCGCCAACGGGCGCCACCGCCGAGAATTGGTTTCCAGGCTGTGAGGATATACTGGAGAGGGATGGCGATTTTCTTTGGCTCTCCAATTCGGTGGGAGTGGTCACAGACCTGCTCATCAGGATTCCTGGCAACGAGGGGGGCACCATTGCTCCCATTCCTGTCACCCGTGGGCCCACCTTTTCAGATAGCTCAGGCCCACATTGGTCTTGGGACGGAAATCTGGACTTTCCAACTCTTTCACCAAGCATTTGGAGAAACAAAGGTGTGGTGGACGGCAGAAACGAGTGGCATGGAAACCTTGAAAGGGGGTTTTTGAGGTCAGCATGATTTTCCCGCATCCAGTCAGCTTGGAGGAGGCCATGCAGACCAGGATGGCCAAGGGCATCCTGCCAACCACCATGTCCTCCAGGATGCTCCATGAGCTGCCCAGGCAGGTCTGGGAAAGGGCCATCTTTTCGGCGGGGGTCCAAAACGTGGATTTCCTGGAGGAGGCCAGGCAGGCCATTGACTCCATTGTGGCGGGTGAGGTCAACAAGGCCACTGAGCGCACAATCCTGAGGGAGCTGGCCGAGAAATTCAGCATGGAGGGCCTGACCAAGGAGCCCAGGCTGAATCTGATCCTGGACACCCAGGTGAAGATGGCCAACGGCTTTGGCACCTGGGTTGAGGGCCAGCACCCCTCAGTGCTCATGCAGTGGCCCTGCCAGGAGTTTTACAGGGCTGAGGAGCGCAAGGAGCCCAGGGATTGGCCCACCAGGTGGGAGGAGGTTGGCGGGGATTTCTACCCTGGGGATGCCGATTACCCTGAGGGCAGGATGATTGCCCTCAAGAATGACCCCATTTGGGAGGCCCTGTCTGCCTTTGGCCTGCCGTATGCACCCTTTGACTACAACAGCGGCATGGACCTGAGGGACATTGACCGGGAGGAGGCCATTGAGCTCGGCATCCTGGACGAGGATGAGACCATTGAGCCTGAGGAGATGGGGCTGAATGAGGGCCTGGAGGCCCACATTGGGGAGGCTGCGGAGTTTGGCCTGGGGGTCAGGCTTGGGGAATTTCTCGTTGGCATCGCCAAGGTGGGAGTGGATGGCCTGGTGAAATTCATTGGAGCTGGCAGCTGATGCTCACAGTCACCCTCACAGTCACCAAGAACACAGCAGGGCCAGCCCTGGCCTCCCTGCAGGAGGGGCTGCAGCCTGAGAACCTGCTGCCTGTGCTCGGGGAGTCTGTCATGAATTCGGTCAGGACCAATTTCCAGGACCTTGAGGACAGCAGGCCCAATTACCTCAATGCTCCCAGGTCCCATTACTACTCAGCTGCCAGGGCAGCCACCAGTTACATTGTGGAGGGGGATGTGGCCATTGTCAGGATTGCCCAGGTGGGCATCAGGCTGAGGTATTTCGGCGGGGATGTGGTGCATGGGGTGAATCCGTCTTTCAAGACCGATGAGCCCACCCAATTCCTGACCATCCCCGCCACTGCCGAAAGCTACAACCACCGGGCTGCGGATTTCCCTGACCTCAAGGTGCTGTGGGGGGCCAACGGGCCCTATGCGCTGGCCAGGGTCACCCCGAAAATCATGGCGACAGTGACCGAGCAGGGACCTCAGACTGAGGAGACAGAGGTGCTGTTTTGGCTCAAGGATAAGGTGCATATTGAGGGAGACCGCACCATGCTGCCGAGCGATGGCAGGCTGCAGCTGGACCTGAGGAGAAATTTCAAGAGCTATGTCAGGGCCCTGCTTGACCCAGGGGCTCTGGACCGGGCCAGGCACCGGGCCAAGGAGAAAGAGGTGTGGGCAGCCTTTGGAGGGGGCATGTGATGGGAGTACCCTTTGACACCAGCAACGCAGTGCCACCCCTGTCCATCATTGAGCTGGATCAGGATGACATCTTTGCCAGGCTCCAAGCTGATCCCTTTTTTCAGGCTGGAGTGCCAGTGCTGGAGCAGCGCAAGGGCATCACTGAATCTGACATTCAGGTGGCCTTGGGCACAGTCAACCAGTCCAACGGCAGGGTGGGCTCGGTGGCCATCGTCCTCATGCCCAGGATGCGGGGCCAGGACCCGAACGCACCGGGCCCCCGCTATACTGTGCGCTACCCCATCCAGGTCATTGACTACCCTGTGCTGAGGAGGCAGGCAGCCACAGGCACCCCTGCAGTGGGCGGCACGCAGCAGTCAGCTGAGGAAATCTGCGACCGCATCAGGCAAATAATCCACCTTTTCAACATGGGGCGGGGGCAGACCATTGCTTTCGATTCCCTGGAGCCCTCTGCCGAGCCTGCTGGCATGGTTGGCTATGTGCTCAGTTTCAAGAGGCTCGGCATTGATTTCCCACCAGTGGGCTGCGCTGCCGTTGGCATCAGCCCAAACTCAGGCGGGGTGAATCCCACGTTGCCAGGACCGCAGACAGTGACGCTGAGCTGCGCCACAGCGGGGGCTGCGATTTACTACACCATTGACGGCAGCTACCCATCCTCGTTGAATCCAACCGCAGTCCTCTACTCGGCACCTTTCTCAGTGCCCTCAGGAACGACCCTCAGAGCAGCGGCAGAGCTGACGGGGAATCAGCAGAGCCAAGTAATCTCTCAAGCGGTCTATTCTTAACCCAAAGGACAAACACCCATGCCAGGCCAATCAGTTGCTCAGCTCATCAGCGGTCCATGCCTCATGACATATCGGGGGGCCACATTCAGGTCCAAAGGGGATGTCACCCTGGACCTAGCCTTGGAGACCTTTGTGGTTGAGACAGGCATCCTGGGCCAGGTGGACGAGCGCACCAGGGAGCACCCCGTCAGGCTGCACTTTGTCCCTGATGGCGAATGGGCCAACCTGGGTGTCCTGTTTCCCTATCAAACCACACCTTTCGGGGACTATGTGACCCCGCAGCGCACCATTTTTGCCATCTCAGGCAGCGTGGATGTTTACTGCCCCTCCCATGGCTATCTGGCAGGAGACGCCGTGGTGGCCAATGCCTACGGCGGCACCATAGTGAGCCCCCTGGTGGCCAACGGCACCTACTATGTCCACCCGGTCAGCTCAGATGCGTTCACCCTGCACAATAGCTACGTGGACTCCATCTCTGGAGCCAACCCCATCAGCCTGGCAATGGGCACCGGGGTGACCAGGCTGGTGACAAACAACCCGCTGACCATCCAGACCCAGGCAGGGCAGCTTTTCACCTACGGCAACGCAGCGGTGGTCCAGATGCCTGAAATCATCGGTTCGGCGGTGGCCACCACCCTGGGTGAGGTCATCTTTGAGGCTTTCCTGGTGGACGGGGATGACTGGAGCGCACCCAATTCGCTTTTCACCCAGGTGCTCAACCCCTGG
>Ga0208820_1000801_pt1 | contig 19825 bp, 21 predicted proteins | sample June2015DPH_16_5_FD_184713 | JGI IMG/M metagenome (GOLD analysis project Ga0208820, IMG submission 184713) | Peatland microbial communities from SPRUCE experiment site at the Marcell Experimental Forest, Minnesota, USA - June2015DPH_16_40... | ecosystem: Environmental > Terrestrial > Soil >...
GGGGCAAGGCCAGACGATGAAGCTGCTCAATAACCTTTTGTCGGCTTCCGCGATGGCGATCACCTCGGAGGCGATGGTGATGGGCGTGAAGGCAGGACTCGATCCCGCGCTCGTCGTCGATGTCTTCAACGCCGGCACCGCGCGCAACAGCGCCACGCAGGACAAAATCAAGCAGCACGTCATCTCGCGTGCCTTCAGCTATGGCTTTGGGATCGGGCTATTGGACAAGGATATTCGCCTGTGCATGGCGGAAGCCGACGCGCTGGGCGTCCCGATGATCGTGGGGAGCGCGGTCCGGCAACTCTTATCCATTGCGACGGCGCGAGAAGGGTTCGATGCCGATATGACGGCGCTCGTGAAACCCGTCGAAGAATGGGCGGGCGTGCGCGTCGAGCGGAAATGAGAAACATGGCTCCGCGGCTGCTCCTTTCGACTTTTTGAATTTTCCACTGAGAAGGAGGTCTACAGACATGGACAAAGCTAGGTTCGAGCGCGGCCGTGAGATCCGGAGTTCGGTGCTTGGCAAGGAGTTTGTCGACAACGCATTCAAGACGGCGGATGAGTTCAATCTGCCTTTACAGGAGCTCGTCACCGAGTATTGCTGGGGCGCCATCTGGGGAAGAGAAGAGCTTCCGCGCAAGACGCGCAGCATGATTAATCTCGCGATGATCAGCGCGCTGAACCGCCCTCACGAGCTCAAGATGCACATCAAGGGGGCGCTGGTGAACGGCGTGACGCCGGTCGAGATCAGGGAAGTCCTGCTGCAGGTGGCGATCTATTGCGGCGTGCCAGCGGCCGTCGATTCATTCCGAGTCGCGCGCGAAGTGCTGCAAGAACAGAAAGAGAAAGCACCCAAGCCGTAGCTCCGCCCTTGCACCTACAAGAGGATGGATATGAAGAAGCACCTCATACTGGCAGGCGGCCGATGGGTCGAGCCGCTCTCCGGAACGTGGTTCGAATCGATGAATCCGTTCACAGCCGCTCCCTGGGCGCTCATTCCTCGCGGTACAAAGGACGATGTCGACCGGGCCGTGGCCGCGGCCAAGACGGCTTTCTACGAAGGCGATTGGCGAAAGCTCACGGCCAGCGGCCGCGGCGATCTCTTGCGGCGTCTCGGAGACCTCGTGTCCGCCGAAGCGGACAGGCTTGCCGAAATCGAAACCACCGACAACGGAAAGCTGATCGCCGAGATGCGGGGCCAGTTGAAGTACATCCCGCAGTGGTTCCACTATTTCGGCGGCCTCGCTGACAAGATCGAAGGCCGCGTGATTCCGATCGACAAGCCCGGGGTCTTCAATTTCACGCGGGAAGAACCGCTCGGCGTCGTTGCGGCGATCACGCCTTGGAACTCGCCGCTGCTGCTGGCGGCGTGGAAGCTTGCTCCGGCGTTGGCTGCCGGGAACACGGTCGTCTGGAAGCCGTCGGAATTCTCGTCTGTTTCGGCGCTCGCCTTCGGCGAGCTGTTCGAGCGCGCCGGTTTTCCGCCCGGCGTGGTCAACATCGTCACCGGATACGGCAACGAAGTCGGCGAGCCGCTCATCACGCATCGCGACGTCGCCAAAATTGCCTTCACAGGCGGCGACCGAACGGGCGAGCACGTCTATCAACTTGCGGCGAAAGGCATCAAGCGGATCACCCTCGAACTCGGAGGAAAGTCGGCGAATATCGTCTTCGACGACGCCGATTTGGATCAGGCGGTAAACGGCGTGGTGGCCGGCATCTTCGCCGCCACCGGCCAGACCTGCATCGCAGGCTCGCGCGCGCTGATCCATCGCCCGATCCACGAGAAATTTGTCGAGCGCCTGCTCGCGCTCGCCAAAACGGCGCGCATGGGCAATCCCCTCGATTCGAGCACGCAGGTCGGCCCGATCACCACTCGCCCGCAATATGAAAAGGTTCTCGACTACATTCGAATCGCCAAGGACGAAGGGGCGGTCTGCCGGCTGGGCGGCGCGCCCGCTCAACAGCCGGAGTGCGGCTCGGGCTGGTTCGTCGAACCGACGATTTTCACCGGCGTTCAGCCGGATATGCGGATCGCACAGGAAGAAGTGTTCGGCCCGGTCCTTTCCATCATCCCATTCGATACCGAAGACGAAGCCGTTCGCATTGCGAACGGAACGGTCTACGGTCTGGCTGCGGGCGTGTGGACAACGAGCATCCGCCGCGCGCTGACGATGTCCGAGCGGCTCGAAGCAGGCACGGTCTGGGTGAACACCTATCGCGCCGTGAGCTACATGTCTCCGTTCGGGGGCTACAAGCGGTCCGGAATCGGACGGGAAAGCGGCGCCGAGGCGATTCGCGAATATCTGCAAACGAAGAGTGTATGGATCGACATCGCGGGGAATGCTCCGAATCCTTTCGTGATGAGATAGCCCGCAAAGCTCACGCGGCAGCGAGAACCGGGGAGCTCTTTCGGGGGCGGCCAATCCACCACCACAGAGTAGTGCCGAGCGCCGGGATCAGGCTCAACGAGATGAAGGTCGCCGCGTACCACTGGTGGTCGAACCAGCGCCCGTAGACCGGCAGCAGGATCGCCACAACCGCGGACCAGGCGCCTGAACCGATTCCCGCAACCATGCCCGTCTCGTCCCTCGGATAGGCGCGCGCGCTCAGGTGCAGCGATATCACAATGAAGCCGACCGAGATGAACATCGCCCAGGAAAAAAACGCCAGCGCAACGATCCACGATCCAGCTCTGGTGACGAGCGAAGTCGCCAAGGCAAGAACCATGAGCAGCACGTACAATCGCAAGGGTCGTGGTTCCTCGCGCACGTATCGGTCCGCCACCCAACCCCAGAAGTAGTAGCCCAATTCCCAGCAGACCGCCGGAATCCAGAGGATTTTTCCCAAACCCGCTTGCGTCACTCCGTTCACGCGATTCAGGTAGAGCGGGCAAAGATAGAGAGTGGGACCGAGCGCGGCCCCTCCCAGCCCCATCCCGGCCACTAACAACCAGAAGCGGCGTTCCAGCATGTTGGGCCACGCGACCTTCCGTTTCGTTCGCGCGGCCGGCCGCACCAACGGTGGCCGGGCTACAAACCACCACACGGCCAGCCATGCTGCTCCCAGCGCGCCCGTGGCCAAAAACGCCGCCCTCCATCCGAACCGCAGCGCGATCGGCGTGATGATGAGCGGCGCGAAAATGGATCCGAGCGACGCGCCGCTATAGGAAATTCCCATCCCCCGCGACTGCCGGTTGAGAGGCAGCGAGTCCGCGGCGGTTCTCAGGCCGCCCGGGAAAGTGGCTCCTTCGCCAAAGCCGAGCAGAGCGCGCGCCGCGGCAAATCCCAGAAACCCCGCCACCCACGCGTGCGACGCGCTCGCAAGCGTCCAGATTCCCACGGCCGCAAGCATGCCCGCGCGCAGCCCGACGTAATCGAGGAGCGAGCCCCACACCGGATTCGCCACCATGTAGGCAAAGGAAAATACGGAAATGGCGTCCGCGTACGACGCCGCGCTCAGGCCCGTATCCTTGAGAATCATCGGAGAGATCACCGCGAGCGCCTGCCGATCGATGTAAGAGAGCCAGGAGCAGGTCATCATCGCGGCGACGGGCACCCACATGCGCCAGCCCGTGGCGAACAGATTCGCCTCGCCGACCGCCTGCCGGCCCGTGGAGGGAGCGCTGCTTGTCATCCGGATTTTCCGCGCCGTTCCTTCAGGCGCTAATCGTAGTAGTTGGGAGCCTTCTTGAGTTTGGCGTTGGCCGCGAAATCGTGCTCGATCCATAACTGCGTGTTCGTTTTCTTGACGTACTCCTCGATGCTTGCCCGGCTCGCGAGGGATTGCTCTTTGTTGTACTCGAAGGTCGGCACGCGGTTCAGCTTGCGCTCCTCCGGATAGTGATAGAGGTCGCCGGCAACCATCACGGGGCCGGTCTTCGCGAGCTTGACGATCAGCACCTGATGTCCTGGCGTGTGGCCGGGAGCAGATTTGATGATCACCGTTCCGTCGCCGAACACGTCGTATTCGTCGGTTGTGAGGATCACCGTCTTGCTGTTCTTCAGCAGGCTGTAGGTTGCTGGATCGACGAGCCGCGGCGGCTTTTCAGCAAACATCGCGTCGCGTTCGACCTGCCTCACAAGCCAGGTTGCGCTGGCGAATTCGTTGCTGTTGGCGATGTGATCGGTGTGGTAATGCGAAAGCGCTAGATACGTGATATCAGATGGAGAGTAGCCGATCTCGGCGAGTTGCGTTTTGAGTGGTTTCGTCGCGGTGAAATATCCCTGCGTTACCGGCGCGCCGTCATCCTTGAAAGCTGTGTCGGGTATCGCGCCTACATCCCACATCAACGTACCCTTCGGATGGACCACCAGGTAGCAAGGAACAGCCAGGTCCGTGGTAGCGAGCTCTTCCTTCTTGAAATTGAACAAGCCCGGATCTAGACCCTTGATCACGCCGCAGTCAAAAACGTACAGCCTCACCGTCTTGGGAGGCACAGCATGATGTTGCTGCGCCATCGTGGCTGCGGCAGCGGCCATCGTCGCCAGCACGATGAAAAACAGAGCAGCGTGCACTCTCGAAGGCCCGCTGGAGTTTGTCATGGGACGATGCTCCTTGGCATTTAGCGGCCCCATCATACTCAAAACGGGCTCTACGTCCAGCCCGCGGCCTCCGACGCCGGCGCCATCGCGCCGCCCGTAGAATTTCGTCCCCGCGCATGTATAATGCGCGGCGGCTAGCGCGGAAAGAGGAGGATTCCATGTCCGACGCCGAGAAACGCAACGAGCAAGTTGTGCGGACTTTCTTCGACACGTTGAGTACGGGAAATCTCGAACGTCTGCGGCCGCTGCTGCACGAGCAGGCGACCTGGACCGTCATGGCGACGGGAATTCCGGGCGCGGGCGAGAAAAAGGGGCTCAAGGCGATCATTGACGATTTTCTGGGCCCCGTGCGCGGGATGTTCGTCGACGGCGACCCGAAGGTTCACATCGACCGCCTGATCTGCCAGGGCCCGTTCGTCGCGGCGGAAACGCGAGGCCTCGGACACTTCAAGAACGGGAAGGAATACTCGAACCGCTACGCCTTCATTATCGAAGTAAAGGACGACAAGGTTTTCGCGCTCCGCGAGTACATGGACAGCTACTACGTGAGCACGCTCGTCTAGGTTGTCGCGCGCACGGCGCTACTTGCGGAATAGGAACGTCACGAGGAAAGCCGCCAGACGAAAATTCAGGAGCTTGAGGCCGTTCCGCACTTCTTGTGGAGTGAGCTTGGCGGTCATCGGCATCGAACCGAACACCTTCCCCTTGAGAACGAGCTTGCCGCCCTCCCGCTCGAGAGACGTGATTTGCATCAGCTCGCTGTTGTCCTGACCGTAGATTTTCATCATCGCCGTTGGCCGATTTTATCGAAGTTGAGCTTCAGGTCCTCGCACATCTTCATCGCCGTGGCGCGTCCTGCCCCGAAAACGCCTCCGCCCGGATGCTGGAAAGGTCCCACTAGATACAGCCGTTCCACGCCGGGCACCGTGTTCTGGCCGAGATCGGGAGTCGGTCGATGCGAGCCGGATTGATACAGGTACGGCGCGGCGCCATGAACGTCGCCCTTCTGAAAGCTAGCCGAGGCCCGCTCGATATCGAGCGGGCTGTCGGCAACATACGCGATGATGTTGTCCGAGGTGATGTTGTCGATGAACGGCTCCATCCTCGATAGCATCTTTTGCGCGAACGCGTCCTTGGCCTGGTCCCAATGCGCCGCTCCGCCATTGGGGTGCGCGTATGGCACGTAGTCCCAGACATGGAGCGTCGCCTTCCCGGGAGGGCAGCGCGACGAATCGAACGTGGATGGTGACACGAGCCCGAGGAGCGACGTATCGGGAATGCGGCCGTACCGCAAAGCGTCGAAAAACTCCCGCAACGCGTCCATGCTGCTCGGCATCAACTCGGTGAAGTACGCTTCGTTGGCGTGTGGTCCGGCTTTGAATCGTAGCGGTTCATTCAAAGCGGCATGGACGGTGAAGCAGGAGTTTGCGGAAAGCTCGACACGCTCCGCTGCGCGGACGACGCTGCCATTTAGCTCCGGGATGAAACGGCCAAGCAGATGTGGATGGATTGCGCCAATAACAGCGTCCCTGGCTCCATACTCGGCACCTTCGGCGGTTCGAACCCCGGTGGCGCGGCCGTTCTTCACCAACACCCTCTCGACGGGCGTATTGTTGAGAACCTTGCCGCCGTGGGCCTCGATGCACCGGATGAGCGCAGCCGTCAGAGAACCACTGCCGCCGACGGCTACGCCGATGCCGTACTGCTCCATGAAGCCGAGAAAAACGAAAATGCCGATCCCTGTGCCTTTTTCCTCGGGGCCCGTCAGATTCTCCGAGACCATGCGCGTGAAGAACCTGCGGACTTTTTCGTTTTCGAAATTCTCGACGATGATGTCGTAGGGGCTCTTCTGCATCAGCGCAAACAGCTCGCGGCCCTCCGCGCTCTGATCGAGCATGGCGAACGTCGCGCCCAGCGGAATCGGCGGCGTGTAGAGAGACGCCGACAGCATCGGCAGGTAGCGCATGGCCGCATCGGCGAACTTCAGGAACGACTCCGCGTCCTTCTTCGAATACTCGGCGATGTTCCGGTACGTCTTGTTCCGGTCGCGGCTGAGGCCGATGGTCGAACCGTCTTCGAACACGCACAGAAAAGGCGTCTCCGGGTAGATGTATTTCAGGCCGTAGCGCGAGAGCAGCTTCAGCTCGTCGTTCTTGATCAGGGGATTGCCCTGAATGAAAATGTGGCCCGTGCTGAACCGATCGTGCAGAAAACCCGGCCCCGTGAGCTCCGCGGTGACGACGCCGCCGCCAAACCACGCGTTCCGCTCGAGCGCGAGAACGTTCTTGCCGGCCGCGGCCAGATACGCGGCGGCCACAAGTCCGTTGTGCCCCGATCCAATTGCAACAATGTCGTGGTTGCTGGACATGCGCAGTCCTTTCCGCAAGCCTCTGATTGAGCGAAATCTTCACGCGCCCCGTATCTTGTACTCGAAGCACGAGATCGTCCGCAAGATGATTTGACTGCGGCTAGTGGTCTAGTTTGACTTGCGCTTGTGGGTTGATGAGCCTTGGTTCGCGTGACATAATCTGTCCGTGCCTACCGAGCAAGCAAGCCGAAACGTCCCCGAGATACAAACCAACTAGCTTGGCAGATCGTACAAAAGCCACTGGACAGACAAACTAGACCACTACCTGCCGGCACGGCATGCTGACGGGACAGGTACCGTGCCCCCTACGAATTCATTGCGATCGGCTGCGGGGTGGATGTAGGGCCGTGCTTCAGCACGGCATCTTTATGCGTTGGGTGCCGCGCTAAAGGCCGCGGTGCTACACGCAAATGTCTAACTGCAAACTCCGCGGGGCGCACGGTCGGGCCGAAGGGAGACTCTTCGACTTCGTGCGCCGGCCCGTCTCTGTCCGGCGACCCAAAATCATGTGTTCAGACGACGGTTTCGGGATGGGCTAGGAGGAGAGCGATGCCCGTCCCGAAACCTCGTCAGTTTACTAGGCTGCTGCCTGCGAAACACGCTTGTGCCCGAAATACCCGGAAAACATCACCAGGCCGATCAGTCCTGCGCCCAAGAGGGGCAGAGTGCTCGGTTCCGGAGTCGACACTGGCGGGTCCGAAAGCTGGACGTTGTCGAAGTCAACTTGCGGCCCATCACTGGTCAACACAATCGACAGGTCGCCCGGGGTGACTGTATCACCCGTCGAATAGGTCAGTATCTCCTGGGCGAATGTTCCGGGGGTGATCGTTTCGTTGGTGCCGCTGAGAGTGGCTAGAACTGTTGAGCCTGCATCCAGCGAGATCGTGTAGTTGGCGAAATAGCCGTTCAGGGGTTGACCAACGTAAACGGACAGGTCGTACGTCGAGTTGGGCTGCAATGAAATGCCGGTCAAGGTCTGTGAAATCGAGCCTCCATTGTCCCAAGCGATGACGCTGCCATCGGGTAGTGGCATATTGTAAAAAGTGGAACTCGGCTGCCACGAGCCACCGTTGGTTACCGTCCAACCTGGGATCGGCCCCGTGTTGTACGCGCAGGTACCGGGCCCGGGACAAGTTGTGGTAAGCGGATTTGTGGTTTCGAACGACGGATTCTGAACGGGAAGCGTTGAGTCCGCCGATGCGGTGCCAACAACTAAGACGAAGAATAAAGCAGAAGCAAGTGCAACTAAAACTCTAGCTTTCATCACGGGCTCTCCTAGACTGTACTGTGTCTCCTGGACTCACTCGCCTTATCGCTTCAGCGAGTTGATGTCCTGAGCAAATCTTCGCAAGTGGCCCGGAATGAATCACTGGCTCAAGAGTCACTTTCTCGAAGTACAAGAGAGCTAGTACCCCCCTGGGATTCAGCGCTGGCGCGCGACGACGCAATCACTGAGGTCGATCAATCCGATAGAACATTTAGAACATTCGCCTTCGTCCGCGAGCTCTCCACTCTGTATAGCTATTACTTTCAGTCACTTACGAGACGGCGCGCCTTGCTGGTGACCAAGGCGTCCTTCTTGGCAAATAGCGCGAAGATGGGAAAGGCAACAACCGGCGCACTCCGCTCAGAACTGACGGTGCCTGGTTGATGGCCGAGGTGAAACTCGTCTTGCATTCTAGCGGCAGAAAAGCCAAGCTGTCGGCTTTGCGGCTCTAGTATGTGCCCCGTTCACGGAAGAGGGCGCCTCGACGGAAGGAAACACGAATGACTGCTGACAAAAACACATTGCGCCGTATCGGGACGGAAGAGGCTTTTTCGATCCCGGAGGTCGCCGCGGCCTTGCGCGACGTCGCCAGATCTCCGAGCAACAGCCTCGACATGGTGCTCGTGAAGCGAATTTACGATGCGGTGGCGGACGACACCCCGGCAAGCCTTCTGCCGCGTTTGCTCGACCTCGAGGAAAAGCGCTTGCGCGACATGGACGAAAACGGTGTCGCGGTGCATCTCCTGTCGCTCACGGCGCCCGGCGTTCAGATGTTCGATGCTGACACGGCGACGGAACTGGCGGCCCTCGCGAACGATCGCCTTGCCGCGGTGATCAGCCGGCACCCGGCCCGCTTCGCCGGCCTGGCAAGCTTTGCGCCTCAATCGCCGAAGCGTGCCGCCAGGGAAATGGAGCGCGCGATCAAGACCCTGAAGCTCAACGGCTTTGTGGTGAATTCGCATACCAACAGCGAATATTTCGACGATTCGAAGTTCTGGCCGGTCCTCGAGGCCGCCGAGGCGCTCGACGCCTGTATTTATATCCATCCCCGCGCGCCGTCGGACGGGCTTGCGGCGCCCTTCCGGCATTACGGGCTCGATAGCGCGCAATGGGGCTACGGCATCGAAACCTCAACGCACGCGGTTCGCATGATCGTCGGCGGTGTCTTCGACCGCTTCCCCAAGCTCAAAATCTGCCTCGGCCACATGGGCGAGGCCGTCCATTTCTGGTTGTGGCGCATCGACTACATGAACAAGAACGCCCAGAACAGAAGCAACGCGCCCAAGCTCCAGCTCAAGCCGAGCGAGTATTTCAAGCGCAACTTCGTGATCACGACGAGCGGGCAGGAGTCGCATCTGGCGCTCGATTTCTCGATCAAAGCTCTGGGCGTCGAGAACGTGCTGTGGGCGATCGACTACCCGTATCAGCCGACGGCGCCCGCTGTCGCGTTCATGGATTCCGCGCCGATCTCCGACGCCGACAAGCAGAAGATCTACCACGGCAACGCCGAGCGCGTCTTCCACATCCAGAGCCGCGCCGTTCCCGCGGCGGGTTCTCCCGCCTGAACGCGCCTGTCAGGGAAACCTATCTGATTCCTTTTCAAGGAGATGATTAGGTTCGTTTTGCAAAACGAGAGTTACCGGGATCACGGTACACTCATCGCCAATGTCTTCAGTCCTCAAAATATTCGCATATCATGTGCACAACGTGCACGATCGTACACAATCCTTTCGGAACTCGATATCACACTTCTCGCCGCCAGGACATTTATTCCTTATGATCTCGATCGACGGGACGTGTCCACGACATAGCAGCTGATGCACTGCGTGCATGACATAGACAAGGGATTTCATGAGACACGGGCGCGGCAGTCATCTGCCATTCGAGAGGAGACGTGATCAGAGTGCGGCGCCTTCTGAGCAGTCTGTCCTTCACGCGGCGATCCTTTCCCACCGGTATTCGTGATGAAGCCCGCTGAGAACTGCGCGAGCCGCGACCTTGCAATCTTGAGCCAAGAAATGTCTGTCGTGGCCTTACTGCGCGAGGATTACTTCGGCAGGTTCAGGAATCCCCGGTCCCAGGCTTGCGTGGCGTCGGCCTCGGTTGTGGTGAGTGACCCACTCCGTGAGGATCTTGCCGAGCTGTCTCTCGCTCAGCGGATGAAATCCAGGCACTCGCGACGCACGGTTCCCACCAACCGTTCATAGTAGGCGTTCGCCTGGGAGTGCCCGCGCAGGCGTGCGTAGCAGTCTTAGCCCAAAAGCCTTGAGCTGTTCGTCCACGTCTTTCGAAAAGATCGAGTCACGGTCGCGAATGAGAAAGCGGCAGGAGTGATCGCTCGGAATGGCTTCTCGAGACTGTTGCAAAGTCCACTCTGCCGTTGGGTGCGCGGTGACGTTGCTGTCCCGACCTCCATAAAAAGGAACACATACAGGACTCGGAAAAACAGCCATCCAAGTAGTTGTTATTTCATGGAGATGACAAGTTCGTTTTGTAATTTTGCCTTTTCATCAGTGACTAACACGGCGATCTCCCCTGGGGCTGCGCTGATGACAAATTTGTTGTGTCAAGGGCAAGAGATGCATAAGATACCCAATTTAGACTCAGAATGGGAAATTCGGGCTTTATTGCGCGCAACATACTTGCAACTTCTGTGTTTGCCCGGACGAGGGCTCTCGTCCGCAAGTATTTTTACTTTGAAATGACGAAACGAAACCTGAGGTTATTTACTCTGTTCCTGGCATGTCTCACACAACCCGCGCTATGCATGGGCCAAGATTCAAACAGCCAACCTTCGGATGAAGTTTCACAGGCTTCTAAACCGGCTGATTTCAACACAGACATCTATTACAGAAACAAGCTCGAATTCTCCTTGGAAACGGGAGTGCTTCCCATCAATATTCCTTTTGTTTTCGACTTTTTTGTAGGTGGTAATTACAACTGGCAAAATCCTCTTCATTACACTCTGGTACCCATCTTCCCTTCGCTCCGATGGCAGATGGGCACCGTAAGAGGTCCTTGGATTCTACGTGGTAATACCGATCTTACGCTCACCCTGTCTTTCACTGCGATTCCGAGAGGGCCTGAAACACGATATGGGGCCTTCGATCTGGGTGTGCGGCGTAATTTTGTCCACCGAAACTGGAGGGTTGCTCCCTACTTTGAGCTGCGCGGCGGTGCCGGATTCATTAACGCGAAGGGCCCCGATGGCGTGCCATGGGCGCAGGGAGGGGATTTCACGTTTACCCTCATGTTAGGCAGTGGAGTCCGGTACAATTTCAATCCCCGCTACAGCATGGACTTTGGCGCCAGTTACATGCATGTATCCGATGCCTATTTATGCCACCCGAGTTATTGTGACAATGGAATCAATGTCTACGGTCCAATGGTTGGGTTCAATGTGCGGTTAGGCAAGCCCAAACAAGAGTCTAGCCAATAACATCGGGATATGAGGTGACTGTGCCGCAAGTGCTTGTGAACACCGCACCAGTCCCGTCTGCGTAATCTCCAGTGCCTGCTCCGCATCCCCTTCTTGGGCGCCGAATCGTGGTAGGGTGTTCAACACGCGTCCGTTTGGAACTCCCGCATTGTGGACACCTCCAGCTGTCCTAGGTCGTCCCCCCGCTTTATCCGCTCAACCATTTCATCGTCTGCCGCCGTCTCAACCCAGCGATTACTGTAGGTTGGGTTCGTTTCGCACTTTTTCCCTGACCCAAAACCGCTGTTATGTTCTTCCCCAGGGGCAAGACCCGCTGCTTGTTCAATAGGCTTCGTGAGCGCCTCCCCGCCAGCCTTCGTAGCGCAATTCTGGGGTGGCGGCGGGTTGCTTGCGGTGGTTTCTGCTGTTCTATTCGACGGCTCCCCATCGATGGGAGCCGACCCTTGCTTGGCGCTGGCTTCGACATCAGGCGCAGTGCAGGTGCTGACCTCCTGCGGTTCTTCAGGAACTACGTCTGCAGGAGCGTGTGCTTCCAGATCGGAGGTTTCGAATTGGTTCGATTCCGCCTGCCGTTCTTCTTGGAGGCGCTCCAAGTAGTCAATTGCTTTGTCCAACTGACGGCTAACAGTGGATTCGTAGCGAAGGATCCTGTCTACTGCGCTCGATTCAAACGGCGACCTCCAACCGAGCACCTGTTGTTCATGCCCAAGGAGTCGTGCAATACGGAGCGACTCCGTGGCAACTTTTTCGACCCACAAATGTTCCATGTCCCCTACGGGTGAATAGTGGGCGCACAAAGCATCATATAGTCTGTTGTAATCTGCCCCATCTCGAGCAAGTAGCTCGTTGTTTGGGAAGAGACGCAGGGCGAAGAAGCCATGCTTATAGCTGTTTTGAGAAGCCCGCGCTTTGCCGTCCGCGGTCGTTGGTCCCTTCGAGCGGGGTCCGTTCGCACGGTTGGCTGCTAGCTTGCGTGGTGAAACTGGTTGTTTCTGCTGTTTGTCAGTCATTTTATTGACCTTAGTGAATGGGCGCCTGCCGTCTGCGTGATCGTTGGCTGCGAGACGGAAGTTGCCCTAAATTTGCGGGAGCCGAACCACGGAACAGCCGCCAACTTAAGTCCCTGTACCCTACACGGGTCGTGAACTCAGCCTCCGCATACTAAGGAGCTCCATAGTCAAGACTTTTGCTACATGTGATCGGACGCAGCACGGGAGTTCATTGTCCCCCGCCCTAGGATTTTCTTGGACACCGAATTGCGATGAAAATGGATGGAAAATCACAAGGAGGTGTCTATGAGCAAAGAGAGAGAACCAGCTTCGGGAGCCCCGGAGGGAACCCGAGGGGCGACCGGAGGGACTCCCGAAGAGCGGCGTGACGGCCGGGGCCGGTGGTCGGCGAAACGCAAGTTTGCAGCGGTTCTGCGGCTGCTGCGCGGGGAAGACCTCGAAACACTTTCGCGCGAGTCGGGCGTGACCGCCGCGACGCTGTCCGGCTGGCGGGATCAGTTCCTGGAGGGCGGCGCAGCGAACTTGAAAGCGCGGGAAGCCGATGTCGAGAACGAAGAGGCCCAGCGGTTGAAATCCCTGGTGGCCGATCTGAGCATGAGCAACGAATTGCTGCGGGAAAAGATCCACCGCCTGGAGGCCGGACGCCCTTTGGTCTGGCGGAGGCCGAAGCCATGAGCCGCGCCGCTTCGCCCTTCACGGGACGACGATACGGCGTGGCGCGTGTCACCAGCGAATGGGAGATGGCGCGTTCCAGCTTTTACTATCAGCGAGGCATCGTCGCACAACCCGGGCGAGTGCTCGGGCGGCGCGGACCGAAGACCGCTTGGAGCGATGCGGTGTTGCTCGAGAAGATCCGCGAGGTCATCGCGGCTTCCCCCTTTTACGGCGAGGGCCACCGCAAAGTGTGGGCGCGGCTGCGCTTCGAGGGAGTGCGCACGTCGAAGGCGCGGGTGCTGAGGCTGATGCGCGAAGCACAGCTGCTGGCGCCGTCCCGCACGCTCCCGAAGCCTGAGAATCCCCACACCGGCCGGATCATCACCGCTCGGCCGAACGAAGTCTGGGCTAGCGACCACACCCTGACGGCCACCGTCGAGGAAGGCCAAGTGACCGTGTTCGTTGCGGTGGATCACTGCACCACGGAATGTGTGGGTCTGCATGCGGCTAAGAAAGCCACGCGGTTCGAAGCGCTGGAACCGCTGCGGCAGGGAGTGCGCGACTACTGTGGCGGTTTCCGCACCGGCGCAGCGGCGGGCATCCGCAACCGGCACGACCACGGCAGCCAGTACATGGGCCTAGCCACAATGGGCGCCCATCGTGGTTAGGCTTGGAACGGCCCCGGACCACAGAAATTTCGTCACTGGATCAAAGGGTTACGTTGATCTGCATCCCCATAAGGGAAGATGAGGCACCACTCACGACTTGGCGGCAACCCCCGCTGTTCGTGGAGACCCCGGGCGATCTGAAACGCAGTGTCGGCGTCGACGGCGCTGATCGGGTAGATGTGCAAGTTACATCCCATACTGCTCAGGGTCGCTACCACAAACAGTGACATGCCATCGTCTGCGTGTTCCTTCAGATGCTCCGCCATAGCCTGAGTGATTAGGTCGTTCATGTTCGCCGGTGTCTTTTGGGATTTTGGCGCAATGCGTCCCCAAATAATTCGTTTCTGTCTTGTGTACATCTTGGTTTCCTTCTCCAGGTGAATTCTGCCCGGCTCGGTTCCCTTTGAACCGAAGGCAGCAAGCGGTCCTCTTACAATACTGTCCAGCCCGAAAAAGTTTTGGGACGATTTGCCGTTCCGATGGGTCCTTGTGCTCCGCGGCCCTTCGATTTCCACCGCGATTGCTCTAAGCACATTGTGGGAAACAGGAGCGCCTGTGCCATAAATTGTTGACTAGTGTAATTGTCCATGGTAATTGTATTCGGTTAAGGAGGGGCTGTGGGAGCAAAAAAGGGTTCGAAGCCGATCCAGGAGATCGCGATCTCCAAGTTCAAGGCGAAGTGTCTTTCGCTGCTCGAAGAGGTAGACAAAACCAAGACCCCGCTGCGAGTAACCAAACGCGGCAAAGCGATCGCGGACGTGATTCCCGCAGCTGTCGAGACGGTGGAGCGGGGCTGGTTGGGCTCAATGTCCCGGAGCGTCGAAATCCTTGGCGATATCGTTTCGCCGGTCATCGAAATCCAGGAGATCGAGGCGCTGAAGAATTGAAACTACTCCTCGATACTCACATCTGGCTCTGGAGTTTGGCGGATGTCAGCCAGCTCTCACGGCGTGTGCAGCAAGAGCTGAGAGATCCCGACAATGAATTGTGGCTGTCTCCCGTGAGTACCTGGGAAGCTCTTTTGCTGAACGCCAAGGGTCGAATCCGCCTGCAGGGCAACGTTCGAGAATGGGTCGCTGAAGCGACCAAGCACCTGCGCGAAGCTCCGCTAACCCATGAAATCGTCGTCGCAGCGCAGGAACTGCCGCTTTCGCATCCAGATCCGGCGGACCGTTTCTTGGCTGCCGCTGCAGAAGTACTCGGGCTGACGCTTGTAACCGCGGATCAGCGACTGCTGGGCCTTGGAAAGATAGCGACGCTGGCAAATCGCTAAGGTTCCGCACCCGCCCGTAACCGATAGCCACCCATCGACTCAATCTCAGGAAGAAGACAGATCCACCTTGATCGCGGGCAAGACTGGCTGGCCAAGGCGCATTCGCTGAAGTCTCTCGAGCTGTGTCAAGGTTCGATCGAACTCCCGGCTCAGATGAGCTTCACAGCGGATAAGGCGCTCTAAGACGTCTGGGGAAGGGACTAATGCCGCGGCAGTTTGATACTGAGAGCGCTGTTTACGGGATGGGTTAGACCTTGATTGGACTCTTCACTGTTTCGTTCTCTTCGTGGCTCTATTTAGTTGGACTCCTCAGAAAAGGCAGATTTGCAGTTCCCCCCGCCCTCTATGCCGAACTTCTGCAGCTTTTTCTTTCGAGAAAAGGTTAGCGGCAGACGCGAATCGATGGAAGCACCATTTTATTAGAGGAACCAACGGATGGCCGAGAGCTGCCCGGTCGCTATCGGAGTGCCGACTCCATTACTGCGCTGCACCGGCCCCGCGCAGGAATGCCGAGAGAACAATTGCGTCGCTGCCCGAATGGGCATTTAACCTACCCTCGCTGCCTGAGAGAATACGTGACCGAACATATGAAATTCTGCACTGAGGAAACTGAAACTCGTGCTATCTGGACGGTGTCAGATAGCAAAACGCCCTTTTCTCGTTTCGGTACATCAGGTACAAGTTTTCAAACTGTTTTCCGCAAATTATCTTCGGCGCATTGCTAAAATGATTTTGATGCACACTCCCCGTTCTCGGGTTAACACACTGAAATGTCGGCGCGTTGGTTTGTCGATCTCGATTGCCTCCGTTGCTTTATTCTTGTGCTCGTTTTCCGCCAAAGGAGTCGTCGGTACGGCGAACTCGATGCTGACCGACGACAAACCACTGAATGCCTCGGCACGAGTTCAGCCCATCGACGCACTCACGCGTGATGGTTTCGAACATTTCTACAACATGCAGTACGATGCTGCGATCCACGATTTTGAGCTTGCGCTCCAAGCTCATCCTGATGACCCCTTTGCCGTCAACCACCTTTTGGAGGCCATATTCACCCGGGAGCTCTACCGTGAAGGGGCACTGAATGCAGAGCTATATCTCGGCGATAAATTCTTTCACTCGCAGAGGGTCCCAGTAGATCCAAACGTGCAAGCACGAATCAAGGAACTGACCGAACGTTCCCTTCAGCTTTGCGCAAGACGCCTGATAACTAACCCTAATGACGTGGACGCACTCTATGCACGCGGCGTAACGCGAGCTATACGTGCGGGCTATATGGCCCTGGTGGAGAAAGCTTGGTTTGCGGCGCTGCGCAGCGCCCTCGGATCGTATGACGACCACGAGCAAGTTCTCCACCTTTCGCCCGATTATACGGATGCCAAGTTAGTGGTTGGCCTTTATAGCTACGCCATCGGAAGCCTCCCTTGGCCCGAGAGGGCGGTAACCTTCCTGCTTCCCATTACGGGGAACAAATCCAAGGGAAGCGAAGACGTCGCAAAGGCGGCCGATGGCGGCGGGGAAACCAGCGTGGATGCCAAGATCGCTCTGGCACTCATCCTGGTGCGCGAGCAGCATTATTCAGAGGCCATCTCGCTGATGCATGGGCTTTACGGCTCTTACCCCCACAATTTCCTTTTTGCAATGACGGAGGGCGACTTCTTCAAGACTTCCGGGCACCTGCCTGAAGCGATCGCATCCTACCGAGAGCTCCTCCGTTTGGGACGGGAGGGAATGTTTCCGGGTGCTCAGTTGGGACTGGTGGCCTACAAGCTAGGCGAAGCCCTCCGGCTCGAGGCGGACTATTCTGGTGCACTCGAAGCGTACGGATCTGTTTCGGGCTATCCGCGCGCCGAGCGCGAACTTGTTTCCAAAGCTATTCTGAGTGCGGGAGAAATGTCCGATTTACTCGGACAACGCAACTCAGCGGTGACGAAATACCAGGAAATCATCGCGGCTCAAGATGATTCCCCAGAAGTTAAAACTGCGCGTCAACTCTTAAAACATCCCTACCGCATTCAGTGATCCTACGCCGGCCTTCGGACTTGGCTTGGTCCCTTAGCTGCTAACCCACCTGTCCGGGATGTCTATTACCAGCTGCACTCGTTTCAATTAGGCTGCGACACTCCGCAGCGGGCGAGAAGGCGACGATGATGCGCTTCGCAGAGCTGTTGAAGCATTCCGGTGGAGTGCCAGGACTCTAGACCGCTCCTGTTCCGTTCCGGACTGCCTTCCTTCGAGATGACATGGAACGCACCTTGGCGCGAAGAAACCCTGGTGCGACCTGGAGTTCCATTTGGCCGGTATCCTACTTTGGCTTGGACCGTCCAGTAGCTTTATGGACTTCGGTTTCTCTACGGGATTCTTCTTGAACAGCTCGGTCGAGGAGGAACTCGATCTGTTTATTCAACGAACGATGCTCCCTTTCAGCGAGCGCAGTTAGTTTCGCTTTCAGGCTGGCGGGGATGCGCAATAACAGTGGAACTCGATGTTCAATCATGAAATTAGAAAGCGGAGAACACGCTCCTTGACATGTGATATCATAGTGCTATCATAGTGATATGGAGACGACAGGCGATGCGTCGAAATCGAGCCAACGGTAACTCTCATCTAGTACGTGAGAATCTGCGGCTAGTCAAGCAGGTTTATCCCGATCTAACAGAAGGCAACCTCAGAAGCCTACGGGAACTGACGAGGATGCTCGGTCTCTCCGTTTCAATGGGCGAGATCCAATACATCGATGCGAGATGGTACGTCACCCTCTTCAAAGAATGGGGAGTTTACCGGGATGCGAAGCTCGACTACCCCAAGGGCCACTCCTGGGACAAGACACTCCATCAGGGAGTGCATCTTCTGCACAGGTTCGTTCAGGACGATCGGATCCAGATCCGACAGCCGAAAAAGAACCTGCAGTTAAAGATGACACGGTCGCTTGGAAACGGCGCCGAGTTCGTCGCGTACATCGATGCGATCGGCGAGCTCGACGGCGAGCGCTATCTGATCGACTGGAAGACCACGACCAGCCGCTACTCCCAAGAGCCTCCAGGTTTGCTGGCGCTCGATCCTCAACTGGTCTGCTACTCCTGGATCAGTGGGATCTCGGACGTGGCCCTGGTTGTGTTCGTCCGGAAGAATTGGCCCGAGATCCAATACGTCAAAGCATCGATTACGGAGGAGCAGCGGAAGGAATTCGGAGACCTGGTCCATTCGGCGGTCGAGCAGATCGAGGGCGGTCGGTTCCTCCCGCACAGCGGCATTCGGTTTCCCCGGAACGGCTGCGTGAGCTGCTCCCACCTGGGTCTCTGCCTCAACAACCAGCCGTTGATCAACACGAATCTCATCCGCCGGCCAGGAGCGAGCGACCTTGATTGGCTTGACGAGCTTGTGGACTAACGGAGTGCCGCTCGTGGCTCCGAAACTCAATCGTCGGCGGGCTCTATTCGTTCTCGACAAGATCGACGAGATCTTGGCCTGGGAGAGAGGGAAGGAGCGGGAGAGAGACGTGCGGTTCGTAGAGCTGGGCCAATACCTCTGCGAGGTTCGCTCAGGTCAGTACTGGAGGCTTGAGAATCTGACGTCGTTTGATGAGTTTCTGGCGAAACGTTTCCCGGAGTCACGGCGGAAGGCCTACTACCTGATGGCGATCCACGAGAGGCTCATCCGCATCCCGAAACCGCGGCTGCGGGAGGTGGGGTGGAGCAAGGCGACCGAACTGGCCCGAGTGGCGCGGAAGGACAATCAGAACTTCGACTGTGCAACCTGGTTGCACAAGGCCCGGGAACTACCGAAGGAAGAGTTCAAGCGGGAAGTCGAGCGGCATCTGACAGGGCGAGAAATTGAACCGTCGGAAATGCTGTATTTCAAAGTGTACAAGAGCCAGCTACCGGTGATCGAGCAGGCGCTTGAAACAGCTGCCCTGATGCTGGGCCGAGACCCGCGAGGCTACTGCCTAGAGATGATCTGTGCGGACTTCTTGGCAGGAGCGAATCTTGGGAATGGCAGCTCGAAGTCGCTGCTTCTGGCACTCAATCGTCTCTTTTTGTTGCTTCCCAATCCAGAGAAAACGGAGTTCTTAAAGGGAGTGCGGAAGGCGTTGTGAACCCGTCGTTAAGACCGAGACGGCCGAGGCTTCGACTGGATTCGGATTCATATAGAAAACTTTGTCAGCAAGTATTGGAGCGAGATGGCTGGCGGTGTCAGAACTGCGGGACTTCGCACAATCTTCAGGTCCATCACATCTGTTCACGAAGCTCGTTAGGAGACGACGTGGCAGAGAACCTAATTACACTCTGCAATAGTTGCCACCGCAAAGTCCATCGTCGTGCTAGGGGGGTTAGGTGACCGCAAACGCTCTCCTGGAGCAACAGGACAATAACAATCCCGCGCCGCCAAACCATGCGTTCCGCTCGAGCACCCGGCTGCGGCCAGATACGCGGCGGCAACAAGCCCATTGTGGCCGTGAGGGTCAAATCATGCCCTGGGAGTCATACGGTCGAATCAAGGGCGATCTCAGAGTGAGCAACTTGATTCAATATGCGTTTCTTCCGATCAGCGCAGAGAAAATTGTTAACAAGATAATCCGCAAATCCAAACCGAAGGTCCAATTCT
>Ga0208820_1000802_pt1 | contig 19823 bp, 22 predicted proteins | sample June2015DPH_16_5_FD_184713 | JGI IMG/M metagenome (GOLD analysis project Ga0208820, IMG submission 184713) | Peatland microbial communities from SPRUCE experiment site at the Marcell Experimental Forest, Minnesota, USA - June2015DPH_16_40... | ecosystem: Environmental > Terrestrial > Soil >...
TTTTTGCCGGTCCGGGGATTGCGGCCTTCACGTTTAGACCTTGTTGCGACGCTGAAAGTCCCAAAACCCACCAGCGTAATCTTGTCACCGGCTGACAAAGCGCCTGAAACAGCTGAGACAAATCCTGCCATAGCTTTTTCAGCCTGTGATTTGGTAAGTCCACCTTCACTTGCGATTTTTGCAACCAATTCAGCTTTGGTCATTTCCTTTCCTCCTCAAGGTTAGATAATGAAAACTGCCTCCTCTTAAGACCTCTTAACAATCCCGCGACTGCTCAAGTTTTGATTGAACTGGTGATTCTATCCGGAATAGCGCATGAGGTTGGATTCTGCTCGAAAAAGCTCTTGAAATGCCGGTGTCCAAAACTTATACGATATCTCAATCAAAACGCGCAAGTGAAAATGCTTAATCAGACCAATTTGGGCAGTTTTGGGGCATACCATTATCCCCGCGTACACCATCCATTAGGAATTGACCAAAAAGGGCTTTTCTATGGACCTGAGTTCGGTCAAGGCATTTGTCCACAAATATTTTGAGGAATTCGCGGACATATTCAATCGGATGAACTATAACTATGCCATCTGGATTTGTAAGAAATATAGATTGCAAGATAGCCTTTCTGACGATTTTTCTACCAGACAAGCCGCAAGCTTGCCGATTTATGCATGAAATCGAGGATAGACTGTCGTTTGGTTTTTTAAGATGGGGGACAGCGCAATCCCGATGATCTCACAAGAAGGAGGAAAAGGTGGAATATGATTTTCTCGTGGGCACCTATGAGACGGAACGACTAAAAACGCTCAGCGTCTGGAGCACCTTCAAAGATGATGACCTTCCAATTCGCCCTCACCCATTGGACAAAAGAGACAGAAATGCCCTCGAACACATGGTCCATCAGTGTTTAAGTGAAAATAGGTGGTTCTGCAACATGTTTGGGATTGATGTTGGAGCGCCTCCTTTGCCTGATCCTGAAACACGCCCGGAGTTTATTAAAAGGTATGCCGAAGATAGTGGAAAGAGGCTTGCCGCTCTCAAGGAAAAGGACAAAGCCTGGTGGGAAGTCGAGGTGCCCTTTTTTGATGTTAAAAGAGCAAGATCCTGGGTTATGGTCCGAAGGATAGCACACACTGTGCATCATCGGGCGGAACAGGGAATGTTGCTTAGAATGTTGGGGAGAGAGAACTATAGCGTCTATGGGCCGTCAGTCGATTCAGGATGCTTGGCTGAACATGGGGCAGTTACCATTTATCCATATCTTGACATAGACTCTCTTATTGAAGGTGAATCAGCAGGCGGTCGGAAAGCAAACTTACCTGGGCCTGGAGATAAGCCTTGCACAGAGAGGCCAGAATGCTGATCATTGGGTTATAGAGATGTGCGAAATGAGGTGTGTGCCGTTCAATCAACGCCCTCCTGGAAAATCTCACTTAATTAGCAACTTGTCTCTTCCATGTTTGTGCTCTCCATCAGTCATTTAGCCCCACAACGCCATATCGCGCCCAGAGCGGTGTTTTCCTAAATGAAGTTAAGCATAAAAAACCGATTCAATCCGTAAAACATCACCAGATTTCCATCTAGGAGATGCCAGCGACCGTTCTTTATTCAATCTTCCGGTTCAGGCCACAGGCGCCGATGGTTTCAAACTTGCCCTGTACCTCATTTCAAGTGGGCTGGAGGGCGTAGATGCCAGTATTGTTCATACCCCAACACGACGAAATAATTGTCGCTGCCAGAGATGGCATAGAGGATCAGGTGGAGGCGATTGTGGTGGAGGCGATGGAAAAGGCATTTAAGAAGATCATCCCAGAAGTCCCGTTTGCCGCGGAGATCAGAGTGGCAGAGGCTTGGGGGGATGAGATCCAGTGAAGTGATTTGATCACCTCAATCCAATCTGCCTCGGTTTTCTCCCGCGTTTTCCGATCTCGTCCGACATGCTGCCCGACTACGGGCGCGTCGGGGAATTCACACATTGAGATCATAAGGCGTTATGCGTCGGTATGTTCTGTGGACTCAATGGATTCGCTAGGTTGACATGTTTCTGCTGACCTTTTGTAGCTAAATACTATTATGTGTCGACAGTGCCCTTTGGCCATCGAGAAGTCTTAACCCCTCGGGCATATGCTGAGAGCCAGGGAAGTAGCGGGATAGGCCCTTTTAAATAGACCCTCGTCCTTCTGTGTGATAAGAGACGTTGTTATTACACGAATCCGGGGAGATTATGGCGGTGAAAGTTATTCTAGCCCAGCCAAGGGGTTTTTGCGCGGGCGTTGAACGGGCGATCGAGATTGTTGAGCAAGCACTCGAAAAATTGAGCCCGTCCATTTACGTCCGCCATGAAATCGTACACAATCCGCATGTCGTCAAGCGTCTGGCCGATAAGGGCGTAATTTTTGTCGAAGAACTCGACGAAGTCCCAAAAGGTGCCGTGATTATCTTCAGCGCTCACGGTGTGGCCGAGGGAATCGAGTGCCATGCCAAAGAACGCGGTTTGAAGATTGTCGACGCCACCTGCCCGCTCGTGTCCAAGGTGCATAACGAAGGCCAGAATTACGCGAGGGCGGGGCGGGAAATCATCCTAATCGGTCACCAGGGCCACCCTGAAATCGAAGGCACGCTGGGCCGCATCCCCGGGGTTGTGCACCTCATCTCCACCGCTGAGGATGTGCTGAAGCTACAGATTACAAATCCCAACATGCTCGCCTATATTACGCAGACAACGCTAAGTGTGGATGATACCAAAGGCGTTATCGATGTGCTTAAGACTCGGTTCCCTGTAATTGTCGGACCTGCCACGAAAGATATTTGCTACGCCACACAAAACCGGCAGGGTGCCGTGCGCGAGCTGGCTAAGCATGTTGATGTGGTGCTGGTGATTGGTGCGCACAACAGTTCGAACTCCAACCGCCTGCGCGAACGGGCGGAAGAAGTGGGCGTCCCCGCCTATCTAATTGAAGACGCCTCCCGTCTCAATCTTAAGTGGATCAAAGGCATACAGGTGATTGGTGTCACGGCAGGCGCCTCGGCACCGGAAGATTTAGTGCAGGAACTGATCGAACACCTGAAGAAGATCGCTACGACGGAAGTCTCGGTTTCGGTAATGCCGGGTGTGCAGGAAAATATTCATTTCAGCCTGCCCAGTTCGCTGCTAAAGGCCCGTTAATAGCAATCGAGCTAAATGAAGGAAGCATCATTTTAGTGGGTGGAAGATGTCTGGTCCGGTGAGTCTGCAAGAAAAGACAAAAAACTGAGAATTTACCTTGGCGCTGATCTGGCTTGTTGAAAAGATGGGAGGACTTGATGCTCGGGTCGCTCACGCATGAGGAGATCATAGTTGAGGCATCTAATATGGACATAATGATAGAATCAGTGAACCCAGTTCAGGCATTGGTTCCACCTGTCAGGATAGTACGTCCTTTAAGAGTTCAATCTCCTCCAAAGCCTTACCAGAACCGAGCACGACAGTAGACAGAGGGTCCTCAGTCAGCATTATCGGCAATCCCGTCTTAAGTCGCAGGAAGTGATCGAGATTTTTGAGAAGCGCTCCCCCACCGGTCAGAACGATCCCGCGATCCACGATATCGCCCGCAAATTCGGGAGGCGTCTGCTCGAGGGCAACTTTTATGGTTTCCAGGATGGCATCGATTTGTTCCTGGATCGCTTCCCGAATTTCATCCGAATTGACCTCAAGGGTTTTGGGTATCCCTGTTACCAGATCGCGGCCCTTTATCATCATAGTTTCAGTTTCGCCAAGAGGATAAGCATTTCCGAGGGTGATCTTTATAAGTTCCGCCGTTGTTTCACCTATCAGCAGATTGTACTTGCGTTTAACGTGCTGGAGAATCTCTTGGTCCATTTTGTCGCCGCCAACGCGCACAGATCGGCTGTACACAATCCCTGCAAGCGAGATGATAGCGACTTCGGTTGTTCCTCCGCCTATGTCAACAACCATGTTGCAAACCGGCTCGGTTATGGGGAGTCCAGCCCCGATTGCGGCCGCAACAGGCTCCTCTATCAGGTATACTTCATGGGCGCCAGCGGATTGAGCGGACTCCCTAACGGCCCTTTTTTCAACCTGTGTGACGCCAGAAGGAATACAGATTATTACTCTTGGCCTTACAAAGGCGCGCCTGTTGTGCACTTTGCGTATGAAGTATCTCAGCATTGCCTCGGCCACTTCAAAATCCGCAATCACGCCATCTTTCATGGGCCTGATCGCAGTGATATTGCCGGGAGTCTTGCCCAGCATCATCTTTGCCTCTTTGCCCACAGCCACGACCTTGTTGGCGCCGCGCTCATCCTTGCGAACCGCGACAACCGACGGCTCTGTCAGCACAATTCCCTTACCCCGCACGTAAACAAGCGTATTGGCGGTCCCAAGGTCTATCGCAAGATCGTTTGAGAAAAGCCTGAGTATCTTGTTGAGGAACATCCTTTAGAATTCTCCTTTCGATCCAGTTTTACGGTAAAGTTTCATAGCATGTGAATTGCCTATACACAATGCCTAAGAGAAAGGAACACACAGCACGGGGATAATTTGCCCAAACCGGGAGCAAAAGGTTAAATCCGAATAATGCATAAACCTGACCACCAGTGGGTCTCGAAGGGCATTTCGGGTTCAGCTGTCGTCGTAAAAACCTTCCAGGACACCTTAAAGCCAATAAAAACTTCCTATATACGAATAAAAAACGCAAGTGGTGTGTTAATGAGTCCAGTTTTAGCAGAACGGTACAGATTAAGAAGCTTCCACTTCTGGGCAAGAATAGTGAGTTCGGAGGTATTGTCAATTATGGGGTCCGATTGCCGGAATGGTCACATAAAAAACGAAAAGGACTGGCCGCCAATGTATTCCCGCGAGCAGTCCCTGCAGATTATCTTATTAAATGAGAGGGGATTAAATTCAGTAAGGCCCCTGCGAGGGAGCAGGATCAGCTGCAGTACTTTGAGGAGTGGTCAGTTGTGATGATTGCGGTCTTATAACTTCTTTGAAACCGATACATAGAAAGCGGTTCCCCTTCCAGCCGCCGGTCCAATCCATGCCTTTCCATCGTGTTGTTCAGCTATTTCTTTTACTATGGCAAGGTCCAGGCCTGCGCCTTCGACACCCCTGGATGTTTCGTGGCGTTGAAACAGCCCAAAAATCTTTTTCTAATCGCCCTCTTTAAGCCCCTTGCCATTGTCGGCCACCGAAAAAATCTGGAGGCTTTCCGAGTCTTCGTATCCGATCGAAATCCTGGTAAGGCTCTCTTCGCCGTATTTCAGCGCGTTATCAGTTGAATTCGTGAAAATTCTGAGGACGCATTTGTTTGCTTCCGGCCGCCACTGGTAAAGTTCCAAACCGCCCAATCTGGCAACCTTTCTGGCCACCCTCAATACCCATTCAACTTCAATTGCAATATGCGGCTTGATGATTACTCTAACACTAACGGGATAGCAAAGCGTGCACTACGACCGGCTTGGTTCCACAGCTACGCTGTGAAATCAATTTTATGATTGGTAAAGGGAGAGGAGAACCCCTTTTTCCGGTTTGCTGCGTTGGCTATAACCAAAGGAGGATTGCCATGTCCGTTTATAAGATCGTCGAACTCGTCGGAACCAGTCCAAATTCCTGGGAGGAAGCGGCAAAAGAGGTCATTGAAACTTCAACCAAGAGTCTGAGGGACCTGAGAATTGCTGAAGTGGACAAGCTGGACATGCGGATCGAGAAGGGGAAGGTTGTAGAATATCGCGTGCGCGTGAAGCTCTCCTTCAAGTATGAGGGGAGTAATTGATCAATTCCAAAGCGATAATGAAGAGAGCATCAGGTTCAGCTTTAGTAGATTCCTTGCGTTGCCCTTACAGATCGTAGTTCTAAACGTCGAGCTTTCGGCAGAACGGAGAGATGGAGAGGAGCATCGTTCCGTCACGAGTTCCACGAGATACACCTTTTGTTTCTGCCCAAATCCCCTGCTACGCATCCTGCTCCGCTTGATGAAGACAAGGACGGAGCTTTCCCATCTTGAACTCACAAGTAAGGAAAAGAGACATGATTATAGGGATTCAATTTACCGGAAAGTGGGAGGTGAATCATGGATCATGACGACAAGGAAAAGGGAAGTCCCGATTGGTTTGCCACCTGGGTGAAATCCACCGCCGATCTTTGGCTGTCGGCAGCCGAAACCCGGCCTGCAAGCGTTTCCAATGTTTCCGAAGGCTCACAGCCATCCTCTGCAAGCTATCATGGCAAGCTGGAGGAAGGGTGGCAGGCATTGCTCAAAACCTGGCAGACTTCGTCTTCGGCTCTGAACTCTCCTCAAATCCTGGAATTGATTCTTAAGGGGTCTAACGCTCTTTCCGAACCTTCAATGAGAATGGCCCGCACCACGTGGGACGGCTATTTCAAGCTTTATCAGATGTGGCTGAAAGGCGTTGGTAAGCCTGGAGAAGAAGCTAAGGCTTACAGCTTTGAAGGGCTTGAAGCCGATACGTTCGAGGGCTGGGCGGAATTCTATGAAAAAGAGATTCAGCCCTTCTTGAAGGCGCCCCCGTTAGGCTTGACCCGCTTTAATCAGGAAAGAGCAAATGAGGCAATAGACAAGTTCAACCAGTTTCAGGCAGCCACGGCCGAATTTCTCCATCTGCTCGGTCTCCCGATGGAAAAATCATTGCGAGTGATTCAGGAAAAGATCGAGGAGCAGGCCAAAGAAGGGAAGCTATCCGAAAACTTTAAAGATTACTACAACATGTGGATAAAGGTACTTGAAGGGTACTACATGACTCTTTTCAAGTCGCCGGAATACATCCGGGTCCTGGGAAGGACAGTGAGTGTCACGGAAGAGTACAAGGCGGCCCGGGAGAAGGTGCTTGCAGATATGCTGCAGTTTCTCCCGGTTGCGATGAACAGGGATGTGGATGAGCTTTACAAGGAGTTCTATGAACTGAAGAAAACGGTCAAGGAACTGGCCAAAAAATTTGAGAAGTTAGAGTCATTGAACGCAAGGGAGGCCTCGCATGAATCAGCCTAAAATTTCGGTAGACCTTATTATGGCTAAGATGGCTGAGGATGTGGAAAAATTCCAGAAACACATCCTCAAGTCAAAGGAGGTCCTGTTGGGACCGCTTGACACGAAGATTGCCTCCACTCCGCACGAAATCGTGTACGAAGAGGATCGTGTCAAGCTCAAACACTACTTTCCCTTGGCCGAAACTCGAGTGAAAACACCCTTGCTGATGGTTTACGCCCTGATCAATAGAGAGACCATGCTCGATCTGCAGCCGGGAAAGAGCGTGGTCGAGAATTTGCTCAAAGAGGGAATCGACCTGTACATGATGGACTGGGGGTATCCCACGCGCAAGGACCGCTACCAGGGAATCGACGACCACGTCAACGGGTATCTGGCTAACATCGTCGATTTTGTCCGCCACAGGCACCAGGCGCCTAAAATCAACCTGATGGGAATCTGCATGGGGGGGAGCTTTTGTATCATGTATTCCGCCCTGCACCCCGAAAAGGTCAAGAACCTGATCACCACGGTGAGCCCGAGCAACTTCGACACCGATAAAGGCCTTCTTAACATCTGGGCGAAGGCAATCGACGCCGATCTCATCGCGGACACCCGTGGCAATATGCCGGGGGACATGCTGAACCTGTGCTTCCTGCTGCTCAACCCTGCCCGGCTGATGATCGACAAGTACGTCGGCTATTTTGAAAACGTGGACGACAGGATGTTTGTGGAAAACTTCATCCGCATGGAGAAATGGATCTTTGACAGCCCCGACGTTCCTGGAGAAGTCATGCGGGAGTTTATCAACGATTGTTACAAGAAAAATCTACTCATCCAAAGCAAGATGGAATTGAGAGGAAAGCGGGTTGACCTTCAGAACATCACCATGCCTGTTCTGAACATCTATGGCCGGTTCGACCATTTGGTTCCTCCCGAGATGTGTGAGCCTCTGACGAGCAGAGTTGGCAGCAAAGACACGGAAAATATGTGCATTGAGACAGGCCACATTGGAATTTATGTAAGCTCCAAATGCCAAAAAGAACTGGCTCCCAAAATCGCCCGCTGGCTGAAAGAAAGAGACGGAGTTGAAAGGAAAGATTTTGCCGCCCGCCCAGCCAAAGCTGAGCGAAAAAGGAAAACCGGTCCCAAAAGTCGACCGTCACCAAAACGCGCGCAAAAAGTAGTTAGCGAAGGGAGGTAGATCATGAGCGCCGGAGACAAGAACGGTTACTTCAATGCCATCTGTAAAGTCAGCAGGGCCTTCGGAACTGCTCTCGAAAGGGATCAACTGCTTGACCTGATCGTTAACACCGCCGTTGAAACCATGAGTGTGAAAGCTGCCTTGCTTTTTCTTCACGATAAAGAGAGGGAGCGATTCAGGGCAGTAGCTCAGAAGGGTTTATCAGAGACTTACGCAAAAAAGGGGCTGACACAACCGCTGAAACTGGTGTCTGCCCTCGAGAAGGAAGGCTATTTGTTTTCTCATGATTGCACTGCCGACGACAGGCTGGACGGTCATGACATGAAAAAGGCCGAAGGACTGGCTTCGCTTCTGGTGGTGCCCGTCAAGGTTAAAGGGAAGCTCATTGGTGGTCTTGCTCTTTTTACGGGTAGCCCGAGGCATTTTTCTCAGCAGGAGATCGATTTCGCCTCCGCCCTGGCTGAGGAGGGGGGTATGGCCATCGAGAATGCCGGTTTGATCCAACAGATCAGACACAATACGGGGCTGTTCCTGGACCTGGCTGTCAGCATCAACTCAAGCCTCAATGTAAAGGAGGTTTTGCACAACTTTACGGCCAACGTGGCTGAAACCCTGAAGATAAAGGGCGCCGCTGTTCTTCTTATCGATGAAAAAACAAGAGCGCTTGAATGCGTGGCGAGCTGCGGCTTGAGTAAAACCTATCTGAGCAGGGGCCCCTTGTTTATTGAGGGAAGCATCCAGGAAACCCTCGGGGGAAAGCCGGTCCTGATCGAAGATGTCTCGACAGACCCAAGAGTGAAGCACAAGGCAGAAAAGAAGCGAGAAGGCATTGTTTCTCTCCTCTCGGTTCCCATTCAGACCAAAGAGGAAATAATCGGCGCGTTGCGGCTCTATACTGCGGCGCCAAGGGAGTTCACCGGGGATGAAATAAGATTGCTCACCGCTCTGGCTCATTTGGGTGGAATAGCAATACAGAATGCCTCCATGTATCTCATGCTAGAGAGCGACATGAAGGACCTCAGGCAAGAGATATGGAGCCACCGCAGCTATTTTTAGCCAAAAAGTGCAAAGGGGAGGTGAATCATGGCGGGAGCTGACGCCATACACTGGATGGATGCCCTTTTCATGCCTGCGAGTGCCGCTGTGCCTGGCGCTTCGGCCACTCCCCGGACAAAAAATTTACGTTAAATATCTGAACCCGAGGAGCTGCCTGAAAACAGGCGTCCCTCCGGCAAAGAGATGTACTGGAATCGTTATTACGCAGGCCCCATATCAGTTCACTTGTTCTTTCCCTTGGGCTCGGTTGAACCCTTTTTGAAGCTTCCCCCAAAGCTTTCCATGATTTTTTTAAACTGTTCGGCCTGCTTTTGAACAAGGTTTTCCAACTGGCCGGCCACCTCTTCGGTCTTCGCATGGGATAAGAGCATTTGAAGATGTTTAATGGTCTCCTCCTGCGATGCGGCCTTTTCCTTAAGCTCTTCGTATTTTTTGACCAGCTCCGTGTGCTCGTCGCGAGGCACACCTCCAAAGAGGGTCAAATAATCCGTAAAGGAGTTCTTGAAATCTTCCTGCGCCTTTTTCCACATTTTGAAGTAATCCGGGCTTTCTTTGGCCACCTGATCCAACCCGTAGATCTTCTGAAAAAGAGCGGTCATCTCCTCAAAACCGGTAAAACCGTGGCGCATCCAGGCCGCCATATCTTCCATAGCTTTCTGGCCTTTGGCGGCATTCAAAAAAGACTCCCCCCAGAATTTTAGAAATTGGCTGTCCATAGAATGATCCTTTTCAATTTGCCTGCAAGTGGGCTTCTTCCAAGTCCAGTTGGAACCGGACCGGTCCTCGAAAGTTCCCATCGGAACGTAAAGACGATATATGGCACTTATAGTGGAAATTTTTATTAAGAGCACACTCAGATAGAGGCATGGACCACGATGTGGCCATGGCCGTATGCCCTTTGGGGAAAACGCTCACCTCGGCGTCTACCCACTCGAGTGGCACAAGGCTGGCCGCTTCATCCACCAGATCATCCTTTTCCGCGATGCAGATGAGCCACTGGACACCCTTCTCTTTGATGCGTTTGAAGTTGAGCGGCCGGTCGAACACCCTCACAGGGAGCGTTCCATCCTTGTCGACCGGGATTGTGTAGCTCTTGAAACTCATTTGTGTGGTGCCCAGGGGAAGATCCGTTCTGTCATAGAGCATCCAATGGTTGATTGCAGCCGCTGTCTTATTGATTTCTGGCGGTTGCCCAGGCCTGTCAAACATCATGAGATCCCGATAAAAGGTAGCTATGGGGGCCTCCTTTTCGATGCTCTTCAGCTTATAGACCCAGCCCATGATTTTGCCATCGACCACCTGATTACCGTTTGCCAGAGTTTTTATAGAATGCCCCAAATCCATGAATCTGGGCGGCATATGTTTCATATATTCAATCAAGGCTATGCTCCGGGATCCGTCCAGAGGGGCGACACAGGTGATGTAAGCATCAACCAGACCGTCGAGTTCGCCGGAAAGGAGAGCCATTGTGGTCATGTATCCGCCTTGACAGTACCCGTTCAGCGTAACCGGTCTCCCGTGCTCCGCCATTACCCGCTCACAAAAGAAACGCGTGTCAAGAGTGTCGTCCTCCGGGGTCATGAGTTGCACGGCCTCGGTAGTTTCAATGTCCTTCACGACGCGAAGGTAGGTTGGGATTCCCTGGTTTGCGAAACAGTGCACGTAACTCTTGTTCTCCCCCGGCAAAAAGGCAAGGATGTTTGCACCCAGAACAGAGGGCGGAACGATAATTATGGGTTTTCCCTCTTTTCTCACACTCACCCCAGGGTCCGAAGGCAAGACCTGGTAGAGTTCAAACCGGTCGGTTTCAGCCAGTTTCCTGTAGCCGCCGTTATCAAAGTGCAGCCCAAATTCCGGTCCTATCTCCCGAATGGCCCTGGGGTATAAATAAACCACAAGATCCATTATCTGGGCCTTTCTTGCCGCAAATCCCGCAATGTCTTCCCCCTCACAGCCAAAGAGCGTATTGAGGGTCGCCATGAGGGCATCCTTGGCCTGCCGGAGCTGGTAGTCATTCATCTGTGTCAAGGTGCCGTTGAGCGCCCTTGAAGCCAGCTCGACATTGAACTGCAAGAGTTCTGCATAGCCCCGGATGGTTTCACAAGGAGGCATGTGCCGGAATTTCTCACCCTCAGTGTTGTAGAAGGCATTGAGCGCATTCCATGAAGGGTCCATGAATTCGCTCGTGTACTTAAAAACTCCATTCCAAAACATCTGGACGCCTTTGAGCAGGTTCAGGGATGCCTCCAATGTTTTCGATGGCGATTTGGACAGTCTTTCGACGAAATCCTTCGACATCTCAAATGAATCATTGAAAGAAGCGAAAAGATTATTCATCGATGGTTCTCCCAGGTTGATTTCAAAATATATCGCGAAAAGTTTAAGGCATTGGACCGACATTGCTGGGCCTCCCCCTTCGAAACAATCAATATCGAGAGGGGAGACCGGACATTTTCCCGGATGGATATGAATTAATCTTTCACGATATCGGCAAAGAATGTTTCTACCTTCTTGAAGCCCTCGCCTGCAACGCTTTTAAAGGTATCGCGGCCTTTCTTGTAAGCCTTAAACCATTCATCAACGACCTTTTTCCCTTCCGCAGGAAGCCACGCGGCTTGTTCCAAAAACATGTTCGTCGCATTTTCCATCTGGTCCTGAAGCATGGCCATGCTGTTAAACGTGGCTTCAAAAACGTTTTTATTGTGCTGAATCATTTGTTTGATTATCTGTTTCTGTTCCATCTGGATCACTCCTCCGGGATGGCTGCACATCCATCCTCTTGATTGCGTGGTTCCCAAGAGCTGCTGAAGGCCTCATTTGCAGCTTTCCCCCTTAGCTCTTTTTGCCTGCTTCAGCAAAGTAGTCTTCAACCTTGCCAAAGCCCTGGTCTACGACTTTCTTGAAATCCTCGCGGCCTTTCTTGACTGTTTCGACCCATTCGTTAAGGGCCTTTCTCCCCTCGCCGGGAAGCCACGTGGCCTGCTCCATAAAAGCATTCACCATTTTTTCTGTTTGCTCTTGCAGCAAAACCATGGCGGTGAAGGTGTTGTCGAAGCTGGCCTTGTTGAAATCTATCATCTGTTTTGTGAGTTTTAGCGGGTCCATCTCTGTAATACCTCCTTGGTTTTTGGTATAAGTCTGAACGAACGATAAAGCCTTTGACCTGATGTGACTCTAGTATAACTGCGGGGGAGAAATTGTCAAGGGAAAAATTGTGCGATGCACAATACTTTTTTGTGTTCCATTTTCAGATTCTTAGACTATAATGATCCTGGTGTCTCGTTGCGGTGCGTTAATCCCCGATCCTAAATGATGGGAAGCTTTAATGGTCCAAAAGGTGCTATTCAAAAAATATGCGAACAGACGGCTCTACGACACTGAAAAGAGTGCTTACGTCACCCTCGACCAAGTGTCCGATCTTATTAAAAACGGCCGCCAGGTTGAAGTCATCGATGCCAAGACCCAGGAGGACGTAACGGCCTTTATTCTCACTCAGATCGTCATGGAAGAGGCAAAAAATAGAAACCCCCTTTTGCCGGTGACCCTCCTTCACCTGGTCATCCGGTATGGCCAAAATGTTTTGAGTGAGTTCTTCGAAAAATACCTCGAATTGACTATTAAGAATTACCTGTCCTACAGGGCTGCCCTGGACGAACAATTCGGAAAGTGGCTGGAGATGGGCAAGGATCTATCGGCGTTTGCACAGAAAACCCTGCCGCCTCTCACACCATGGGAATCCTTTTCTGACCTGTTCTCGAGCCCAGGAAAAAAGCCGGGGAAAGAGCCACCGGTAGAGAATAAGAGGTGAATGCAAACCCGGCCGATCTGCTCTTTCCGCCGATTGGCAAATGCTCTCCGCGTTTCTTCCTTCGGTTTAACAGATGTCAGGAGTCAAAATTGGCTCCGTCCACTGTCCACTTTTTTTCGCAATGCACAAGAATGGAATCGCGATTGGTTGCAGAAATCGACGTTCAATCTTTTGCTCGAATGGTGCCACGCTCAAGGGCGATTTTGGCAAACAGATAATAACCTGCTGACGTCTGGGAGTTGCAGGTAGCGTAAACTCTTGCCGGCAGCTAACCTAAAAACTCCATGACGTCCTGATTGAACCGCGCTGATGCTTCGATAGGGAGCAGGTGCCCGACGTTGGTATAGGTAAGGAGTTTTGCGCCTCTAATCATGGCGCTCAGATATAGGCCGTTCCCATACGGGACGAGTGGATCCGCAGCTCCGTGAACAACAAGTGTTGGCAGGGAGATTCTGTGCATGCGGTCGGCCACACCAGGCCACGTCAATACTGCGTTGAGTTGCCGCTGGTAGGAAGAAAGTGACATCGGTTTGGATTTGGAATATCGCACCACCCTATCGAGGTCTTCGGGGTGGGAATTCATGTAGCCCGTCGCAGCAATACATGGATAGACAAGGCGTATCAGTGTTTCAAGGTCTTCCTTCTCGTTGGGCATGAGCAAGGCGCCCACTTCCTGCACAGGCGGGATATATGCCGACCCGCCAGCCGAGGTCGCGACCAGGATTAATTTGTCTACCAACCTCGGATATCGCAGACTTAGCTCCAGGGCGATGAAACCACCCATCGACCAGCCTATCACGTACGTTGGGCCGCACTTGAGATTTCGGATCAAGCCTGCCGCATCATCAGCCATGTCGGAGATGGTGTATGGCCCAGTTCCAGGAGCACTATCGCCCGCGTCGCGATTGTCCATGTTGATCAGGCGATACTTTCCGGAGATGATTTCAATCTGCTTCCACCAGATAAACCGGGAAGTGCCCAGCCCGGGGATGAGCAGGAGCGGATGACCCACACCGTAATCATCATAGTAAATACTATGTAATCCAACCTGTGTCATAGGCAGATGTTTTCTCAATCAGACCCAAAGGGTAAGAACGAATAATACAAGTCCACGAATGGCCTTTTTGGGCTTTTCCCAGTGGATGCGGGTTTACCCGATAGGTCACAGTAGACGCAACGTGACAAAACCCACCTGAGAGCCTTGTCCTCTCATGAATCTGTAAGGTAACCACTTTTTGGCTTCCTTGAAGCATCCATTTCAGATGCGAATAGGGCTTTTGCAAGTAAGCACTACCGGCCTCCAGGTTCGATACCCAGACTGAGCCGAACGAGATACTTGAGTGCGCATGAAAAAACATAGTAGATCAGGTGCAGACGAACATTAAAGATCCCATGGAATGAGCCGTGAGGAGATCATGCCCGAGGTGCCGTTTTATGTTGAATCCAGATTGCCCGAGGCGGAAATGATTCAGAATCAAGGTCCGACGGCCAATCTTCATGATTTTAATGGGTGCGCCGTACAATGGGGGCAGGGCAGCATTAGGGACAAAGTGACACGGGATTTGAGCGCAATCTGCGAGTTATTTCCGAAATACCTGAAACTCATGCCCACACTCCGCACACCTCTTCTCATAAATCTTAACCGTCGGGACTCCGAGCAATTTCCCTGTCCATGCGACGATGGTGGGAGGTCACAAAATACATTGACTTTCGTTTTCCTTTAGGAAAATAATCGGCAGGTGGAGGGATAACTCTCAACTGTCGAGGCCACAAAATGACGTGGTACTACTGGGTACTGACCTGCTGGATTGGCCTGAACATGCTTGTGATTACATGGTTCTGGGTTCTCGGGCTTCTGGACGGGGGAGAAAGAAGCACTTATGGCAATAGACCCTAAAAAAATCGACCCTGCGCTCAACTATCCGTTGAAGGAGGTTGCCCAATTTCTGGAAATTTCATACGGGACCATGTTGAAGTTAAGAAAAGAAGCCAAGCTGAAATCTATTAGGATAGGCATGAAGTACTATATAAAGGGAAAGGATGTATTGGATTACATCGAACACGGTGTCTGAACCGCATTCTGGAGTTGAATTCTGCCCGAAAAACTTCTGGAACAACCCTACAGCCGACAAAACCACACAATTCCCCAATCTAACATGCAGGCGATAGTTCAATAAGACTGGTTTTTCCAGTTTCAAGACCCACTTTACAACACGCCAGTTCAAGCGACAGGCGGCGATGTTTTCAAACTTGCCCTGTACCTCATTTCACGTGCGCTGGAGGGGATGGATGCACATATTGTTCATACCCCAACACGACGAAATAATTGTCGCGGCCAGAGATGGCATAAAGGATCAGGTGAGGGAGATCGTGAAGCAGTCGATGGAAGAGGCATTCAAGCAGATCATTCCAGAGGTCCCGTTTGTGGCGGAGATCAGAGTGGCAGGGGCTTGGGGATGAGATCCGGTGAAGTGATGTGACCATCTCGATCCAATCTGCCTCGGTTTTCTCCCGCGTTTTCCGATCTCGTCGCTCATGTTGCCCGACTGTTGCCACTGCGGAAATTCACAGAGTAAGATCATAATGCGTTATGCGTCGGTATGTTCTTTGGGGTTACTGAAGTGGCAAGGTTCCTCAACGGAATAACGACTCCACCAACTCCGGGAATGGAGGTATGCCCTGAAAACGCAAAAGCCGGTCCCCTCGACGCATAACTTGTGTATTCCAACCGGGGATCGTATACTTTTTCCAGTCTCAGGCGCGCAACGGAAGTTTTTTCGGGCAAAGACTCCACCCGAAGAAGCGGTTGGGATGCTTGGCACTGAAGTTGGTGCATTATTCCGGATCGAATGCTTTCCAGCCTAGCCTGTCGAGCAATACGATACTCGGCGAATTTAACCAAGTCAATGATATATACACTAAAAGTCATTGGGCACCGGCGTTCCAAGTTCCCGTCAGATTGAGAAGTGGACCTTAAACTTTCTCATTTGGCGGGACGCTCAGAGAGACTCCAGGCACCCACTAGGTGCGGATGATCGACCCCCTTGTAATAGCCCAACTTTGATCCATTATTTTTCATCCCCAACATTAGTCGAAAACGAACCCTTCCTTCTTCGTCTCTGTTAGCTGAAAACACATGTTTTCAGCTAAGCATCCAGCAATTCAGTCGAAAAATATGAGGCAGAGCAAGGGTTTTCCTGCTAAGCTCCCCTTTAGCCGATCCACTGCGTGAGCCGTAGTCAGAGGCGATTTAAAGCACCGTCCCATGCCGTTAGACGTGACGGCTGCGCTCTCCTATTAAGGGCTAAAGACAAAGTACCTCTTCCCAGGTTGTGCGCCGCTGGGCGTGGCCGCGCCCACACTTTAGAAATTTTCTGCTTGATTTCCCTTTCGGGCACTTACGGGTTGCGGAGTGATTTTCAAAATAGGGACAAGTTTACGCTCAATTGTCCCGTTATTAATCCGGCGACGATGTTTGGATACTTCAGCGAAAATGCCTAAGTCTATTCTTGCGGTTCGCCAGACTGCACGATCTTAGTCCGGATTTTGTCACAATCAGCTGTATCGTAATGGGAGAAAACCCACCCCCAAACTGGGGCAGCTAAGCCTGAAAATACTGTCTTTCCCTACTTTATCTACAATTCAAACTAATTAGTTTATCACCGAAGTCATATATCGACGGAAGGGACTACCTTCATTATCCTTACCGGACGGGAGGGGAAAATGGTTTATGAACACGATCCTGCATCGCCTTTTCAGAAGATCCTGGTTAAAAACGGTTCTTCCGTTGTTGGTACTATCCGAAGGAATTTAAAAACAGGCAGTTATTGCTTCTTCGAGAGCGAGCGTGATCCACTGAATTGTCTGTTCCAGGAAAAACGAATTGACCACATTAAAATCAGAGTTGAAGAACTACTCGATCTCCGCAGGTGAGGGGAGAGATAACTTTCAACTGTGGAGGCCACAAAATGACGTGGTACTACTGGGTCCTGACCTGGTGGATTGGCCTGTCCTTGCTTGTGAGTGCATGTTTCTTGGTTCTCGGGCTTCTGGCCTTAAGGCGGGCCGCCAGGAAAAGCATTCGACCAACAATGGCGCCTTCTCCAGTTCTTACCCGGCCGGGCGGGGAAAAAAGGGTTGATGAAAAAAGAAAATTCAAAAGGTTCAAGGGCAAAGAGGCGGCATTCTCTGTTTTTATGAGATCCAATGAGCTTATGGGCTTGGGGCAAATCCAGGATATCAGCATAGGCGGGTTGTGCGTCCAGTATGTGTCTACAGAAGAGGATACCAAAGGGTGCTCCGAAATAAAAATATTCGGTAAAAACGACCGATTCATTCACCTGGATAGGGTTCAATGCAGAATTGTATACGATAAGGAAGTCCCTGCAGGCGCTTGGGAACAGATCATCACCAGGCGCTGCGGAGTAGAGTTCGAAAACCTGTCTGTCAAGCACCTGTCCATGCTCCAGGAGTTCATCGATCATTTTGCTTTCGTTGAAACCCAAGCCTCTAATGCAAGGGCCTGATTATCTTGTAATAAAGGGTAATACCGCATTGAGCAAATAAAGTGATTCGTGACTCGATCAGAATCTGCGATCTACTTCCTAAAAACCTGAAACTCATGTCCGCACTCCGAGCACCTCTTTTCCCAAATCTTAACCGTTGGGACTCCCAGAATCCTGCCCACCCATGCGACAAGGTTGGTAAAGGATAGCTTGGATTTCACATTCTCGCTTCCACACTGCGGACACCTCGGTTTTATTCGTGGATCTTGAATAATCATGGCTTGACCTCCCTTGATGAATGATGCTGTTTTCGTTGGCCAATTGAGTTGCAAACAGTAGGATTGAAAGTACATGGTGGATTGAATTGTTATCTTGGATATTGATATATTTAGGAAGGAAGCATCATTTCAGCGGAGGGAAGATGTCCGGTCCGGTGAGTCCGCAAAAAGAGGACCAGCTTTGAATCTGGGGCTGGCCGTTGTGAGATCGTTGGCAGAAGACGGTATAATGGATCGGATCCTTGCGATCCGGATGGGCAGCCCATGAAGGTTCACAAATGTGATGGACATGGAAAGCTTGATTGGCGACCTTGTGAAGTTAATGTTCACGAGAGTTTCCGACCCTGAAAGGGTCCTTTTCCGCCCTGGGCGGCGTCAATCTTCGGGCTTCCTTGTGCGGCGTACAAGTGTACGCCTCCGCGCAAGCCCTTGATTTCCTAGCCAGGACGAAAAATGCCTCCTTTCCGGATCGGAAACTGCAAGTCTCTTATAAATTGACACTGTCGTCACGCTCCGTCATTCCGGCAGTGCTTTTGAGGCGGTAGGACCGCCGGCCAGGATCTCGACGCTCCGCGAGGCGGTACAGCTTCCGCCTAAAGGCGGTAAGAGGAATGACCAGATTATGTACGGTTCCGCGCAAGCCCTTGATTTCCTGGCCAGGACGAAAAATGGTTCCTTTCCGGACGGAAACTGCGAGTCTCTTATTCACAAATTCATCGATATTTGAGTACAATGAACCGCCATACTCCGTCGTTCCAACAGTGCTTTTTGGCTGGAATCCAGGGAATTTGCATGCCAAAACCAGCGTTTTAAGCCCTTAAGAATGGGTGCATTTAGTAATTTCTCCAACAGATGCAAATACTTGTCTTATCGCGGTAGGGATGCCGGTCGCCCGGCACCCCCCGCACAGATCCGTACGTGAGGAATTATCTCATACGGCTCCTACCTTGGGTTGATGACGCAAAGGCTTCACGTATTCTGTCAAGTCCGCTCAATGCTTACCCCTGCATCTGTGTGCAAGTCGCAGTCGGTCTTTTCAGAATTCCCCTCGGTCACAGGCCTTCCCCGGCCGCTCTGTCAGATCTTTGTCTGCCAGAGGCTATGGAGATCTTCGGGTTCTCGAGCATAGAATGTCCACGCATGCACAGGTTCTTAGACTCCGGGGACCAGTGGAGGACTCGCTGTCTAACGCCCTCTCACAGTATTGCCTTCCCCTTCGGACCACTAGGTCGGCATCCCGGATGGGTGATTTCGGAGCTCAATGGCTGGCCTGCGCTTTCCCCCGTCAACTGCTTCACGTATAGCCTCGCCGCTGTCCGCACATGACTCGGGGCCATAATGGAGCAACTTCTCCTTTTATGTAGGGCTCTTTCATCCCCTACTCTATGCCGGTTTATCCCGGCGCTTTCGGCCCGACCCTTTTGCCTCACTGCGTTTTAGAAGGGGAAATGCCAGAATGCGGATGAATTTTCACGCAAAAATGGTGCAATTTTGTTCATTCTCTCCGATTTTGATACTATTTTGTGCCAATTAGTTTGCATATTTTGAACTCACCCTGGTAGCAAAAACCTTCCAAACCGTTCCCCAAGGCGACACAAGAGTTGTTGGCAGGTAAATTGCTTCCCTGGTTAAGCGTTTCGCAGCACCAGAAGTCTCCATATGTCAGGTGGCGGAAATTTTTCACGCGAAAACACGATTAAATACGCAAGCAGGGAAGAACAGACGGTGGTCGAGGAAACGGCCCGCCCCGGACTCGATTCGGAGTCTGTGGACTCCGGATACAAATAGCCGGATTGGCAATTGCCCGGGTTTACTTAAACATCGTTAATAAGCTCGCAATTCAAACGCGGAAAGAAGGAGAATGGTCATGGTAAAAATCGAGGCAATGATAAAGCCGTTCAAACTGGAAGAAGTTAAAAAAGCACTATTGGAGATCGGTGTCCAGGTGATGACCGTTTTCGAGGTGAAGGGGTTCGGACGACAGAAGGGGCACAC
>Ga0208820_1000806_pt1 | contig 19762 bp, 28 predicted proteins | sample June2015DPH_16_5_FD_184713 | JGI IMG/M metagenome (GOLD analysis project Ga0208820, IMG submission 184713) | Peatland microbial communities from SPRUCE experiment site at the Marcell Experimental Forest, Minnesota, USA - June2015DPH_16_40... | ecosystem: Environmental > Terrestrial > Soil >...
GTGGTAAACGAAAGCTCTTCGATGATGCCCACTAACCGGCGCAGACGCCCGCCAATCACCTGCAAAACTTTCAGCGCGACATGCGGATGCTGCAGACAGAGAGACTGAAAATCCTGACGGCTGAAGAAGAGGAGCGTGCTATCGCTGACTGCCTGGGCAGAGGCTGGATAGTTCCCGCCATCGAAGACAGGTAGTTCAGCAATTGAGCTGCCGGGCCCGTCGATCGAAAGCACTTGCTCGCGCCCACCAGCCGAACTCTTGAAGATGCGCACATTGCCCGACTGAACAACGTACAGGCCGGCGCAAGGATCGCCTTCGCCGAAGATCAGTTCGCCGGCAGCGTATTTGCGCCGCAGAAGGTGCGAAGTCAGGAACGCGAATTCCTGTTCCGACAAACCGGAGAAGATAGATACACCTTTCAGTAGATCGAGCGAGGCAGATTCCTGCTCTGTCGGCATGGCGTCGATTTTACGCGATCACTGTGTGAAGGCGAAGAGGACGATTCAACTACGGCACAGAAACCATCGCTCAATGTAAATGTTGGCTGGGCGAGTCTCTACAATCAGCTCTCCACATCGAGATCTTCTCTGACAACCTCCCGAAGGAAAGGCCCCCAAAGCGTTCAGCAGCTCCGCAGCTGCGCCCTAGGCAGCCAAATACCTTTAGGAGAATGCGCGGCAGTGTGACAAAAGTCATGTGCTGGGCTCATTCGTATGCGTAACCTTGAAACATTGAGGAGCGTGTCATGAGCGAAGTGATCGACAACAAGGCAAACCGGATTCGAGTACTGAAAGACATCATTAAGCACCTGCACGCGGGGAATCCCCCCGAGCAAGTACAGCGACAAATGCGGGAAATCGTCAGGCAGACCGACTCTTCTGAAATCATGGCCATGGAACAAGAGCTGATGGCCGAAGGCATGCCCGTGGAAGAGGTCCGAGCCATGTGCGACCTCCACTCTCAGGTCACGCGCGACGTCCTGGTTCAACTTCCTATCCGCAAGGCTATCGCTCCCGGCCATCCGGTGGATACCTTCGGTCGTGAAAACGAAGCATTACGCGATGCGATTGCGGCAATGACGCAGACTCTGGCTGAATTGCAGAGTACGAAGGAAGCTGCCGATGCTGCGGCAATTCTTCTGCGCTTTCGCCAGTCGTTCAACGACTTGATGGATATCGACAAGCACTACCAGCGCAAAGAACACGCATTGTTTTCTTGCTTGGAGCGGCACGGCATTACCGGCCCGTCAAAAGTGATGTGGGCCCAGGATGATGACGTGCGCAATTTGCTCAATCGCCTTGGGGAGTGCATACACTCTAACCCGGTCGACATCGAGAAATGGAAGATGAATCTAGTGGAGGCCGCGAACGCCGCCCTCAAGGGCGTGCAGGAGATGATTTACAAGGAAGAGAACATATTGCTTCCGATGTCTCTGGAGACGCTGTCGGAAGATGAGTGGGCCGAGATATGGTCGGCCTCTCCGAAGTATGGTTGGTGCATCGTGGAACCGGAGCAAGGCTACACGCCCGCTGTCGGCACGACACCCGACTCCATGAGAGTTCCGGAGTCGGGTGCTCTCACGCTGCCCACCGGGAATGTAAGCCTGGAACAACTCGTTGCGGTGTTTTCAACCCTTCCGCTAGATCTAACGTTCGTGGACGCTGACGACCGGGTGGCCTTTTTCACCGAGGGTCCGGATCGCATCTTCGCCCGCAGCAAGGCCATCATAGGACGCAAGGTGCAACACTGCCACCCTCCCAGAAGTGTCGAAACGGTTGACCAGATTCTGACTGATTTCCGCTCCGGGAGGCAGAGTGTCGCTGAATTCTGGATCAACTTCCATGAAAAGCTTGTGCACGTCCGTTATTTTGCTGTGCATAATTCCGACGGAGCCTATCTGGGGACCGTGGAGTTGACTCAGGACTTGACTCCCCTCCGTGCGCTTCAAGGCGAAAGGCGTTTGCTGGAATACGATAGTTCTCGCGTGGCCAGCTAAGCAGGATTTTCAGGTTGTACTGGGTTATGAAACAAGATCCGGTCCCGAAATACGAAAGAGCTATGACCGAGAATAGTGAAGCTGTCAGTGCAGCGCAGCGGGCCCGCAGGCGGGCCCTGATAGTTCCCCGTGAGCATGGTGCCTGGGGGCTGATGCTTGTTCCCCTGTGCACCGGAGTTGCCGCGGGGTTTGCCTCGGCACACCGGGCTTGGCCGCTGCTTGTGTTCACGATGGCCACGCTGTCTTTGTTTTGGTTGCGGACACCGCTCGAAAGCCTCATCGGTACGGGCTCACTGACCACCCATACATCAAGAGAACGCTGGACAGCGCTCATTGCGTCCGTTTGTCTTGGCGCTGTATCCGCCGCTTGTCTGACCGGGCTGATGTGGAAAGGTCGAAACTCAGAGTTGTTGTTTCTCGGAGCGGCAAACGGCATTAGCATTTGTGGCCCAGGCAGTTCTTCGGATGTTCGGTCGTAGAGCGCGAATGGCGGCGCAACTGGTGGGTACAGTTGGCCTCACGTGGATGGTCGAGTCGATGTACGAGGAGTTAATACTCAGTCAACCTGCGGCGTCTGCCGATTTGCTGCCAAATGCTACCAACGAGGATGGGAGCCCTACCGCTATCTGTATGAAAGAAATGGTAGGCACGAGGAGACTCGAACTCCTGACCTCTAAGTTGTCAATGCAAGCAGACTAAGAATATCAAGGACTTAGAAGAATAGGAAGCCGCCCAAAGTCCTTGATTTTGGCTGAAAATATCAAAGTTGTGGATCGGGTGTGGAGCAGATTCGTCAGGTTGGGAATGCTCCGTCACAGCGGAAAATGGCTTCGCCACCATCCCAATCAAGGCCGCCGTGTACGCGAGTTGATACGTGCCCTCCGGAATTTCTTTCATCCGAACGGAACGCCTGGCCTGTACGTATACGTCTCGGATCGTCTCATCGGCGGCAGGATCATAGAGCGATAGCACAGCGTCTTCGCCGGTCCCGTTTTGCACGTCGAACACGCCATACCCCTTAGCACCCGAGTCCGGTATGATCCGGCTTCCATTTGACAACGAACGGTGCTTGGTGGGTTCCTGCTCTGCGCAAGGTAGGGCCTCCGTTTCTGTCCTTGGGGGCTCCTCTTCGATCACAGAAAAGACATCGAGATTGACTGATGGTTTTCGTGTTGCTCCTCCGGCCTGCGAGGAGTCTTGGGGCTCGCTTAGGCGCCTGCCGAGTGCTGTGCTGGTGGCTGCTTGAGTATGAGTAGTGGAACTCCACCAGAGAAGTAGCCCCACCGCAATGACCAACACGACGACGGAAACGCTTAGGCGAAAGGCGCTTTGCAAAGGGGGCATTGCCCGTTAGTTGTACGGAAAACGGAGTGAATAAGGACTAAACATCACCGCCATAAACGAAAGCGGAAACCGAGACCCGCTTGTAATTCCATCTGCGCCGCCTGACGACCGTAAACCCTGTTTGTCTTCCTGGGACATTCCGCTCGACACCGATTTCGGATGTCGTTGTGGCAAAATTCTAAGCGCCGTTACCCCAGTACCCTTTGCCCAGGTTTCCTCTTAGATTACAAACAAAATCACCAATTTGCTTTAGTCCTGACAGTGAGTCTGACGTTGGGGTGGCCGCTTCTGGAGCGGGCGGGGAAGTGAACCGTGGTATCAGCAGAACTCCTACGCGGCGGGAAGTGAAAACAGGCGGGTCGACGATGGTACACAAGTTCATCAGGTTATTGGTGTTGGTGCTCATCCGCTTATTGATGTTCGGGCTGGCCCTAGGACTGCTCGTTGGGTGCGCGCTCTGCCTCTACATTAGCGTGACGATGAACATGGATACTCCTGTGGTTGCAATTACCGGACGGATGCTGGTCTCCGCGACCATGTGGTTCTGCACGGGAGGTATTCTCGGATGCTTCAGTTTATGTTGCTTCGCCCTCAGCATGGTATTCGTAGATGACGCGCGGACCGCGAAGCGCCCCGCGCGGAAGGTCTGGGCCGCAAGTGCTGGGAAGTGAACCGTTTCCCAAATGAATAACCTTCTAAACCTCGCACCGGAAGCCATTGGACGCGCAGTCGGCATCGTCGTCGTAATCGGATTCATTTGCTGGCTGGTCTCGTCGCTCGGTATGAGCGCCCCGAAGACCGGGAAGTGAACCCACCCCTGACGACGACAGGTCGCTCTTGTTGATTCGCGTCCTGAGTTGAACACAATCTCTCGACGAGGTGAAAAGCGACGAAACGCCAATACTGGCGCGGTATCAGGCGACGTCGCAGATTGTGATCAAGCGGGGGCTGCTTGGGTAGAGCTCCTTCATGCAGGCGCTTGCCTAATCATCTCGCCACCGTCTCTTGCCGCGTCGAGGGCTGAGCTTGTCCAGTTCTTTGGGGAATCGTTCCGGCGTTAGCGAGACAGACTCCTGCCTTGAAAACTTTCCGCCCAGCAAGGCGAACCACCGCTGACTCTATGCCCGGCGAAGCACCGCAACGCCCGATTCCCAAATCTTGCGCTGTTTTGCGCCACAGCTAGGAAATACTTGGCCGATGGTGCGAAAGACTTCGGACACGCTGACTAACCAAGGTGCGGGGCAAGGGCCCATCAGATACTGCCCCATTGACAGTGCATTCGCCCGGTGAGAGACTGCGGCTGCTGGCTGCGAAACTGGTTCGCCCCCTCGCCCGCCAAAGCCCACCCAGCTCCGCAGCCGCAGAATCGAAGTATCCCGGCTATGAGTACCTGCGCCATTGATCGGGAATCTTTCCAGAAGCTGTTGGCGAGCGCATTTGCGATCCAGCAGAGTCAGATGGATAGTGAGTCGCTCTCTGCCCTTGTCGAACTCAAACGATTGACCACGAGGGGAGAGCTCGACGAGGTGGATGGGGCTAACAACACCTCTGGAGTCGCCATCGGTCCGTCAAGTGGCACTCAGGTTCTCTCATGTGCCACAGAGTTCTCAACACCCCCGCCAGAGGAGGAGCCGCGAACCGCTGCCGATAGCATGGATGCGTGCTTTGCGGGATTCCGGGTTCGCTCACCCGAAGTGAAGACTGCTCAATTCCGGTTTCGTGATCCGTGGATGCCGTTGCTGGTCATTCTGGTGAGTGCTCTGGCTTTGTTGCTCGGCTGGATGCTCGGCCGAGTTACGTGGCCGGGAACTGCACACACAAAGGGACCCCCAGCTGCTGGCTCTGTCTCGCGAAAAGCCGAGGCACCTCCGACGCCACTGGTCACCGCAAATGTGGATGCTGCGACCGAGAAGACGCAAGCCGAAGCGAGCCCTCCGCCTGCAATACCCCCAAAGGCCAGAAGCCCTGAAGCGCCCTCCGACGGTTTGATAGTTTATCAAGACGGAAAAATCATCTTCCGGCTTAAACCGTCGAAAGAGGTCGGCCCCTCAAGCCCGAATTCTGGGGAGACCATTCCGGATCCTTCTCAGGACCCCGGCGAGCCATCCGCCCAGAATCGGGTGCCGGGTTCCCCGGGAAAAGCTGACGTGCAACTACTCCGGCTGGTTGAACCGGAGTATCCCGAGGCGGCAAGGCAACAGCACATTCAAGGTCCGGTCGTCTTGGAAGCCAAGGTGAGCAAGGATGGCGCGGTGCAGCAACTTACAGTGATTAGCGGCAACTCGATGCTGGCAACCTCCGCATGCGGTGCGGTTCTCCAGTGGCGTTTCAAACCCATTGCGCAGAACGGCCAGGTGGTGCAGTTTCAAGCCCGAATCAAAGTCGATTTCGTGCTGCCGTAACAGTGTGGTTTGTCGCTCGGACTCATCATCAGTGAGGGCGCGCGGCTGCAGACACGTACCACCAGTGGACTTCAACCCAATGTCTCTCTTGTAACCGCTGGTCGCCACATTCCGATTGGCATGCTCGGTGAAAGGACTCCGGCCCTGCTCTGCCAGGTGCCACAAAATTGGAAATGCAAAACGTCCAGCGACTAGCCCGACCTCTTTGAAGCGAGTTTCACTTCTGATCGGACAATGGCCCGATCTTTGCAATCACCAAGGCGCCCGAACCACCCCGCTGAAAGACTTTGCCGCTGGCGGTAACTTTCTTCCCAGCAAACGGCAGCCTTTCGTTCTGCCCGGACGAAGGCGTGGTCTCGGCAATCGGCCAGTAGATGGTGCCGTCGTCCGAAAGGATCACCAGCAGAGAACCCGCTTTCGCGCAAGCCACGGCGCACTCCGCGCTGATGGGCTTCTTGAGGTTCTTGGTGAATGCACACGCCGAATCGAGGACATAGCCCTTAACAGAAATAGGCTTGCTCGTGTCGGTGCCCGCAGCCAGAGCAGCCATAAGCAACACAGACACAACCGAAACTTTTGCCGCACTACCACGATTCATTTTCAGACTCCTTCCCATTTGGGTTCCGGCGCAAAGAGCGTAAGTGTACTCTCGTCCTCAGTGCCCCTGTGCCCTTGCGCCGTCAGCCAACACTTCGATGAGCCGCAGTGCAGTTCTCAGTGTCTTGTCGTCTTGGTCGTGATCGGGATCATAGACCGCCAGCGTAACGGCCCTTACCCGGAAACGGGCAAACACGGCACGAATAGCTTCCTCCATGTCCTCCAAGGAAATCCCACCGGGCACGGGAGCGACTATGACGCCGGGCGCGACCTTTGGGTCTAAGGAGTCCATGTCGATATGGAGGTAAATCTCTGGCACGCACTGCGCCAACCTATTAAGGGCTGACTGCACATGAGACTGTGGTTTGCCCTCACACCATTTCACGACTTGGATGGCGGAATGGTCGAGACGCTCCCTCTCCGCTGGGTCTAAGTCGCGCACGCCCAGCATCAGCGTTGCTGATTCAGGAATCGGAGTGCTATCTCCCACCTGTGCCCAGTAGCTCCGATAGCAGTGGCCCGTGATGACAGCCATGCACATGCCGGGGAGATAGCCAGTGATGGTCGTTTCCGGCGTATTGAAATCGCCATGCGCATCAAACCAAACGACGCCGCACTGGTTGTGTTCGAAGCCCGCGAGTACGCCTGTGCTGGCATCACAGCCTCCAGCCAGCACGAAGGGGAGCCGTCTCGCATCAACCGCCTGCCGGACAGTCGAAGCGAGCCGCTTGTTCACCGCCAAGGATGCGTTCCCGCTATCGCGAAAGGGCACGTCACGATCAACCCGCTCCACCGTTACGGCGACACCCTTGGCTGCAACAACCTTCTCCGCGCCAGCCTGCACGAGGCGCTGCGGCCCCTTGCCCTGACGCTCGTCCCCCATCATGTAGGGAACCTGAATCAGAGATACGTCCATTGTTTTTCTCTCCCAACATCCTAGCCGTCGCTGATCTCAATTGGACGGGCACCCGTGCGATTCGTTCGCGGCCAGTCGATCCGCCAGCGCCCGCCTGCCGTTGGCACCCAGAACAGTCTCTTTGGCGGTGTTCCTCGCGCATAGTGATAAAGCACAGCCGCTCGCTCGTAAAACCCGCGAGTATGCCACGAATCGTGAAACCCTAACCTCTAATAATCGAGGTGGTGGCAGAATTCGTGGCATAGCGTGCTCAGGAACGTGGGGAATGAAGTGACTTCCTTGCGTACTGCCGTTCGCATCCAGACCCGGATCAGCATTGTTTCGGGAGTGTAGTCTCCGAAAAGTTCGCTAGTCCATTGTTCTCGGACTCGCAGCGGTCTTGCAGCAAGGACTCGGATGCAGCAAGCAGGGACTTTGTAGAACTCCGATGTAGCTCCCAGAAACTCAGCGCAGGCGCGTCGGACATCGGCAGTTGTCTCGGATTTCATTGCCGATTTGATGGATTGTGAAATGGTCAGCCAGCGCCCGTCTTGCGGCAGGTCGAGCGTTCTGATCCGGTCACTTTCCGAGAAACCTGCGCGGTTCGCCTTGCGCGGGGAGGTGTCAGTTAGCATCATGTCCTCAATAAGACAAACGAAGAACTCTACAGTTTCCCTCAGTCGCCGGATGCATATATTAGAAAGCATCGCACGGCCCACAAGGGGAGGTAGTGTGACATGAGCCTGTTTTGCCTCGTCCACGGATCGACGCAGGACGCCTCGGGATGGGCGCGGCTGGTGCCGGAGCTACAGAGGCGGGGCACCGAGCGCATTCACCTTGATCTGCTTGGGCTTGGCTTCCGCCTTTTTGGCGAGTTTGATCTTCAGCAAGCCCTTTTCATAGTTGGCACTCACTTGCCCCGTATCTACCGAACGGGGGAGCGTGAACGAGCGGGTGAAGCTTCCGTATTGCCGCTCGACGCGACGGAAGTTCTCCTCTTTCTCTTCCTTCTCGATCTTGCGCTCGCCATGGACGTGAGAGTGGTGTTCTCGACGCGGACATCAATGTCTTTTTCGTCGATGCCGGGGACTTCAAGCTTCAGCGTGATGTTGTGCTCGTCTTCGTAGATGTCCACGGGCGGTGCGAAGCTGGTGGTTGTTAACGCCTCTTCCGGGGCTTCGGGGCTATACGACTCACGGAAAAGACGGTTCATGCGGTTCATGCGGTCTTGCATGGTCGAGAACTCACGGAAAGGCTCCCAACGGGTTAATAGTGTCATGACGCAATTCCTCCTTCAGGGGGACGCTAAGAGGAAAAACTTCAGATGGGCTGACTTAGTTCAGAGAACCTGAAAGAGCAAGAAGAGGTAGCTTGCTCAACTCGATGCTAGGCTTGTGCGTCACCGTTTTCAAACTGCGGCTGGAACAGCTTTGCGTTGGCCGACGGCACACTAAATAGGAAAAACTGGGGCGTCTTTTCGATGACTGAACGTGGGGCTCGATTCAAGCTAAACATTCTGAGCCGATCTGCTAGCTAGTGGATTGCGAATCTAGAACTTAGAATTTCCAGTGATGGAGAACACGGCCATCGAATCCCGTGGGCGGATAGCCAAGCGAGCGTGAAGGCCATCTACGGCGAACCCATCTCAGCCCACGGCAAAACGGTCATCCCAGTTCCGCAAGAATAAGGCGGCCCCTCAAGGAGGCCGCCCCGTAAAGGCGGACAATCTCCCCTTACGCTGTTACAGCGACGTTATGGAAGGTCGAGGTGACGGCCTCAAACGTCTGAACCTTGGGCGTTCCATCGATCATTCTTGCCAAGGTTTTCAACACTTCTGCGTAGGCAGTGGTGTTGTAAGCTTCTGCATTGGCTTTGCTCTCCCACAAACTGATCGCAATCACATCCACGCTGCTGGGATTTGACAGTGTGATTTCGTCCTTGAAGCCTTTTTGCTTGCGAAGTAAAGGAAGGACTTGGTTTTCAAAGGTCCGGGTATAGTCAGAAAGCATGTTCGATTTCAGCCGAAAAGAGACGTTGCGTGCAAACATATGAACCTCCTAAAAGGTTGGGATCGCTAAGAGGAGAGAACTTCAGATGGGCTGACTTAGTTTCAGGGAACCTGAAAGAGGGTGGGAGCCACCTCAAGTTCACGCTAGTCCTGTGGAACACTATTGTCAAGCTGCCGAACCACAGACGAACAGCAGAGCGTGGTTGCAGTCCACCGAATGCGAGTAGAGCGGGACTGCGAGCGATCCAAGCCGCCGATAGCGACACCGCTGCCTCGATATTCATCCAACCTATAGTGATGGCTTGGATCCACTGAATACGGTGGATGGTGTCTTGCTGGCATTTCTAGCCTCGAAACCTCAGGAGCCGCCTAGATGGGCACCGCACCAGGAACGCTCATGGTCGTTCGCTGTCCGTATTGCGTCTTAGGCGAGGAGTTCAGGCCGATGGTCGCCCATCTAGACAGAAGGTTCATCTGCGCCAAGTGTGGTCACTTGGCAAATCCCCGTGGCAAAGATTTCAAGTGTTCTTGCCCGGAGTGTTCTAACCTGAGGGCGCTCAATTACCGCCGATGCGGATAAACGGCAAGTGCATCACTTTTTCTAGTGTTCGAACTCTCCAGCGGCACAGGTGCAGCATCAATTCGTTCAACCTGCTTCTGTGCCCGTTGGTTTTCGCTGACACACGGAGGCTCCACAGGACGTGAAGAAGTATTATTCAAAATTCGATGCGGCGGTTGTGGTGGAACTGGTGGAATCAACGGTTTTTTCAGAGCCAAATAGAGTTACAAACCGGAAGGCGCATGCGGTTCGGATTTCTTGAAGACGAGCCACGCCAGCAACCCGATACACATCACCGCACCGCCAAAAGCCGCTACAAGCACCAGCGTGTGCGCCGACCACATGCTTGTCGCGAACCGCCTGCCGAACACAGATGCGAGGTAAGCCAGTAGAGCAAAGCGGCACACCCGTCCCATGCCGAAAGACAGCACAAACGCAATGAAGGGATAGCGCGTTACGCCAGCACCAATTACAAGGCGGAAGTCGGAAATGGTGGCGGAAGGAGTGCGGCGAGCGACAGAGAAGGGCTTCCAAACCGATGTAAGAATGCCGTGACTCTGTCGAATACCGCTCCTTTAATACGTCGATGCAGGATTCCGACGCGCGACAGGCGGTAAGCGGCTGAAGCCCCGCAGATCGAGCCTGCCGTGCCGCACATAGCGTAATAGGGCCATCGCTCTGGGTGTAGAGAGGCCAAGACTATTATTAGCGCGTCAACTCCACCGAGAGTGGGTAGCACAGAGCTATCGAGGGCGGCCAGAATGAACACCCCAATCCCACCCAAGTGCCTCAGCATTGAGATCAATGATGTCATTGGTTCGATGATACGGCTTGATCAGCCTTCCTTCGACTGGGCACCTGAAGGAAGTTCGTTGCCGACATAAGGTGAATTGACCCGCTCATGAGGGAGGACTAGACTTCGTCCCAGAGGTATTCACATGCGCTGTTTACTTAAGGTTTCAATCCCCGTGGAGACGGGAAATGCCACGATCAGCGATGGCAGCTTGGGCAAGACCATCGAGTCCATTCTCGCTGATCTGAAGCCTGAGGCGGCGTATTTTGCCGCAGACAATGGCAAGAGAACCGGGTTCATCTTCTTCGACCTGAAGGATGCGTCTCAAATCCCCGCCGTGGCGGAACCGTGGTTTCTGGCGTTCGATGCCCATCTCGAGTTCCATCCGGCAATGAACCTTGACGACCTGAAGAGAGCCACACCGGGCATCGAAAAGGCAGTCAAGAATTACCGCCGAGGAGCGCACGCAAAAGCGGCCTGAGTTGGTTTCCTTCCGAATTCTTCGCCCCTCGAAAGAGGGCTTTTTTATCGAAGCGATCACCAAGGCAAGGCTCTATCTTGATCTAGTTCAGCCCTTCCGGTACCTACCGAGTGGTATTTCCGCACATTGCGCCAAGCAGCACGCACCGAAGACAACAAGGAGGAACAGATCGGGATGCAGCGCCACCATTTTCAATGCCGACAGTGCCACGAAAACGGCTGCGAAAAGGAACAGCGGTCCTGTAAAGTAGCAGTGGATTCGTCCACACCGTGCTGCATTTGCTAGGCAGCCCACGCCCATCGCAACAAAAGCTGGCATCCATAACCAGACTCTCCCTCGATTCCAACTGGACCCCACGATTACAAGAAGGATAGGCACGTACCAGAGGAACCACGCTGTCTTTCGCCCGGTCAGGTCTCTAGCGGCGCATTCACGTGGACCACAGGCATTGTCCATTTTCACTCTTCCCTCGTAGAGCCTGCCCGTGCAAGGGAGGACAGTAGAAAGCTCATTACGACCTATCTTAACGCCGCGAGTTGCTGCCGGACTTCAGGTGCCACATCCACGACTGCCCCGCCGAAATAGACAGGCGCAGCATTTCCCCATTGAACGCTGCTAGGGTACAGCGCGGCAAAGTCCCAGAGAATGCCGCTTCGCTGGCAACAAATCGCCTGCGAAGTTGGAAATTGCTGGCGAAGTTCCTTCGCCACAAGGTGTTCCCTATCCCAGAACTGCGCAACCCGTGGGTCTGAAATCCTTGATTGAACCCATCCGCTTGGTCTTGACCAGTCTGTCGGCAGCATTGGCTCCCATACAACAAGGACGCGAACTCGCGTTGACTGATTCTGCTTCAGTATCTCCTCAATCGCGGAAGACCCCCGCAAGCAATACGCTCATGTTGGGGATAGCAGGAGAATCAAGCGTGCGCGGTCAGCGGTACTGTTGAACTCTTGTCTAAAGTTCCCGAAGTTGTCCGGCGTTAGGGATGCGAGCGGAGGTTGATCCGGTGGCGTTCCTTTCGACAGCCAGAGATACCAGACGATCAAGAGTGCAGCAATGATCCCGGCAAGCCGAAACGTGTATTTAACTCTTCGCGTTGGCATGTCTCACCCGGCAATCAGGCTGGCTATCAGCTGTGGGAAAAGGATCACAAGAAGGACGATCAAAGCAGCGCCCCAGAACAGGGCAATGCTCAACGGGCTTCGCTTTTGGCATTGATTGCGCCTAACGTACAACTGAATGAAACCGATACCGAGCATGATGGCTGCACTGACGAGTAACCAAGGACGTAATGACTGCAACCGCACGCTCGCTCCTGCCAGCCCCAGCGCACCCAGAAACGTGAGGGGTAAGCAGCAAGACAGGGTCGCTAGCACAGCGATCACTGCTGCCACGGCGTTGCTCGTTCTGCGACTCGCATGCGACTTCTCACTCCCTCCGCTTCGCGCCTGAAATCGCTACCCGCAACAACTCCTCTGACGGAATGCCGCTCCGATTTTCATACAGGCGACACGCTAAGCTGGGTGCGCTCGTCGGATGTGGTTCGACATCCTCGCCATTCACACGGATCGTGGGGGAACCCGGAAACATCAACTCGCTTGCCTCGGCGTCGGTTCTTACAGCTATCGACCGGATTTCTGCCTGCAACGATTCGGAGGACAACACCCTCTCGACTTGCTCGACTGCGGGCAGGTAGTTCGGGCAGCCGGGGACATACAGAATCTCAATCCTCATTGACTCACCCCTGCCACCCCTTCGAGCACTGGGCAAGCGCGTGCTGCGTGCCGCCGACGATGGTTCAATTCGCGGTTACACTTTCGCAAATCCAGTTCTAGCTCCGACTCCAGATGCCGTAGCTCTTGCAGCTTGGCACGGACGTCGATCAATTTTGCCCTTAGCAACTCTTTTACCGATTCGCAGGCATCCACCTTCCGCTCTCGAAGTTGGATCAATTCCCCGACCTCGCGCAACGAGAAGCCGAGTCCCTGCATTTGCTGGATGAAGTGAAGTCGCTCGATGGTGCCCTCTCCGTACAATCGGAACCGACCTGCGCTGCGGACCGCCTTGGGCAAGAGCTTGCGCTTCTCGTAGAATCGGATCGCGTCTACGGTTAGGGAAGAGCGTTTCGCGACCTCGCCGATCTGCATCGCTGTGTTCTCAGTTTGGTAATTGGTCGCCATAACAAAATATACAATCTGGAGTGCAGTCCAGAGTCAAGGGGGGGCTAAATCAGGAGCATGACCTCTGTGCTACAAGTAGCTCCTCCAGATGCTATCCGGCGAATCCACCGGGTGCAGACCCGATTGCGGCTTTAGCCTTTCTGCCCCTCATCGTCTGGGAGGGTCGGGAAGCCTTGCGGGGAGAACGCTGCGGTTGTTGCTAGTTGCGTCGGTTTCGTCCCAACGCCCAACCAATGCTGCTCGCGGAAGTCGGGGACGCCAGATGTGAATAAAATGAAGACGCTAGCCGACAAATACGAAATCGAATTTCTGCTGCCTCAAACATGAGGCTTGGGCTTCGACAATCTGCTGTGCAAAAAGGAGAGATTATGACTCGCGAAGCGAGACTGATGTCAGGGATCATTCTCATCACCGTGCCGACGATCCAGTACGGCGGATATTTTCTGCTGACTTCTCTGATGAACAAGGGCAGCGGTTACATGGAGAATCCTCTCCGTCAAAATTTCTTCCGTGCCGGACACGCCCACGCGGGGGTGATCGTGATCCTGTCTCTAATTTGTCAGGTGCTAGCGGACGCGGCAGTCCTTCCCACGCCCCTGCTCTGGCTTGTTCGAATCGGAGTGCCGCTCGCCGCAATTCTCATTTCGGCGGGGTTCTTCTTCTCGGTGCTGCCGCCGACCGCTACTCAAGCTAGTGGAGCGGTCTCTCTGATCTACGCCGGGGCAGTGATTCTAGCAGTTGGTGTCGTCACGCTGGGAATTGGTCTACTCAGGACACCACCATTCGCCTAGATGCAGAGGATCATACAATCTGGAGCGTAGTCCAGAGTCAACAGAGGCAGGGGACGGTCTCGTATCGCAAGGGTGAACGACTCTAGGGCGTAGGTTTGGGCACTGAAAAATGCTTTCAGCACGTTAGCCTTGCGTTCGTAGTCGTCGCTTGAGTTGCGGAGGAGTGCGATGATTCCTATTCGTGATCTTTTCGAAGCCCACCTTACGGTAGCCAACCTGCAACGCTCGATGTCTTTTTTCGGTGACGCATTGGGACTGGAACTCGCGCAGGTCTTTCCCGGAAAGAAAGGTCGCGTTCTCCTGGATAGGGCGTCGAGGAGATTCAATGATCGGGCTGTGGGAAGCGGGGATGGGTCCGCAACGAATGAACCTGCACGTGGCTTTCAGCGTCGATCTTGATAACCTGTTGCAGGCTGCGGATCGCCTTCGCGAGGCTAACATCATCCCGCTCGATTTTGCGGGCGAGCCCACCGACGAGCCAGTCGTTTTTGCTTGGATGCCCGCTGCCTCTCTCTTTTTCCACGATCCTGACGGTAACTTGCTGGAATTCCTTTCGATGCTGCCTGATGCTCCGCAATGCGATCTCGGAGTCGTCGGGTGGAGTCGCTGGAAGTCGGCTCAAGCGAATGAAGCAAGAACGCCTCGCCCGCTACCGCCAGATCAAGATCAGCACGGTCGGCTGGAAGTCTGGGCGAACTATTCCCGTTCATTCAGAGGACCGTCTTGATTGAGAGTCGTCCACCGTAGGCTGGAGGTATAAAATTGAGCCCTGCACCGGAGGAGCGTATGACTCATCTTCTTCGCAAGCTGTGGCGGCATGACGAGGGCCAAGACATCGCCGAGTATGCGGTGATGCTGGCCGTCATTCTAGTATTGGTGGTCGGTACGATTCGCTTAGTCGGAAGCAATGCGAACAACGTATTTTCGAACGCAGCCAGTTCAATTCAATGACTCCAGCTACTTCGATCTCTTTGCTGCTTTGACCTGCTGTCGCTTCTGCGCTCCCAATATCTCGGTCTCCGCTCGGGCCAGTCGTCCAAAGCAAATCCGTCGATCTTTCCGCGCTGCTCGTAAAGCTCGTAGGCGCGTAGATGGATGCGTTCTTCGACGTCGCTCGCGAAGTCACGCTGCCGTGACTGCCCACCGATGGAACTTGATTTCAGCAGCCCACCGGAGTACAAAACGGGTGTACAATCCCCGCCGTTATCGAAGGCACAAAAAAGATCTCGGTACTGTGTTTGACTGTTCAGCCGCTCCCCCGAAACTCGTGAGCGTCCCGAAAGTTCCAGAAAAGAACCACGTTTACCCGGGAGTCGCATACTCGTAGTGGTAAGGAGAAGTTATGCGAGGTTTTTGGTTGGGGGTTATCGCTACTCTTGTCGTGATGCCTTTTGTCGACTGGCTCTATCTCAGACTCGGCTATGCCAACCTCCGCGCCGATGCTGGACCTTCTTGGTTCGAATCGACACTTGCGGTCACAGCACTGGAAGCCTCTGCGGCACGCCACGCGCCCAAGCAGGACAATCCGATTCAGCCGACCGAAGCTAACCTTATGGATGGTGCAAGGCTTTACAGGGACAAATGCGCCGATTGTCATGGCAGGCCTGATAACCCAGATAGTGATTATGGCCGCTCCTTCTATCCCCGTGCGCCCCAGTTCATGAAGGCGCTTCCACACATGACGAAAGACGAGGAGTTTTTCATCATCAAACATGGTGTTCGCTGGACCGCCATGCCAGCTTGGGGAAACATCATGGCCGACAGTGAAATTGGACAGGTAGTCACGTTTCTGAGCGACGTTGGCAACTTGCCGCTGCCGATTCAACAGGAGCTACACAGACCGGAAGGAAAGCAATGAAACGACGGTCGAAAAACCCCGTCGCAGCGATCTAAACTTCGTCCAGAATTGCGAACTCTGCGGGAGTCCAAATAAGAGCCAAGTCGCTTCAAATGGACTGCCAGTCCACGGTAGCTCACGGATCACACATTAATCGCCGTTTTCGGTACGCCCCAGCCCTCTATCAGGTCGATAGTCAACTCGCCTTCATCCTGTATCGGCGATCCCAAAACCGACTCCTCTGAGAGAGACGCCGGAATGGGGAAAGTCTTGCCCATTACCTGACGGAGTGGCGAAAGCAAACCCCGTATGGGAAGGACGAAGGCTTTGTGTTTCCGTCACTCAAGATGAGGGGCAACGTGCCAATCAGTTCATCGGCTTTCGACAACGACCATCTTCGTCCGGCTGCTCGTAATGCGGGAGCCAAGATTCCTGACGGACACCGTTTCGGCTTGCATAACCTACGTCATAGCCTCAGCAATTGGCTCGTGAACAAGGCGAAGGAAAACCCCAAAACGGTACAGGGGATTCTGGGGCACAGCCGCATCCAGACGACCCTCGACCTCTACAGCGACTCTGATCTTGATGCCATGATCGAGGCTCAGGATCGCTACGTGGACGCCGTGGGAATTTGATGTGGGTAAGATTGTGGGTAGATTTTTTCGGGGCGTTTCCGTCTAACCCACAGAAAAGAAATGGTAGGCACGAGGAGACTCGAACTCCTGACCTCTACCGTGTCAAAGCTCGCGTCACCATAACCTACAGCAACTTACAGATCTGCGGGAGACCGCCAAACTCCTGCAAAGACCTGTAAGGCTATGAAATTCGTTGCGGTCACGGGCTACAGCCACGGGCTAGTTTTTCCGTATTAGCTCGTCGTGAGTTCAAGCTTCGTCTATCTCGTTGGCTCTCGCCCGCACGGCTGGTACAAAATCGGTACCAGCACAAGTCCTAGCACGCGGCTCCGAAGCCTGCAACGCGGTGTCCCGTTCCCGCTAGAAACAATCTCAGTTCTTCCCGTCTGCCACGGCCTCTACGTCGAGCGGCTTCTTCACGAGAGATTTCAAGCCTCCAGGATTCAAGGCGAGTGGTTTTCGCTGACAGAGCGAGAAGTCGAAGCGTTCTCCACTATCGCAGAGGAATGCAACATTCACGTCAGGGATTTCAAGCTTCCCACAAAGCGGCAGCGGTTTTGGCGGAAATTTGCCCACGAACATCTTGATGCAGTGGAAAGGGCACGCCAGTTCCAGCAGGCGCATCCTGAGCGGACTGGGGCGACGGGCTAGGCTCTCGTACGACGGATCAAAGTGGCGGCGACGGAAAACTAAACATTGTAACCGTCAACGCCAAGGAGAATACCCGCAACATTTTTCTCGGAAATGGCACTGGGACCTTCAGCGGCAGATCGTCCGGGAAATGAATCAGCATAAAAACGCGGGCCGCCCAACGAGAGCAGCCCGCTAGATTTCAAGCACTCACAATTCCCCAAGCCTTATTGCGCAGCAGCTACTACGGCCTTAACGAAGTCCAAGCCATTGGGCGTGCCCAAGCCGGTAACATTGTCCCACCCGGGAGCGGTGACAAGCGAGGTATCGGTCCCGAAGGTTAGGTCATACCAGCGCGTCGAACTGCCGTGGTACAACGCGCTCAGGAACGTCGTCGTGTTCCCGAGCGGCTGCGCCAGGTCCGCTGCGGTTTCGACAAGCACCGGACTCGGAGGATTGACGATCTTTCCGTGCACGTCGAGCCCGTTGTTGACCGGCTTGATATCGGTGATCGCACCTGCGGGCAAGGAGTAAAGCATCGCCGCAGCCTGACCGAGCGGCGCGTTCGAGCCAACCGCCTGATTTGCGATCGCCCACAAAGCGGAAAACGTTGGCGTCGCGAGGCTGGTGCCGCCATATACCTCAAGGTAGGTCGTTCCACTGATTGTCTGGATAATGTTGACGCCGGTGTACGGGTCAGCAATGTAGGAAATGTCCGGCACCTGCCGGTACTTGTTCCCGAGGCTGCTCTGGAAAGCCGGCTCAGGCCAGACCGCGCTCGATCCTCCTCCCGCTCCGTAGACGAAACCGAGATGGAGGGGAGGATCGTAGGGCGGGTTGGGAGCCGGGTATGTCAGCCGGGTTTCGTTGTTTCCCCAGCCCGTCTGGAACTGGATATGGTCATTGCTATTCAGGAACAGGCTGGTTCCTCCTACTCCTGTGGCGTACGGCGCCGATGCCGGCATACAAACGCTCGGAGGAACGGTGATTCCGTAATCGTCGGCAATCAGCGCGACGTTGTCTCCCCAATCGCCCGAAGCAAAGTCGGTGGAGATGCCCAAAACCGCAGCCACTTCGGTCATCGCGTATTCAGTGGCGAGCGTCGATTCGCCGCCATAGAGCACGTCGAGGATCTCGAAACCGGCCCAGCTGTTCGAGATTACATATCCCAGGTCGTAATTGGCATAGTTGGTAACCACCTCGGGGTTCTCGATCGCCCAGAACTCCGCGATGTCTAGCGAATAGTTGTCCGGCGCTAATACCAACGCGATGTCGGCTCCAGGAGCCACCGCGTGCGCCCATTCGACATCGAGGGTGGTTTCAGCATCCCAACCGCCGTCGACGCAAGCCGTGCCGCAGGTGGTCGGGCCACCCGGGTAGTAAATCTGAAAATTCGACGCAGTTAAAGGCGGCAACCCATAGACCGCCGAAAACGTATTGGCATCCTGCTGGATGGTGTTGGAGCCCCATGCATCGACAATAATGATCGTTTGTCCGGTCCCGTCCCAACCCCGGGCGTAAAGAGAATTCAGCCCATAGGCAGTCTGCAGCTGCGTCGGGTTATAGCCCGGGCAGGTATTGGTCGCATCGGTGGCGTACCGATTGCCGGTGTAAGTTGCGGTGGGGTTACCACCCGAAGTGGTAAAGATCACTTTCTGAGTGCCGGTCAGGCAGCGGTTTTGCGGGGAAGACGCAGCGGAAAGCGGCTTAGCCGGAGCCGGCTTGCCCGTAGCAGGGTCGATTGGTCGCACCAGCGTCGGCCTCGGAGCGAAATCACTTAGACCTTCGACCGTGTGGATCAGTTCGCCTACGGGACCATTTACAGAGGCGGAACCGCTGGTTACACGATGGATCTGGCCCTTCATACTGACCAGGCTCAGTTGCACGTTGAACGCGTCCTGGGCGTCGCTGACACGGCCCTGAGCCACCACGTAGTGGTTATATTTTTCCACCGACGTTACCGTGAAGTTGTGCGCAATCAGGTAGGCACGCACCTGGGCGGTCTCGGCTGCGGTCGGCGCAAACCGGGAGCGATACTGCTCACGCGTGAGAAAGTGATGGTAATTGGGAGAGCCCGGTTGATACATCTGGCGAACCAGTTCATCAAGCGCGGCTTTGTTGTGCTGGTTGAGCCATATGGTCAAGGTGATAAGCTTGGAAGGATCTTCGGCACCCAGATTCTGTGGCTTCGCGACTGCTCCGCCACGCGTTTGAGAAAACGCGAAACTCGCCAGCGAAGCGAGCAGGGCAAAAATCAGAATCGGTTTGCTACTGATCCAGAGCGACCTCCTGAGAAAATTCATAACATCTCCTTTGGAACAGCGTGTTGGTAATTCGAAAAACTATCGGAATCCGATGTTCAAGTGAGAACGCTGGCAGGAAGCGGTATCCCGTGCGACAGAAAACAGATTCCTCCCCGCGCACCTGAGGCGGCCAGTATGTTGTGCTCCCGAGGGAAGTGTCAAGCGGCAAGGCAGAATTGTCGCGGGCGAGACGCAAAGGATTGCAACTTAACTTTTGCTTCAAACTTATGACGTATTTCGCCGCTGGGCGCTCGCGACGCCCGTTAGCAACGCGGGTGTTCTCTTTGCGATGCCCTTCGTGCTGAGTCTTC
>Ga0208820_1000807_pt1 | contig 19752 bp, 17 predicted proteins | sample June2015DPH_16_5_FD_184713 | JGI IMG/M metagenome (GOLD analysis project Ga0208820, IMG submission 184713) | Peatland microbial communities from SPRUCE experiment site at the Marcell Experimental Forest, Minnesota, USA - June2015DPH_16_40... | ecosystem: Environmental > Terrestrial > Soil >...
CGGGAACCAAGATTGGGTACACTCTGTCATAGCAAAAGCCGCTTCTTCGTTGGTCCTAACTGCTGTGTGGAAACTCAGTTATGCCATGAAAGGCGGCTTTTTGCCATAGTGCGATGAGAAATCCGGGTTAGCCGCTGAGGCTTTCACGCGTCCCCAGGGGCTTTTAGCACTCGCCGCTTTTCTCCTCGCCAGGTATAAAAAGCAATACGGGAACTTCTCGGGCTGGCCCGCCAGGAGCGCGACCGCGATGGCCGCAAGCCACAGCTTATTCTGTCGGACTGCGAGCCGATGCTTCCGAACGAATATGAGCGGCCATGAGCGTCCCGAATTGTCGAGGCTCTCCTTGTCGCAGACGCCTTGAATGTTGCCCATCGTATGGCTCGGGTTGTAAACTGAGGTCCGATGAGAAACATAATGGTTACGGGTGTGGGCGGCGGCGTTCTTCGGGTAATTGATCTTCCGAATGTTACTAAGACATAGCGACCCAATTGCACCCGGGAAGTTGTCGCGGATTGGCCGATCCACAATGCGGAGAGAATCACGGCCACGTGGCCCCTGCCTGCACGATAACGTGCGGAGGAACATCGCCATTGATGCGTGCGCCGTTGCCAATACGCGCCCATTCGCCAATTCTGACTCCAACCGCGGTCGTGACGCCCATTCCGATGAGAGCACCGGTGCCGACCTCTACACGACCTGCGAGAACGACCCCAGGCGTGAGGTGGGCGAGGTCTCCGATCTTACAGTCGTGTGAAACAATGGCACCCGTATTGATGACCGCGCCGAAACCAATGCGAGCGGCGGAACCCACGACGGCCATACCAAACACTTGAACGCCCGCCGCTATGCTCGCACTCGGCTCAACGATTGCCCTCGGATGAACGATGCGAGGAAACCCAAAGCCGCGCTCGGCCAACCTGACAAAAACATCGTAACGGATTCGATTGCGGTTGATTGCACCGACGCCATTTACTATCAGGCGAATACCTTTGCCATGCAGGGATTGAAGGACCTCTTCTCCACCGAGCACTGGGACGCCGAGCACATCTGACGAGGAGGGTCTCGGGTCAGCAACGAGGCCAGCCAGGTGATAGTGGTTTGCCTGGCGCACTAGATCGATGATCATCTTGGCGTGGCCGCCAGCGCCGAGAATGAGAAGCTCATTGGCGTCGAACGGGACCTTGACTTCAGAAACCAATTCCGTTTTGCCCGTTTCCGCCGACAGACCCACCTTTGTGGAAAACTCTCGCACCGTCGCCTCGGTTACCAGTGCGCCGACCGGCAGCGCGTCGAGCGCTACGCCGAGATCCTTGGCCAGGCGGAGGCCTTTCTCGGTAATCAGAAGACCTTCAGGCTTCGATCCGGCGTCAGGAGGAGGGGCTGCGGACGCAGATAGGATGGTAGGTGGCTCGCAGGAAATTTCGAAAAGGACTGTGCCGGCGGTGACCTGCTGTCCCTTGGTGACCAACACACCATGGATGTAGCCCTCAACCTCTGCTTGGACTTCAAAGGTGGCCTTTGTTGTTTCCAGCGTGCAGAGAGCATCACCGGCCGCAACCTTGCTGCCAGTTGTGACAAACACTTCGGTTAGTTGCGCGTCCGGTTCGTTGACGCTCAACATAGGCGCCACCACCTGCGCAGAAGTTCTACTCATACTGCGTTCTTCTCCTGTCGAGTAACCAATTGCATTGCCGCATCGAAGATGTCCTGGACGCCTGGCAGCGCGGCATTCTCTAGGGGACGCGAACTGGGGATCGGCAGGTCGCGGGCACCAAGCCGGCGGGCAACGAAGCGGCCCACCTTCGGAGAACCCTCGGCAACCAGGCTCAGTACTTCACTGCCCCATCCTAGGGAGACTGCACCCTCCTCGACGGCCAGAAGGGCGCCCGTCCGCTCAAAGGAGCGGAGAATGGGTGCAATGTCGAGTGGGCTGAGGCACGTGGGGACAATTACTTCAGCAAAGATTTCCTGCTCCATCGCGAGGCGCCACGCGGCATCGAGGACTAGATCTGCCATGTAACCGTAAGTAGCAATAGTAACCCCGGCTTTGGGTGCGCCGGCGATTCGCACGGAGACGGCAGGATAGAGAAAGACGGAGTCGGAACACGTGATTTCGAAGCGTGGTGGACGGGAAGACTGTCCAAGTCGGCTCAAATAGAGTAGCTTGTGCTCGACAAAAAGGGTCGGTTCATCATCGCGGAGGATAGCGTTAAGGAGCAATTGCTTGGGATCACAAAGCGAGTTGACCGCAACAACTCGCAGTCCCGGAATACCGAGGAGGTGTTTTTCTGTACACTGGGAGTGAGTCGGACCATACCCACGACGTCCACCCATCGGCGTGCGCACAACCATTGGGACGCGGACCTGGTCGTTGTACATCCAGCGGAACTTGCAGGCGTGGTTGAGAAGTTGGTCGAAAGCAAGAGACAAGAAATCGCCGAACATGATCTCAACGACCGGGCGCATGCCACGGAGCGCAAGACCCGTGGCGATGCCAGTAATCGCAGCTTCTGAGATCGGGGTGGTGAGGACACGGTCAGGGAACTGGGTCGAGAGGCCTTGCGCAACTTTGAACGCACCACCGTAGGGGTCGAGAATGTCTTCGCCCAGAAACAAGACACGCTCATCGCTAGCCATAGCTTCGTGCATCGCCTCGTTCAAAGCTTGAAGGACCGTAGTCATGGCTTTAGCAGTTCCTGTCGCGCATCCAGCAAGGCGGCGGGGTCGGGCCATGCATCCTTCTCGGCTTGGGCAAAGGCTCCCATGACTTCATCGCGAGCCACAATCAGTGCGCGGTCGTATTCCTCATGCGAAAGTCGGGCACGCAAGAGAATGATCGGATCAAATTGGCGAAAGCGGTCAATCTCGGCAGGGTCACGAAAATCATCACCCTTGGAGTGCGGTGAAAAACGGTACGTGTTGAGAAGTATCGCCCGAGGGGCGACCCTTTCCCGCACCGAAGACACAGCTAACGTGGCCGCCTCCGAAATGACGACGACATCAGTGGTGTCGAGTTCGTCGACGTCGATTCCGAAGGCCTTGAAACGCAGCGAGAAATCACCCGCAAAATTGGCCGAGACTGGAGTCGTTTGGGCGTACCTATTGTTCTCCACAGCGAACAGCACGGGCAACTTCCACAGTGAGGCGATGTTGAGACTCTCGTAAACCACACCTTCGCCGAGAGTTCCGTCACCTAGGAAGACCGTTATGATCGCGCCGGAGTTCCTGCGTTTCTCAGCCAGCGCCATGCCAACCGCACAGGGGACAATTCCTCCTTGAACCCCATTGCTGTAAAAACCAGGGAAGTGGAGGTGCTGGCTGCCGCCGAGCCCGCCGGAGGCCCCAGTACTGCGGCCCATCAACTCTGCGGCCAGCGCCCGCATGCTCCCGCCATGCGCAAGATAATGGCCATGACCACGGTGGTTGGAAAAGACTATGTCAGACCGTAGGAGAGCACCAATGACGCCCACGGCATCGGCCTCCTGGCCGATACAGGTGTGGGTTGTTCCGAACAGGCGGCCCCTACTGAACTCCTCGAGAGCCCGTTCCTCGAACAAGCGTATGCGAAGCATCTCGTGCATCAGTCTGGCCCCGGTCGTATCGCTCATACTCCTCGTAAACAGACTATAACAGGTGACGGATGATCGTGTCGCGCCGATGCGGTAGCCGCAGTGTCGTTTTCCGTGAAAGCGGCATTGGGATCTCTTGCAATGTGGCAGTGCTGCCACGGCGACCGACTATAGGTAAGACGCCTCTCCTTGCCGGGACTGGCTGCGATCTGCCTCAGCAACCACTTTTCCGCTCGAAGACGCATGATTGTCTTTCGCGCCCGCCGCTCACGCGGATCGGGTTCGAAGATCTTCCCGTCGGTTCGCCACGCGTACATATAGGAGCTGATAAATGGCGTGCGGGCACGCTTATGGGCGGGGCGCGATGGCTGCTTTGGACGGGACGCGAAGGCCCTGCGACGGGTAGGTGGCCGGGGGTTGGAACAACTAGCACGACTTTTCCGGACCTTGCCGAATGCCTCCTCCCGCCTGCGGGCCGCTCCGCCGAAGAGCCTCCCGCACGATGTACAGAGGCAGATTTCGAGCCGCAAAAAACGATCGGATAACGAACTCGCCTATCAGCGAAATCAGCGCGGCGTTTACCAACAGCGAGACAATCATGACATTCAGGAGGAGACCATGAGAAACGAAAGGGAGGACCTGGAACGGTACAATCCGGTCAAGGATCAGACGGCAGCCGAACAACGCGGCGACAATCAGACAGACCAAAGCGACGAACTGAAAGGGCCGCTCGGAGAGGATAACCATGTTATCCATGTTGTATTTCATGAGTTTCCGAAACGTCCAGCCAGACTTGCCATACTTACGGGGCCGGTGTGAGACCGGCACTTCGACGATCCGGTCGATTCGGGATATCAGCTCTACGTTCGTAAACACGTGCCTTGGTCCGAACTGAAAGGCACGCAGCACGCCGGCATTGTAAATCTTGAAGGTGCAACCAAAATCACGGATGTTACTGTGGGAAGCCCGGCGCATGATCATGTTGGCGAGCAAAGAGGGCGCGATCCGGAAGAAGGAGTCCTTTCGCGCGACCCGGTATCCGGTGACCAGATCGAAGCCCTTGTCCCATTGGGCCACCAGGATCGGGAGCTCTTCCGGCGACAACTGGAGGTCACTATCGATCAGTACGATTGCACGACCGCGGCTCTCGTTCAGTGCCGCCGTCGTGGCCGCCTGCTGTCCGGAGTTCTTGAACAGATCCAGGGCCGCATGTACGTGCAAGTCCGCCGCGAAGATCCCCTTCAGTTTCTCCCAGGTACCATCCCGGCTGCCATCGTTGACGAAGATGATCTCATAGGTACGGCCCAGTTTCTCGAGCGTGGCAGAGAGACGCCGGTAAAACTCATCGACGCTCTTCTCCTCGTAATGGCATGTAACGAGCACCGAAAACTCAATTTCCGGTTGTGATTCCACCGGTGGGTTGCCGCTTGCCATGGTCTTCATCCCAAACCGTCTTTAGTAGCGGCGGCTGCAGCCCGTTTACGCAGAGTAACGTGCAATTCCGAGATCAGGCAGGAGATCCTCCTGACTATCTCGGGTTCCAGCGTCCCATACATCGGCAGGCAGAGCACTTGGCTCGCAACCCTTTCCGCGACCGGAAGGTTGGATGGAGCAGCGGACGGCAGAGCGGAATAGCAGGGCGCATGGGTGATCAGAGGATAGAAGTATTTCCGCGTCAGAATATTGCACCGGCGGAAGACATCGAAGAGGTCATCGCGGCTCATTCCGTAGGCGGCGTGATCGACCAAGATCGGGAAATAGGCGGAATTAGGTTCGCATTCGGGAGGATCATCCGCTACGAAGATCCCTGGGACACGCCGGAGCTCATCGCGATAAATCCTGGCCAACGTGCGGCGGTGGCGGATCTCCTCGGTGACCCCCTGCAAACGGAGCAGACCGAAAGCGGCCTGAAGCTCGTTCATCTTCCCATTGATTCCGGGGCCGATAACGGTATCTTCATCCGCAATGCCGAAGTTCTTCAGGAAATCGATCCGGTTCTTCCGTGCTTTCGAACCACAGATAAGCGCGCCACCCTCGAGCGTGGTGAAGAGTTTGGTCGCGTGGAAGCTGAGCATGGAAATGCTTCCAGACGAAAGCACAGAGCGTCCCTTGTACCGAACCCCGAAAGCGTGGGCTGCGTCGTACACTACATGCAATCCATGCACCTCGGCGATCCTCTGGATCGCTTCCACGTCGCAGGGGCGGCCATAAACGTGAACGGGAAGAATCGCCCTGGTTTCCGGTCCGATCAGTTGTTGGATTTTCGATGGGTCGATATTAAAAGTAAGGGGGTCGATGTCGCAGAAGACAGGCCGCACGCGGCTCCAATACGCCACGTGCGCGGTCGCCGGAAAACTGAACGGAGTGGTGATGACTTCCCCGCTGTTGATACGCAAAGCCTCGAACGCGACCTGCAACGCGATCGATCCATTACAGAACAGGCTCAGGTGCTCGACGCCAAGAAAAGACGCCAGCTTCGCCTCGAATTCCTGATGGAGGGGGCCGGCGTTTGTCAGCCAGCGCCGTTCCCAGATGCCGCGGAGGTACTGGGTGTAGTCATCCAGGTTCGGCATGGTAGGCCGGGTTACGTACACGGGCTCCGCCAAACGATACCCGGCGACGATTCTTTCGAGATCGGCAGAATCGTCAGTCTTGTAGTTCGTCGTCATGTTCAATTTGTCCACAGGGCAGCCGAGCCAGGCCGCGAAGCCGGCTGTGCCACCACAATCTCCGGTTGACAAGGGTCATAAGATCCCGCCGTCCACAGCCAGGGCTTGCCCGTTACGCGGCGGGCTCAGCTCCGCAGCCCAACAATTGCGTCCCAGCCAATTGTATCAAGCACAATTCACACAAGGCTCTCATGGTCGAGCCCCAACCTGGACATACAACTCTGCGCGCCACCGTTTCTTATTCGATCCCATAGGTGTCCCGCGCACGTTGCAGGGTCTGCGCACGTTTGTCGAAGGAGGCAGTCCCCCTGGAGATGCGGGCCTCAAATACGACTCCCTGGAACGGCCGATCGCCCGGCGGCCAATTCCCCACAACGGTGGGAACGGCGCTGGACGGAGTGACTTCGCGAGTTAGAGGCTGGTCAGCGGCCGGAATACCATCCACCTCCACGGAGATGACCTTCTCCCGGACCGCCGCAACGACGTAGTGCACCTTAAGCGGGGTCAGCGCGAACTTGGTAGACAGTGCCGGGCCGCCGCCCTCGGTTTCGGAACCGAGATAAAACACGTCCTCCCCGCCATATCGCTGCAGGGCGAACCCTTCGCGCGCCGAACCGCCGGCCGAATTCCCCAGAATACTCGCCCAGGGAACCTGGTCCAGAAACGGGAGGACTACAACCTCGACCACGAAAGTACTGGGGATGTTGGCAACCGAGAGCAGCCGGCCCCCGCTCTGGCGATACCGGAGAACATCGTCATTGGCACTGTCGAGCGCCGGTGTAGGCAGCCGTTCCTTACGGACGTACAGCCGCGTGCTGTCGAGATCGGCGACGAATGCGTAGTCGGAGGCGATGATTGCCGCCAGCTCGGGGAACTGCTCGTGGCCCAATTTGGCCCGGTCATGGTACCCAAAAGAGGTAGGCCCCACGGCGTCCGCAAAAATAGGTGGTCGAGTCTTCTCAAACTCCTGAACGTAGCGTCTCCGGGCGAGATCGCGGTAAGGTCCATTCTCCAGCTCGGCGATGGAATCGGAGTGCTGGGTTGCCTGTACCGTTTGCGAGTCGACATAAAGCTCCGATTGCCATCCCCAGACAGCGAGGTACTCGCCGGGACGGGCAAGAGCCGAAATCGCTCTAGCCGCCGCGGGCAGTGCCGGGGGACTGGTGAGGAAGAGCCCTTGCCGATCCTCGGAAAGGTTGTGGAGAAAAGGGACCAGGAATAGCAACAGGAAAAACCACCGGCACCGAAGACAGAGCCAGGGATTGAAGTCGGGCTCTCGATTAGCGGGTGAGCGCGAGTCCTGGAACAGTAAGATAGCAGCGCAAAAACAGAACGGAGTGATCAGAAACAACTGATAATGATAGAATCCCGTTCCCGGCGCAGCAACCGCGTAAATCGAAGCCAGCAGGAACAGGACGACCAACAAGGCTAACTTCCCGTGGAACAAGCGGGCGCCGAGATCGAAGAAAGACGGGTACGTGGTAAGCACTCCCCAAACCAGCAACCCCAGAAAGAAGAGTAAGCTGTAAGCGACGGCCGTGTCGGATATGAGTTCGCTCCCCAACGTGAGCGCCACGGCAACACTGCCGAATAGGGCGAAAGGCGTCACCAGATCGCGGGCCGGCCCTTGGTCCTGAGCACTCTTTTTGAGAAAGCGATGGGTTTCGAGCAGCAAGAATATCAGAACGCCAAGATAGAAGTAATATGTCTCCTTTATGATGAAAAGGGACTGCCAAATTCGTCGTACCTTCTCGTAGAGAGATAGCCCGGGAGGATAGTTAACGTTACGAATAACGTAGGACGCCCGGAAATCCGCGGCGACGCCGAAGAGTGAAAAGAAAAGGTATGCCAGTATAACCACACCGGCCATGGAACCGCACAGCATCCCGGGCACCAGGATGCGCCGCCTAAGATCCGCAGGTTCCTTTAGCCACTTTCCAATGCACGTCGCGGCGACGATAGCCGCGCCGATCGGGATGGACTGGAACTTCGAAAGAATAAGAAGCCCGCACACGAGCCCGAGCGCCGCCGCAGCCATTCTTGATCTCCCATCGCTGTGAAGAATCGAGATACTCAGCCACAAAGCGACGGAAATGAGGAAAACCGGCACGTGTTCGCTGGAACCATGCACGAAGTCCCCGAAGGTGACGGAAGCGAACCAACCTGCCAATGGCAGCACCGCGAAGCGGGCAAGGGGACGAGGCGCCAGGATGCGCAGGCCCCGATAAATGAAGATGGCTGCGCCCGCCAGCAGAAGCAAATCGACGAACCGTCCCGAAGCGTAATCTATTTGAAAACCGAAGAGCGCGGGCAACAGGAGGGGGTATATACTAACTGGTCCGCTGGTTCCGGTGTCCACGGATCTGTAGAAGACAGGGTCTCTCAACAATTTGTTGGCCGCGGCGGCGAAGGTGCTCTCATCCGGGTTAAGCTCGGGAAGAGCCAGAAGAGGCAGCCTCATGGCGATCAGGAAAAGTGCGAGCAATAACTGGAACAACCATTCGTGTTGGAGAATTGCGCTCAGCTTGAGAAGGAGGTGAGAAGGGCGCAGCCGGGTGGCCAGCCAGTCCCGCGGGAGTGTCGAGAGTATCAGGAGCGCGAATAGCGGTGTCAAAAGCAGCAGAAACGTATCCGGCGGCGAGAGCGCAGGGAATTTAAGCGAAGCTACAGTCCTGTTAACGAATAACGAGATTGATCGGAGGCTGCCCAGCGGAGCCATCATGAGGTAACACGGTGAAAAAACCGGCTGCAACACTGACACGCCTTCCCTCTGCTGCGTCGACTACAAAAGCGCCGGGAACCGTGCAGATCCGGAAATATGCCGGGCTCGTCGGAGGACAAGATGCTAAGCCCTTTTTATAGCAATACGAAGAACCAGGTGTCAATTTCGTTTTTTAGTGGCATTGAGCAGCCACGCGAACAGCCGGCGGTTGAAGTGATCCGGTTTTCTTGCAGAAAAGCACGGCGTCACATGTGACTCAGACCCGCTGCGCGATGGATTTTGCTTGCAGGAACAGCAGCAGGTAGTCCGGGCCGCCGGCCTTGGAATCCGTGCCCGACATGTTGAACCCGCCGAAGGGATGCGCGCCCACCATGGCGCCGGTGCATTTTCGGTTGAAATAGAGATTGCCGACGTGGAAGCGCTCGGCGGCCTGGCGCAAGTGTTCGGCATCGTTCGAAAACACGGCGCCGGTGAGTCCATAGTCGGAATCGTTGGCCAGTTCGAGCGCGTGCTCGAAATCTCTCGCCTTGGTCACGGCCAGCACCGGACCGAAAATCTCCTCCTGAAAAATCCGCGCGCGCGAATCCACGTCCGCAATAATGGTCGGCGGAATGAAATAGCCGTCGCCCTCGACCGGCTGGTCGCCAACCACCACGCGGCCCTCCTGCCTACCCACCTCGATGTAGGCCCGGATGGTTTTGCGCGCGCTCCGGCTGATCACCGGCCCCATGTAGTTTCCGGGATCGTCGGCGGGGCCGACCTTGATGTTGCGCGTCTTCGCGGCGAGCTTCTCCAGGAACGCGTCATACACTTTGGCGTCGACGATGGCCCGCGAGCAGGCCGAGCACTTCTGGCCCTGGTAGCCGAACGCCGAAGCCAGCACACCGTCCACCGCCTTGTCCAGGTCCGCATCGCCATCCACCACGATGGCGTCCTTGCCGCCCATTTCCGCCACCACACGCTTGATCCAGAGCTGTCCGGGCTGCGTCCTGGCCGCCAGCTCGTTGATGCGCAAGCCTACGTCGCGCGAGCCGGTGAAAGAAATGAAGCGCGTCTTGGGGTGCCCCACCAGCACATCGCCCACTGCCGCGCCGCTGCCGGTGAGCAGGGTGAACGCTCGCTCGGGGAAACCCGCTTCCAGCAGCACCTCGGCGAACTTGGCGCCAATCGTCGGGGTTTCGCTGGATGGCTTCAGCACCACCGTGTTGCCGGCCACCAGCGAGGCCACCGTCATCCCCACCAGGATGGCCAGCGGAAAGTTCCACGGCGGAATCACCACCCCCACGCCCAGCGGGATGTAGATCATCTGGTCGTGCTCGCCGGGCAATTGCACCACCGGCTGCGGCGCGGCCAGGCGCTCCATTTCGCGCGCGTAGTATTCGCAAAAGTCGATGGCCTCGGAGACATCGGCCTCGGCTTCGGGCCACGTCTTGCCGGCTTCGTAGACCAGCCAGGCGTCGAACTCGAGCTTGCGGCGCCGCAGGATGCGCGCGGCTTCGAGCGTCATGCCGATGCGGTCCGCCGCCGGCACGCGGCTCCATGGCGGAAAATATTGCCAGGCCGCTTCGACGGCGCGCGCCGCCAGCACCGCGTCCGCCCGATGATGCACGCCCACAATTTCGCTGGGGTTCGACGGATTCACCGATTCGAGCCTGTCGCCGGTCGAGAAGTACTCGCTCCCGATGCGGAGCCGGTATTCGTGTCCGAATTCGGAGCGAACCTGCCGCAGAGCCTCCTCCTTGGCGCGCCGGTTGGCAGGCTGAGAAAAATCGGCATACGGTTCATTGCGGAACTCGGTCAAGATCGCGGTAGCCATGCCTATCATGGTGACAAAAGCGACCGCGGAAATCCAATGCGCCCCGAGCCCCTGCTACAATTCCGGTGTGACCCGCGTCCTGATGGTTTCATCCGAGGCTTCGCCGCTCGCCAAAACCGGTGGGCTGGCGGACGTGGTGGGGGCATTGCCCGGCGCCCTGCGCGAGTTCGGCTGCGAGACCGCGGTGGTGATTCCGCGCTACGGATCCATCTCTCTCAAGGACGCGCGGCGCGTGTACGATCATCTTCCGGTCTACCTCGGGAAGGCCGGTTTCGATATCGCCATCTACCAGGCGCCGGCGGAGTATCCGCTGTACCTGGTGGAGTGCCGGGCGCTATTCGACCGGCCGGGGCTCTACGGCGAAGCGGGCGTCGATTACCCGGACAATAACATTCGATTCGCCGTATTCGCGCGCGCGGCACTGGGCGTGGCGCGCTACCTGTTCCGGCCCGGCATATTGCATTGCCACGACTGGCAGGCGGGCCTGGTCCCCGCATACCTGCACACCACCTTGGCCGGCGATCCCACGTTTATGGGCGTGAAAACGCTGTTCACCATTCACAACCTGGGCTACCAGGGTCTGTTTCCCTCGACCGCGCTGAAAGAGGCAGCCCTGGACGCAACTGTCTTCAACCCCGGCGGCCTCGAATTCTTCGGCCAGGTCAGCTACATCAAGGGCGGCATTTCCTTCGCCGACGCGCTCTCCACCGTCAGCCCTACTTACGCGCGCGAGATCCAGACGCCGGAGTACGGCTGCGGTTTGGATGGCGCTCTGCGCGCGCGCGCGGCGGTGCTGACGGGCATCCTCAACGGCGCCGATTACCGCGAATGGAGCCCGCAGAACGACGGGCTGATTCCCGCGCCGTACTCGGCGGAGGATTTAAGCGGCAAGCGCACCGCCAAAGAGCAGCTCCTGGCGGAGCTTGGTTTTCCGGCGGAAGCCATTGGCCGGCCGCTGCTCGGCATGGTTTCCCGCTTCACGCAGCAAAAAGGCGTCGATCTGGTGACGGAAGTAGCCGGCGAAATCGTCGCCGAAGATGTCTACCTGGTGGCGCTCGGCACCGGCGAGCCGGAGTACGAGGAAGCCTTCCTCGCCATGGCGCAGCGATTCCCCGGACGCGTCGCGGTGCGCATCGGCTACGACAACCGGCTGTCTCACTTGATCGAGGCCGGCGCCGACATGTTCCTCATGCCCAGCCGCTACGAACCCTGCGGCTTGAGCCAGATCTACAGCCTGCGCTACGGCACGGTGCCCGTGGTTCGCGCCACCGGCGGCCTGGATGATACCATCGATGAGAGCACCGGATTCAAGTTCCGGGAGTATTCCGGGGCAGCTCTCGCGGGCGCCGTTCGCGCCGCCGTTCAAGCCTTTTCCAATCCGGATGAATGGCGCGCCATGATGTTCCGCGGGATGCAAAAGGATTTCTCCTGGAAGGCTTCCGCGCAGGAGTATGCGGCATTATACGGGCGATTATCGGCGCGCGCGTGAATCCTTTTTTCCGGAGCCGATTCTAATATTACAGGAGATGAGATGGCAGGTCAGAACACCTTAACCTTTACCGACTCTTCGTTTGACCAGGACGTCCTCCGGGCGGAAGTTCCGGTTTTGGTGGACTTTTGGGCCGAATGGTGCGGCCCTTGCAAGCAGATGGGTCCCACCATCGACGTGGTGGCCAGCGAATACGCGGGCAAGGCCAAGATCGGCAAGCTGGACGTGGACTCGAACGACAAAACCGCCATGCGCTACAACATCCGCGGCATTCCCACCCTGCTGTTGTTCAAGGGCGGCCAGGTGGTGGAGCAGCGCGTCGGCGCCATCGGCAAGTCCGAAGTCCAGAAGATGCTCGATTCGCACGTGTAAGCCAGCAGAGGGCGCGCCAGAAGAGACAGATCAGAAGACAGAAGTCAGGAGACAGAAGTCAGAATGGCGGCGGCGTAGGCGCCCAGCAGCCGGCTGACTTCGTCGGCTGTGCTGGCAAGCTTGGAAGTGTCTCCGTATCCCAGATCTTGAGTCAGAATCAAATAATAACGGCACTCCTCCAGCGAGCCCTCAGCCACGTTCATGAAACGCGCCTTGTCCGTCTTGCCGCGCCGGCGAAAGCCCTCCGCGATGTTGGCTGGCACCGATACCGCCGCTCGCCGCATCTGCGACGCCAAACCGTATGTCTCCACCTTTGGAAAACCCGAGGTCAACCTGTAGATGGCCAGGGCGAACTCGTGCGCTTTCCGCCACACCAACAGGTCGCGAAAGCTCCGTGCCGCTGGTTTTGACGAGGCCATAAGTTGATCTCCTGGCTCCTGCCTTCTGTCTTCCGACTTCTGACTCCTACCTTCTGTCTTCTGACTTCTGTCTTCTTCCTACCTAACTCCCAGCCGCCTGTGGTCTTTCAGAATGCAGCGGTCCATCACAACCGCCAGGCCGGCGGATTCGGCGCGGCGCGCGGCATCTTCATGCACCACGCCTTCCTGCATCCAGATCGTCTTGGCGCCCTTGCGAATGGCGGCTTCCACGATCTCCGGCACGTGCTCCGAACGGCGGAAAATATCGACGATGTCGACCGGCTCGGGAACCGCATCCAGCGACGCATACGATTTTTCGCCCAGCACTTCGGTGATGTTCGGGTTGACCGGAATGATGCGGTAGCCCACGCGTTGCAAGTACTCCGCCACGCCATGGCTGGGGCGGAAGCGCTTCGCCGATAGCCCTACCACCGCGATAGTTCGGGCCGCGCCGAGGATGTCCGCGATCCGGTTCATGCGCCCTTTTGCCCGGCTGCCGCCGGCTTCGTGCGCAGCGCGCTCCGCAGTCTGCCTACTTCGTCTTCCGTCAGGTGGCGGAAATGGCCCGGCTTGAGCGGTCCCAATTCGACGGGACCGACGCGCACCCGCCGCAGTTTTTCCACTAGAAAATCGAAGTGCTTAAACATCAACCGGATTTGATGATTCCTGCCTTCGAAAAGACGCACCTCGTACCAGGGATTCTGCGCGGCGTGGATCAGCTTCAGCCCGGCCGGCAGCGTACGCTTGCCCGAAAGCGGAACGCCGCGGCGGAACTGCTCCTCCTGTTCGGCGGTCAGCGTGCCATTCACTTTCACCACGTAGGTCTTGGGCAGATGCGTGGTGGCGGACATGATGGCGTTGGCCATCTCGCCATCGTTAGTGAGCAGCAGCAGCCCCTCGCTGTGATAGTCCAGACGGCCCACCGGGTAGACGCGCTCCTTCACCCCGTGCAACAGGTCCATCACCGTGGCGCGCTGCTGCGGGTCGCTCACCGTGGTGACGGTGTTGTCCGGCTTGTATAGCGCGATGTAGACGAGCCGCTTGGGCGCGCGCAACAGCTTGCCATCCACCTTGATGTGGTCGCGCTCCAGGTCGGCTTTGGAGCCAAGTTCGGTGACCGCGGCGCCATTGACCCAGACGCGGCCCTCCGTGATCATCTGCTCCGCGTGGCGCCGCGAGGCCACGCCCGCGTGAGCGAGAATCTTCTGCAGCCGCTCTTCCGCCATCAATTATCCCCGGAAGACGGTTCTTCGCCAGCGGACGGAACTTCGGATTCCGCCGCCGCTGGTTCGGGCTCGGCGGGTTCGGGCTCGGCATGCCCAGCCCCTGCGGGTTCCGATGCTCCGGCTTCCGCCGCCGGTTCGCTGTCGCCGAACGACATGCGGCGAATCTCTTCGAATTCCTTGAGCGAGGGCAACTCGCTCAGGTCTTTCAAGCCGAACTGAATCAGGAATTCCTTGGTGGTTTTGTAGAGGATCGGCTTGCCAATCACGTTCTTGCGCCCGGCCGCCGCAATCAGCTTGCGGTCGAGCAGCGTCTTCAGCACGCCCGCGCCTTGCACGCCGCGAATTTCCATGATCTCCGGCGCCGTCGCGGGCTGCTTGTAGGCCACCACCGCCAGCGTTTCCAGCGCCGGCAGCGACAGCTTGAGCGGCGGCTTCAGGCTTTTGACGAAGGTGCGCACCGCGTCGTGATGCTCGGCCTTGGTGGCCATCTTGTATCCGCCCGCCACTTCGCGAATCGCCACGCCGTGCTCGGGCTTGTCGAATTCCTCGATCAGCCAGATCAGCGCCTCCTGGACGCGCTCCACGGGTTGCAACAAAGCTGCGCCAATCTGCGCCGCCGTCAGAGGCTCTTCGGCGACGTAAACGATCGCCTCCACCACGGCGCGCAACTGCGCGTCGGCCAGCGAAACCGGCGCATCGTCCGCCGCCGGCCCGGCCAGCAGATCGTCCATCGAAACCGGCTGCTGCGGGTCTCGATTCTCTTCGGTTGGCGGCTGCTCCGTTTCCGGCGGCGCCGCTTCTATGTCTGTTTCCAGTTCTTCCATTCCCGTCAAAGGTAATCTTTTTCAATTGTGGCGATGGGCTGCTCGTCCGCGAACACCGCATCGAAATTCCGGTGCCGCCGCAGCGCGATTTCGCCGAACAGATCTTTCTGCGTCACTTCCACCGCCTGCATCCGGACCAGTTCGAGCACCGCCAGAAACAGCGCGATCATGGCGCGCCGCGAACGCTGTTCCTCGAGTACGCGCAGGATGAAGAGCGGCTGGTCCGGCGCCACCGCCAGAAACCGGTCGCGCAGGTTGCGCATCATTTCCGGCACCGTCACGTCGGCCGCCTCTACCTCGTACACCGGGCGGAGCTTGGCGCGGTCCAGCACTTCGCCGAACGCTTTCACCAGGTCGAACAGGGTGACCGCCAGGCCGGGATCGTCCTCATCGCTCGAAAATGCCTTGATCTGCGGGTTCGACCAGACGTTCTCCTCGATCATCCGTTTCTGCTGCAGCATCTCGGCGGCGTTCTTGAAACGCTCGTGCTCCAGCAGCCGCTCCACCAGCTCCTGCCGCGGGTCATCCGCCTGGTCGGCGTCCTCGCCCAGCGCCGGGTCGCGCGGCAACAACATCTTCGATTTGATGTGGATCAGCGTGGCCGCCATGTAGACGAACTCCGCCCCCAGGTCGATATCCATCTCGCGCGCCTTCTCCATGTACTCCAGGTACTGCGAAGTGATGGTGGCGATAGGGATATCCTTAATGTCGATCTGCTGCTTGCGAATCAAGTCCAGCAGCAAATCGAGCGGCCCTTCGTAATGTTCCAGGTGGAGATCCAACGGCGATGACACTGCTATCACGATAGCACGGGACAAAGTGGTAACCTGCGTTGCGGATCGTCCAGAATCGCAAACTCGGTACACCATTTCGCAATCAAAATAGCGGTCTGTCGCGTAGTCCGCGGGCGAGGCGTGCCTCGCCCCTACAACGGATTCGTAGGGGCCGGGCATGCCCGGCCCGGCCTGGGTCAAGCGCGCCGCAAAGCTACCAGCGATTTAGCCACTCCCAGCACGCGCTCGCGCAATATGCGCGCTTCGGGAAACAGCGCGCGCAGCTCCCCGGCTCCGAGCAGGCGAACGTCGCGCAAATAATGATCGATGTAGAAATCGCGCCGGTCGGCCGGAAGCGGAACCAGCACGCGCCACCAGTTGAAACGCGGAACCAGAGCGCGCTGCCACGCCCGCGGCAGCCAATGAACGAACGGCGTGAGCAGATGCTGCTCCACCGGGAACCAGCGGTTGGGCGTCTCCACCCAATAGGCGCGGCCGACGCGAGCCACCTCGCTCGCGAACTGCCGCTGGCTGGCCAAATCGCCGACGTGTTCGATCACCGAGTTGCTGAACACCACGTCGAACGCGCCGTCGCGGAACGGCAGCGCCCGCCCATCTCCCGCTACCCAAACTGGAGCGCCCGCCAGGTCCTCGGCGGCGCGCGGCGTATTCAGCAGCACCAGCCGCGGCGGCGCGTCGAGCAGTTTCCAGTTATCCGGCGTGCCGCCGATATCGAGCACACGGGTCTCGGGCGTGAGCTCGAGTTCAGCGGCGAACCGCGCCATCCGCCGGCGGCGGAAGTGGCGCGAGATGGCGGCGAAACGCTGCGCGGCGGTCATGGGATACCGAATGCCACTTAGTTATTCTCCCCTCGCCAGATGAGAAACGCCAGCCGCGCTCCTTTCGTGCGGCGCCTTGCCCCGCCGCGAGGCGTCGGACTTCCCCGCCCCAATCCGTCCCCGCTGGCCTCTGTTGCTACCATCGAATCATGGCGGGTACCGCGAGCCGAGCCTCGCGCAGGGCGTTCCTCGCTTCCGCGCTGGCCGCCATCAGGCTGGCCGCGCAGAGCCAGAAGGGTACTGCGTTTGCCGCGGCGCGGCTCCGCTACGAGGACCCCACCACCGAGCTCGAAGTCGTTCGCCTCACCGATCCCGCGCAAGCGAGCGCGTTGCCGGCCTATTACAACCGCGCCGTGACCCATAACAGCGCCAGCCTGCTCTGTGGCGCCGGCCTCACTGGCCAGCCGCAAGCCTTCCGCATGGACTTGAAGACCGGCGAGGCGCGCCAGTTGACCGAGGTCGCCGAACTGGACGTTGCATCGCTCGCGCTTACGCCCGACAGCCGGTCATTCTGCTGCTTTGCCGGGCGATCCCTGCTCCACATCAGCCTGGGCACTCTGCGGCAGCGCGAAATCTACCGGGTTCCGGACGGCTGGCAACGCTGCGCCGGGATGAGCTTGACGCCAGACGGCACGCACGCCCTTTTCGCCGAGCGGCGAGACGAAGGCTCGCGCCTGCGAGCCGTTTCCCTGGCACAGGGCATTCCCCGCACCGTGATCGAAGCGCGGTTTTCGATCGAGCATCCGCTGGCGCGCCCCGGCCGCGATCAGATTCTCTACCGGCAAACCGCGGAAGGGCTCTGGCTGGTGGATTCGGGCGGCGCCAACAATCGCCGTCTCAAGCTGGCGCCGGGCCGCATCGGCTCGACTCTATGGAGCCCGGACGGAAAGAACATCCAATACCTGAACTTTCCGGATGACCCCGCCCAGTTGCACGCCATTCGCGAGTGCTCGCCCGATGCCGCCGCCGACCGCTTGGTCTCGAAGACCAGCCAGTTCGCCTGCTTCAGCGCCAACCGCGATTCGTCCGTGTTCGTCGGCGCCAGCGCCAATCGCAGCTCGCCCACCGTCCTCTTGCTGCTGCGCGTCACCCGCCGCGAATTCACCTTGTGCGAGCACAAAGCCGCCAACCCGGAGACCGTAGCGCCGGTCTTTACCCCCGACAGCCAGCACGTGCTCTTCCAGAGCGATCGCGACGGCCACCCCGCCATCTACAGCGTTCAGGTCGACAAGTTGGTCGAGCCGACCGAAGCCGACACCGGGTAGAGTTGGTAACGTCGGCGGTCTCCGCCGCCGGTGCTTTTCGTCTCCCTCTTCCGACTCTGTCGCAGCACACCGGCGGCAAAGACCGCCGGCGTTACTGAACCCACACTCCCTAGAACGTCAGTCGCGACTGAAAATCGATGCGGCGATTGTTGGCCGTCGATCCGGCCATTCCGCCGCCACCCGGGAAGCCGCCACCGAATCCGGTGTTCACGCTGGTGGGCTCCAGGAAGTAGGGCGATGTGATGACGCCCTGGTATCCGCCGGGGTTGAAGTGGTTCAGGATGTTGGTGAAGTTGACGCCCAGCGTCAGGTTGAAGCGGTGCTCGGTAGAGTCGCCGAACATGCCGCCCATGCCGCGGCCACCACCGCCGCCCCTCATGCCACCCGGCCCGCCGCCGCCCGGAGGTCCGCCTCCGCCGGGACCACGCCAGCCGCCGCCACCGCTGCCCTGCGCCTGGCTGCCGCGTATCGCGCCGAAGCCGAACACCCGGTATATCCGCATATTGATCGACACCAGGCCCGGCATCGTCAGGTAGTTCCGCGGAACCAGATTGTTTGGATTCGCCACGTTGTACGAAGTCGTGAAGTTGCCCGCCGGCGAGCAGACCACGTCGCCCAGGAGCACCACACCCGCGGCGCCGGCGCACTGGGCGCCGGTGGCGAAAGCCGCGCGTGCGTTGATCAGCGTCGTGCCGTATACGTCTGTCCCGTCCAGCACGTCGTACGGCTGGCCCGACCGCACTGCGATGAACGGCGCCACGCGAATGCCCTTCGGACCCACTACCGATCCCACCAGCATGAAATTGTTCCGCCGGTCGAGATTCGAGCGCCCGTAATCCAGCGCGAAGTCGTATGGGTCGGTCGGGGTCGAGGGCAAATCGTTGGCATAGGTCCGCGAATAATTTCCGAACAGCGAAACCCGCCGGCTGAAGCGCGTGTTGAAGTTCGCCATCAGCATCTTCTGCCGCAGATACCCGCCCGATTCATACTCGAATACGTTGCCCGCGTTGTAGCCATACGGGAACACGCCGTTGGTCGCGCTGAGCGGCTCCAGCGGGTTGTAGGTCCCCGGTACCGGCGAGTTGATCGGCACCGTTTGCGCCAGGTGTTCGGAGCGGTTGTAGGTGTAGAACGCCGACACCGTCGTGTTGCGCGGCAATTGCCGCTCCACCCCGATCGCCATCTGCATACTGTAATCGGCGCGCAGCTTCGGGTCCACCACGTACTTCAAATTCTCTCCCGCATTCAGCGTCGAAATCGGCGGAATATTGTTGATGTAAAACGTTGGGTTGTACACCGTATATTGAAGCTGGTTAACACCGTTGTTCAGGTAGGCGTTTTCGAAATCGCCCAACCCGACGCGGTCGTAAAACATGCCTGCCCCGCCGCGAATCACGGTCTTCTGCGGCCCCTTCTTGGCCGAACCGGGCGCCCACGCGAAGCCGAGGCGCGGCGCCACGTCGCGATGATCGCTCTCGAGCGTTTGCACTTCATAGCGCAGTCCCAGGCTGAGCGTGAGGTTGGGTTTCAACTTCCAATCGTCCTGGATAAACGGCGCACCATCGTAGCGGACCTTGCCCACGAAGGCGAGCCCGCTCTGAATGGAAAATCGCGACGGGCCTCCGCCCAGCGCCTGAATCTGCGCCGCGGTGAACCCGGTGTTGTAAAGCGCCAGGAAGCGGATGTACTGTTCCACCGAGGTCAGGTTCTCGGTGACCGGGTTGCCATTGACGTCCGTCTCCACCGTGTTGCCGGCTAGCAGCACCGGC
>Ga0208820_1000812_pt1 | contig 19690 bp, 15 predicted proteins | sample June2015DPH_16_5_FD_184713 | JGI IMG/M metagenome (GOLD analysis project Ga0208820, IMG submission 184713) | Peatland microbial communities from SPRUCE experiment site at the Marcell Experimental Forest, Minnesota, USA - June2015DPH_16_40... | ecosystem: Environmental > Terrestrial > Soil >...
AACTGACGCGACTCGACCAGAACGGCAGCCGCTAAGTACTTGGGATATCGAGTGCGTTCATCAGAAATTCACTCCGCTGTAACCTTCCTTTAATACTTCGCCCATAAAACTGTTGCTTCACCTCTAATACAAAATTTCGCACCTTAATTAAGCACGAGGGGACTCATCAAGTGATACAACGCATCGCGCTGCTGTTGGCCGGTCTTGCCCTGGCGCTGCCCGTCATGGGGCAGACCACGCTGAACGGAGCGGGCGCCACCTTCCCGTATCCCATGTATTCCAAGTGGTTCAGCGAATACAACAAGCTGCACTCAGACGTGCAGATCAACTACCAGTCAATTGGCAGCGGCGGCGGCATTCGCCAGGTCTTGAACGGCACCGTCGATTTCGGAGCCAGCGATGGCCCCATGTCCGACGAACAACTGGCGCAGGCCAAGACCAAGATCCTACACATCCCCACTGTGCTGGGTGCGGTCGTGCCCGCCTACAACGTCCCGGGGATCAGCGGAGAAATCAAGTTCACTCCCGAAAGTCTGGCTGGTATTTTTCTCGGAAAGGTCCAGAAGTGGAACGACCCTGCCATTGCGCAGGCCAATCCCGGCGTCAATTTTCCTGACAAGCCGATCATCGTGATCTACCGCTCCGACGGCAGCGGAACGACCTTCATCTTCACCGACTATCTCTCCAAGATCAGTAAAGATTGGAGCAACACCGTCGGGAAGGGAACATCGGTCAAGTGGCCGATTGGGATGGGCGGCAAAGGTAACGAGGGTGTGGCCGGACAAATTCGGCAGTTGCAGGGGTCGGTCGGCTACGTCGAACTGGTCTATGCAGTAGAAAACAAGATTGCCTACGGATCGATCAAGAACGCCGCCGGCAATTTCGTGAAAGCCTCGCTGGATGCAGTAACCGAAGCGGCGGCCTCGTCGCCAAAAATGCCCGCCGATTTTCGCGTCTCCATCACGAATGCCCCCGGCAAAACGGCATACCCCATTTCCAGCTTTACCTGGCTCTTGATTCCTGTACAGGCCAAGGACCCGAAGAAAGGGAAGATCATCGCCGATTTTCTGGACTGGATGGTCAGCGACGGTCAAAAGATGACAAGCCAGCTCAGTTACGCGCCGCTACCGCAAAACGTGGTGGAGAAGGTGAAGGCTGCGATTAAGCAGATCCACTAGAAGGCCTATGGACATCTGGAGATTCCTTTCACGGCATTGTCTGCTATCTAAAATATTTATTTTTCAGGAGATGAAAACAATGAAACGAATCATGGTTGTGGTGCTGTCGATGTTGGTCGCGGGGAGCGTGATCGCGGCACAAGCCCAGCAAGATACGGCCACTTCAACGGCGACGACGACGAAGACCCCGCGAAAAAAAATCGTCGCCAAAAAAACTGGGCCGACTGTTTCCGAGCAACTCAGTGAGATGAAGCAGGCGATCGATGCTCAGCAGCAGCAGATCAAGCAGTTGAGCGATTTAGTTCAGAGCCGCGATCAAAAGATTCAGCAACTGGAACAGCGCCTCGATCAGAGCCAAACTGCAGCTGTGCAGGCGCAGACCAAGGCGGATACGGCCGTGGCTCAAACGACCGAGCAACAGCAGACGGTGATAGCGCTCAAAAGTGATGTCACGGATTTGAAGACGAGCGCTACGAATGCAGCGCTGACCCTGCAGGAAACACAGAAAAACGTAAAAGACTTGGAGAGCCCGCTCGCCATCCATTACAAGGGAATCGCGATCACTCCCGGCGGATTCCTGGCGGGTGAATCCGTGTATCGCAGTCGGGCGACAGGCGGGGATGCGACTGCCTTTAACAGTATTTTCATGCCTGGCAGCGGCGCGAACCGGGTTTCTGAATTCTTTGGTTCCGGCCGCCAGTCGCAAATCACGATGCGAGCCGATGGCAAGATCGGCGACATGAAACTCACCGGCTATTATGAAGCTGACTTTCTTGCGGCTGGCACTACTTCAAACAATAACCAGACGAACAGTTACGCCCTGCGTCAACGGCAGGCCTGGGGCCAGGTTGCGTTTGACAATGGCTGGTCCTTCGTTGCCGGTCAGATGTGGACTTTGTTGACGGAAAACAGGAAGGGCATCGACAACCTAAGCACAGCCAGGCCGATGACCATCGACCCGAATTATAATGTCGGCTTCAGTTTTGCGCGGCAGTACGGCGCCCGCGTGGTCAAAAACTTCAATAATCGTTTCTGGCTGGCAGCGGCGTTGGAAAATCCTCAGACTACCTTCACGGCAACCAATGCTAATAACAATTTCGCCTTGGGCAGTGACGGTGTGGGCGCCGGACTCTACAATCCCGGCATCACTGCTTGCAGCACCACCACCGTCAACAACCCCACGCCCGGCGGCAACCCCATCTCCACCACCACCTGTACCAACGCATCCAACTATTCCTTCAACGCCATGCCTGACATTATCGTCAAGGCGGCCGCTGAACCCGGTTTCGGCCATTATGAAGTGTTCGGTATCTTCAGCAGGTTCCGCGACCGCGTTTATCCCTGCGAGGTACCGTCGCAGGATCCGGCACTGTGCGGTACTACCAGTTCGGTGACAGGCGCTTACAACTACTCCAGGAACGCGGGTGGAGTGGGAGGGAATGCCCGCTTCAGCGTGGCCAACAAGCACGTGGACTTCGGGCTTCACGCCCTTTATGGGAACGGCATAGGCCGCTACAGCGCGTCCGGTCTGCCCGATGCCACCGTCGATCCCTTTGGCAAGCTGGTTCCGCTGCGCAGCTATCAGGGTCTGGCCACACTGGAATTTCACTATCCCAAGCTCGATGTGTATTTCAATGGCGGCGAGGACTATTCGGGACGCCGCTATCAAACTGACACCCTTGGTACCGGCAAGGTGGTGGGGTATGGCGCCCCAAGCTACGCTGACGGGGGCTGCTACACCGAAACTTTGCCTTCGTCGTCGAGCCCCGGCGGTTACAATTTTGGAAGTCTCGGCAGCTGCAGTGGCCAGACTCAAAGCGTAATCGAAGGCACGTTCGGATTCTGGATCAAACCCTACAACGGGCCCAAGGGCAGACTTCAGTTCGGGCCGCAGTATTCCTACCTAAGCCGAAACGCGTGGACGGGCGCCGGCTCTACGGCGGGCACCTTCGTTGCTCCACACGCAATCGACAACGTGATCTATACGTCGTTCCGCTACTACTTGCCGTAATTTTGTGCGCAACCCTCGCCCTCGGAATTCTCTCCTTTGCTCCGGGGGCGAGGGACTGTTTTCAAAAGCCGGGAACGGCCTCCATCGCTCTCGAACTTGAGAATGTTTGGTTCTTCGAACTGCAATTGGATGCACACTCGCCCTGGCTGTGAATTGGCAGCCCTGTCCGTAAGTTGCTAAAAGCACGAGCTGTAGTCGATGCTTCCGCCGCCTGGCGGAATGGAACGGCAGATGCTATCTCGGTAATATTGATAAAGTCTATTAATACAATAGACTTTATATAATTACTGACCGAGGGTCGCGAGTTGCGACCTCCGATTGCGAAGAGTTTTCTCCAATGTGCTGTTCGACTGAAACTAAGAAGAAACTGAAACTAAGAAGAAGAGGACTGCATTCATGAAGGCAATCAAGCACCTATTTCTCGCTATCCTGACGCTGGCGGCACTGGCAAGCGGCGCTTGGGCACAAGCCTCGGACTCTGCCGCACCGGAGAAGCACAAGCCCGTAGCAGCGGAGCCCGCGCAGCCGGCGATAACAGCTGCCGACATTCAGGCGTTGAAAGACGGCCTGGCCGCACAGCAGCAGCAAATCCAGCAACTCACGCAGCAATTGCAGCAGATGCAGCAGAGCTCGCAGCAGGCGCAGACCGCCGCGGCCGACGCTGCCAACAAGGCCACTGCCGCTCAAACCCAAGTCAGCCAAGAGCAGCAGACGGTGAATGCGCTGAAGAGCGATCTGGCCGATCTCAAGACTGTGAACGACGCTGCGCCGAATAACGCGGTATTGAAAAACGCTGTGTTGACGCTACAGGACTCACCGCAGACATCCGGCGGCGAGCCAACGCAAGTGTTCAACACACAGATGGAGAGCCCGATAACGATCCGTTTCCGGGGTATCAACATTACGCCGGGCGGATATGCCGCTGCCGAATTTGTGCGGCGATCACGTGCATTGGGCGCGGACCTGCCCACGCCCTTTAGCTCCCTGACCATGCCGGGCGCTTCCCAGACCCAGCTGTCGGAGTTTTTCGGCTCGGGCCGGCAGTCTAAAGCCACCGTCTTTGTTGACGGCCGGGTGAAGAACGTGGATCTTTCCAGCTACGTCTCCGGCGATTTCCTCTCTGCCGGGGTCACCTCCACCTCGACCCAAACCAACGGCTACACCTTCCGTCTCCGCCAGGCGTGGGCGCAGGCCAAGTTCGCTAATGGCTGGAGTTTCCTCGGCGGCCAAGCGTGGAGCCTGGTGACCGAGGATGCGAAGGGAATTGCCCCCGACGACGACATGGGCAAAACCAACGATGCCCGGCCCAAGACGATCGACCCGTCCTATAACGTCGGCTTCGATTTCGCGCGTCAGTACGGAATTCGGCTGACCAAGAGCTTCGGCGGCAAGGTTGCGGTTGCATTTGCGCTGGAGAATCCTCAAGCCACGCTGACTACACACGGCAACGCGAGTAATTACCTGCTGGGCGAGTCGGGCGCAAGCAATAGTTACAACACCGGTGCGACTTACTCCTTTAATCCCTCACCCGATATCATCGCCAAGGTCGCATTCGATCCGGGCTTTGGCCACTACGAGATTTTCGGCCTGGTCGATCGCTTCACCGACCGTGTCTTCCCCTGCGTCGAATTTGTTTCCGGCTCGGCCTTGTGCACTGCCAAAGGCGCCACTGCCGCGACGGGAGCCTTCAACGCTTCGAAAGAAGGCGGAGGCTTCGGCGCGAGCGCACGCTGGACCTTTGCCAAGCGCGTCACTTTTGGTTTGAAAGGTTTCGGCGGCAGCGGAGTCGGACGTTACGCCCCCGGAGGGCTTTCGGATACCTCGATTAACCCCGATGGCACCCTTCACCTGATCAAGAATTTGCACGGATTAGGCACGCTCGAGTTCAAGACCAAGAAGCTCATGGTCTACAGCTACGGTGGAGTCGAATACGCCGCCCGCTCGTTTGCGCTCGATCCCTTGGCGAACAAAGGCGCAGGAGCCAATGTTGGCTACGGCGCGCCGACGTTCAACAACAGCGGCTGCTTCACCGAAGTCGCGCCCGGCTCTGGCGGGTTCAGCCCGGGCGGCACGGGCACGTGCACCGGCGACACGCGTGCTTTGATCGAGGGAACCCTCGGATTCTGGTACAAGTTTTACTCGGGCCCAAGGGGTACGTTCCAGTATGGCACGCAGTACTCCTACGTGACGCGGAACACCTGGTCGGGTGCTGGAGGCTTGCCGTCGGGCAGCGCTGGTCTGCAGCCCAACGGGCTCGACAGCATGGTCTTCACTTCGTTCCGCTACTACTTGCCGTAAGACGGCGAATCATCTACACCTTCGAATCGCACTCTCCGTGCGGTTCGGGGTCTCAACCACAGGGCGCCGGATGCAAACCGGCGCCTTTTTCCCGCCAGCTTTGACCTACGAACTCCGAGCCGTGAGCTGCAAACAAACCCCAACCCTCTGCCTGCTCGCAGCTCGAAGCGATCTTGGTATACTATTTTAGGTCGGGTCGCCCCACCAAGTTACCTCCCGGACGGCAATCGACGTTCCACTTTGACGACATGGTTGGACAAACTCCAAGCCATCGCGCGCCCCTTTTTAACCGCGAAGCATCGTGGCTGAAGTTTAATTGGCGCGTCCTCGAAGAAGCCGGAGATCTCCGTAATCCGCTGCTCGAACGCGTGAAGTTTCTCGCCATTACCGCCAACAATTTGGATGAATTCTTCGAGGTCCGGGTCGGCGGCCTGTTGCAACAACTCGAAGACGGCCACAACTCTACCACTGCCGACGGGCTCACCATGGTGGAGGAGCGCGAACTGATCAAAGACGCAACTCACGAGTTCGTCGAAGAACAATATTCCTGCTGGAACGAGCGCCTGCGGCCCGAACTGACGGCGCAGGGAATTCGCGTCCTCGGCATCGACGAACTGGATAACGCGGCATTGGCGTTCGTGGACGACTACTGCGAGCGCGAACTTGATCCGTTGCTCACTCCGGTCACGGTGGACCCGGCGCACCCCTTTCCTCGTGTGATCAACAAAGCGCTGTGCGTGGCGCTGTTGCTGCGTCGCCGCCGCCGCTCTTCGCTCACTTATACCGGAGTCGTGACCGTTCCCCGTGCGCTGCCGCGATTGGTCCGTCTGCCGTCCCAAGGGACCATCGATTTCATTTTTCTTGCCGACCTGGTCGTCCACCATGCCGTGCGCATGTATCAGGGCTACGACATCGTTTCTTCCGCCGCCTTCCGCGTCACCCGCAACAGCAACCTCTACCTGCAGGAAGAAGAATCGCGCAGTCTGCTGGAATCGGTACGCGCCGAATTGCACAACCGCCGCCGGGGAGACGCGGTGCGCATGGAGATCGAGTCCGAGGCCGACCCGGAGATTATCGAGCGCCTGGGCACGGTGTTTGAACTTGACCGCTGGCAGATTTTCCCGGTCAACGGTCCGGTGAATCTTTCCCGCCTGTTCAATATCTACGACGGAGCCGCACGGCCGGATTTGAAGTTCCGCCCCTATGTCCCGCGGGAATTGCGACTGACCGCGAAGTCCCACGATCTCTTTGAAGAGGTGCGGCGCCACGACATTTTGCTGCACCACCCCTACGACTCTTACGACGCGGTTCTATCCTTCATCCAATCGGCCGCCGAAGACGAGCGCGTCCTCTCCATCAAACAGACTCTTTACCGCACCAGCGAGCATTCCCTGATTGTTCCTTCTCTCATGGCCGCTGCGGAACACAAGGAAGTCACCGCCGTGGTGGAATTGAAAGCGCGCTTCGATGAAGCCTCCAACATCCGCTGGGCGCGCGATATGGAAGATGCCGGCGTACAGGTCTTCCACGGCTTGGTCGGTCTGAAGACGCACTGCAAACTTTGTCTGCTCGTACGGCGCGATCCCGACGGCGTAACCCGCCAGTACGCGCATTTGGGCACTGGCAACTATAACGCGACCACAGCCCGAGTCTATACCGACCTCAGCCTGCTCACCGCCGACCCGGAGATTACCAGGTCGGTGCACGATGTCTTCAGTTTTCTGACCGCCTACGCCGAGCACCCCAGCTACGGGACGTTGCTGGTAGCGCCTCTGGACTTGGCCGACAAGTGCATGAAGCTGATTGAACGGGAGGCTGAGCATGCCCGCCTGGGGCGTCCGGCGCGCATTATCGCCAAGATGAACGCCCTTCTCGACGTGAATGTTGTCCGCGCTCTGTATGGCGCTTCCCAGGCCGGAGTAGACATTGAGTTGCTCGTGCGTGGCATGTGCGCGCTGCGGCCTGGGATTCGTGGCCTCAGCGACCGCATCCGCGTGCGCAGCATTGTGGGCCGGTTCCTGGAGCACAGCCGCATTTTTTATTTCGAGAACGGCGGCGAGCCTGAAGTCTACGTCGGCAGCGCCGATTGGATGAACCGCAATCTGCACGAGCGCGTCGAAGTCCTGTTCCCGCTGAAAAACCCGCTGCTGCGCGACCGCGTGGTGCATGAGATTCTGGCCGCATACCTAGCCGATAATGTGAAATCGAGATTTCTGCAAAGCGACGGCCGTTATTTGCGTCCCTGGCAATCGCCGCGCGGACGAAGCAAGCGACCTCCGCGCGGACCTGCCGCTTTCAGTTCCCAGGATTTTCTAGTCGGTCTGGCGGAAGGCACGAAGACGCCAGAGGAGATTCCGGCTGCTGTTCCGCGGCAATCTTCTCGAGCACGGACAGCGCTCGGCCGAGCCGTGATCGGAAAGGAATAATCACTCCGAAATGTTTCTCTATTTTTTGCGCCACGCCAGTGCCGGACAACCGTTGAGCAGCGCGAAGAAGGACGAAAAGCGCGGCCTCGATAAAGACGGCATCGAGCAGTGCGGATACATCGGCCGCGCCCTGGCCGCCCTGGGCGTACAGGTAGAAATCATCGTCTCCAGCCCGTTAAAGCGATCCACGCAAACCGCGGCTTTGGTGGGCAACGAAATGGGGCACGAAGGCAAACTGGTGATCGAGAACGCGCTCGGTCCGCAGGCCGGCTTCTCGGATTTTCAGAAGATGCTGGCAAAATACGCCCGCCAGGATTCCATGATGCTGGTGGGACATAACCCGAATCTGCAGGAATTTCTCGGACGCGTCATCAGCGACACTGGATGCGAAGCCGTGGTTGAGCTGAAGAAGGGCGCCGTGGCCAAAGTCGAAATGCGGCGCAATTCCGGATCGCTGAGCTGGTGCATCACGCCCCGCATCCTGCGCGCGCTTCACGCCGCGGCTACAGAAAGCTCGCGCCCGAAAACTTCGCGGAAGTAGGATCGATCCTTCTCAATCGACCACACCTCCAGGTCGACGCTTGCCTTTCCCCGTGGAGTCAGTTTCAATGAGACCCTGCCGCTCCGCGCCGCGACTCCAACTTTACCCACCGATTGATTCCTCCCCAAATTCAGAGCGCGCGCCAGCCGGAGCAGCACCGACGCTTTCTTCACATTCTCCTGCTCCTCGGGGCTCAAGGTACTCATCGGACCCTCTCCCGGTGTGGGGCGCGACTTTCCCAGGTAACGCGCGATCGAGCCAATGATCCGCCGTTGCTGCGGCGTGTAACCCAGAATTTCCGAGTTCGCGATGATGTAATAAGTATGGCGGTGATGTCCGTTGCGGTTCACGTAGTCGCCCACTTCGTAGAGCATGGCCGCAGCCGAAAGCCATTCGCGATACTCCGCCGGCAGCTGGTGCACCGACTTCAACGAGGAAAATAGCAGTAATGCCGCGTCGCGCACATGCAAAGCATGATGCAGGTCGACCCGGTAATGTTCCACCGCCCGCTTGATCGACTCCCAGCGTTCCGATTCAATGGCGCGGCCCGATCTCGTGCTGCGATCGTAGTCCGCCGCCATCTGCGCCAGGATGCCGTCGCGCAGCCCCAGCGCGGAGTAGCGAAAGCCGGGAAGATGGCAGCGCTCCAGCAACTCCGCGTATGCCATTGCGCCGGCACAAATGATTTCAGCGCGCCGCGGCCCGATCCCGGGAACCTTCCGCCGCTGCTCCAACGGCAACTGCGAAATTTGTTTGGCGATGCGGCGTATCATCTCGCGTGTAGCGTAAGTCGCAGGCCGGCGCTTCCTGGGACGCGCCAGGTGGCTGGCGACGCCCACCAGTGCGGCGGCTGTGCCCGAGGTGGCGATCACTGCGCCCACACGCGCCGACTTGATTCGATCTTGAATGCGCGCAATCTCCCGCGCCGCAAATCCCTGGAGCCGTTTCAGTTCGCTCTTGCGCGGCGGGTCGTGCTGAAGAAATTCGCCGGTCAGGCGCACGGCTCCGAGCGGCAAGCTCACCGTATCCCGGATTTGTCCCCCGCGGGAAAGCGTGAGCTCGCAGCTTCCCCCGCCCAGGTCCATCAGCAGAACGCTGTGGGCGCCCACGCGGCCAGCGGAGATCATGCCCAGATGAATGAGGCGGGCCTCTTCCAGTCCGGAAATGATTTCGATCGTCCAGCCCGTCGTCGAGCGTACCCACTCCAGAAATATGCGTGAATTGCGGGCATCGCGCAGCGCCGCCGTCGCCACCACCTTTACCGAATCCGTCCCGCATTCCTGTATGGCGCGATTGAAGCGCCGCAACACGCGCACCGTTTCCGACATCGCCTCGGGCGAAAGCAGTCCGCCGCTGAAGACGCCTTCCCCCAATCGAGTAACTTCACGGTCTTCGTGGACTTCCTTCAGCCGCCCGGCTTGCAGGCGCGAAATTTTCAGACGAACAGAATTCGATCCGATGTCGACGGCGGCAAAGGTGGGCATGAGGTGTCGATCGAATGTTAACGATCAGTATTCTCACACGCGGGTCGATTCGCGCAAGCTGGTGCGCTTCCCGGTGGTGTGCTAATTCAGCGTTTCGGCGTTTTCACCACGGAGACACGGAGACACGGAGAAAACCTCACGGCTTGGCGAAACCTTTTCTTGTCGTTCTTAGGGAGAGTCGAGGTTTCTTCCGTGACCGGTGACTCCGTGGTCACGATTAGGAATGGTGGTACGGCCGGGGCCGGTGTTTACTGTTTGGTACCCCCACCCCCCTCCCCCCTGGCTTATGGAATCATGGGCTTGGCGGGAATTTTCTGCTTTGGTCTTTGAAAACTAAGGACTTATATCAAAGTATTCCGGAATAAGGACTTATGAGATCCGTTCGCTTCGCTCAGGATTTCGGCAGCGGGCTCCCGCTTCGCTCACGCCCGCTAATCGCCTCAACTTAACGGAAAATAGCTTTGCCGCGCTCCCAATTTGGGAACAGGTGGAGAGCTTCCAGGTGCTATCTGGGTTTTCAAAGAGCGCTGGCAAATGGCTCTCGCGTGGCATCAGGTCCGTCTCTGGAGACGGGCACAGTTCTGCCTTGGCCAATCCGATTTCATTATTGCGGATGGCGCGCGGGATGTCTGTGAGGGCGATCACTCGCTGAATGTGATGAATCAGTGGGGAGCGCTTACGATGAAGATCCGGTGTCGGCGGTTCGGAGAATCCCGCCCTTCGCTTCGCGATAGGGCGGCGGGCCAGCCGCGGATAGGAAGTCAAAGCCCCCGCCCTGTGTCTGCAAAGGACGCAGACACAAGGACGGGGCACCCTCGCGAGTTGAGATGAGTGAAAGGGTGGGCCAGCCCCCTGCGAGCCAACGCGTGCCCGCAGCTCGCAGCCTAGAAGCTATCCCATAAATCGCCTTTCGAAGGGCAAGGCTTCAGAGCCTGCGGAAAAACTCCGGTTTTGACTTTGCTTTGAAGGGGCGCGGCTTCAGCCGCGCCGTAAGTCTCGCAAAATCAATGGCGGCTTTAGCCCCCGAGGGAGCCGACACAAGGTCGGTTGCGAGCTTCGAGCCAACGGGTGCTCGCAGCTCGCAGCTCGAAGCTCGCAGCCTACCTCCTCGGCCGTCGCCGCATTTTAACCGATTTGTAACAACCCTCTGGTACCCTCAGCACGGAATGTCTAATCAAGCCCTGCCCCAGCCGCGTTTCAACGCTCCCGGACCGGAGCGGGGGTCAAAGGCCGCCCTGAAAATCGAAGCCAGAACGACGCCGTTGTTGGAGGGGAAGGTCAGCGAAATCCCCGACGTATTTTTTGGCTGGGCGATGCGTCTTTGTGGCGTTGCGGTCGTCGCGCTGCTGGGCTTGATCGTGTACCAACTGGTGGTGGGCTCCGAGCTTTCCTGGCATGCTTTTGGCTGGAAGTTCTTTGGCCAGTCGGATTGGAATCCGGTTGAGGATTCGTATGGCGCGCTGCCCTTCATGTACGGCACCATCGTGTCCTCGCTGCTCGCGCTCGTAATCGCCGTGCCGTTGTCTCTCGGCGTGGCCGTCTTCATTACCGAGATGTGCCCGATCGGGATGCGCGGGATTCTTTCCTTCACCACCGAACTTTTGGCCGCCATCCCCAGCGTGGTCTACGGACTTTGGGCAATCTTCGTTCTGGTGCCGGTGCTGCGCGAATATGTCCAGCCGTTTCTTGCCCAGACACTCGGCTGGACGGGCCTGTTCAGCGGACCGCCCTACGGCATCGGCATGTTAGCGGCGGGCGTGATTCTGGCGATCATGATCATTCCCATCATCTCGTCGATCACCCGCGAAGTGCTCACCGTCGTTCCGCAGCATCAGCGGGAAGCGGTGTTGGCGCTGGGTGCAACGCGCTGGGAAATGATCCGCATGGGTGTGCTGCGCAATGCGCGGGCTGGAATCGTCGGCGCCATCATTTTGGGTCTGGGCCGCGCCCTCGGCGAAACCATGGCGGTCACCATGGTGATCGGCAACCGTCCGGAAATTGCCAAATCGTTGTTTGCTCCCGGATACACCATGGCCAGCGTACTCGCCAACGAATTCACCGAAGCGACCGGCGACCTGTATCTTTCAGCATTGATCGAGATTGGCTTGGCATTGTTCTTCGTCACCATTGTGGTCAACGCGCTGGCAAGGCTCATGGTGTGGAGCGTTACGCGAGGCCAACCGGCAAGAAGCATTGCCTGATAACAAACCCAATTCGACGGCGACATCCGTTCCGCCCATCAGCTTGCGGCGGCGTGTGATGGACCACGCCATGACCGGCGCCGCCGTGCTGACGGTCCTCCTCGTGCTTTTGCCGCTCTTCGCCATCTTCGCCTATCTGGTGTACAAGGGCGTCGGCTCGATCAATCTTGCCTTCCTGACCCAGACCCCAAAGCCGGTGGGCGAACCCGGCGGCGGCATGGCGAACGCCATCGTCGGTTCGGTGGTCATTCTTTCCATCGCCAGTCTGCTCGGCGTTCCGCTCGGAATCGGCGCCGGAATCTTTCTCTCCGAGTACGGCCGCAACCGCTATGGCGATATCGTGCGCTTTGTCTCCGATGTCTTGAACGGCGTGCCGTCGATCGTGATCGGCATCGTGGCCTACGGGCTCGTCGTGATGCGCCAGAAACACTTCTCGGCGCTGGCTGGCGGCGTGGCGCTGGCCATCATGATGATTCCGACGATCGCGCGAACCACGGAGCAGATGCTGCTGCTGGTGCCACAGGCTATCCGCGAAGCCGCTTACGGTCTGGGCGTTTCCCGCTGGCGCACCACGCTCTCGATTACGCTGCGCACGGCCACCTCCGGAGTCATCACCGGCGTCATGCTGGCCTTCGCCCGCGTTGCCGGAGAAACCGCGCCGCTTCTCTTCACCGCCTTTGGAAACCAGTTCTGGAATTGGAAGACGGACCAGCCAACCGCCGCCCTGTCGCTGCAAATCTTTACCTATGCCATCTCGCCCTACGACGAATGGCACAGGCAAGCATGGGCGGGAGCGCTGGTTTTGATTATCCTAATCGTAGGCGCGGTAGCCGCGGTTCGCATTGCCGTGAAGCACGGAACGCTAGCAGGAGCTTAACGAGTTATCGTGGAAGTGATTTTATGCATGGTGAGTGATTTTATGAATTGTCATCCTGAGCGGAACAAGCAGTCGTTCGTCGATGGTCGTTAGTCGTTTGCAAACACAGTTCGCTCACGACCAACGACTGACGACCAACGACTGGCGACCAACGACTATAGCAGTCGAAGGACCCCTACCGTCACCACGAGGCTAACCAGAGCGGGAGCTTAAGGATCTATGGGCGTAGGAATCACAGTCGAGCACCTGAATGCGTTTTATGGCAAGACGCAGGCCTTGTTCGACGTCAACATCACCGTGCTCGCCAACCACGCGACCGCGCTCATCGGCCCTTCGGGCTGCGGCAAATCCACGTTCATTCGCTGTCTCAACCGCATGCACGAAACCATTCCCGAGGCGCGGGTCGAGGGCCAGGTGCACATCGGCGATCTCAGTGTTTATAACGGAACCTCGGCCACCCAACTTCGCCGCCGCGTGGGCATGGTGTTTCAAAAGCCGAATCCGTTCCCGACCATGTCCATCTACGACAACGTTGCCGCCGGACTCAAACTGAACGGCTTTCGCAACCGCAAACAACTGGAGGAGGTAGTCCAAAAATCTTTGCACGCCTCCGCGCTGTGGGACGAAGTAAAAGATCATCTCCACAAGAAGTCCGGCGCCAGCCTCTCCGGCGGTCAGCAGCAGCGCCTCTGCATCGCCCGCGCTCTCGCCGTTCAACCGGAAGTTCTGCTCATGGATGAACCCTGCTCCGCCCTCGACCCGATCTCCACCGGCAAGATCGAAGAGCTGATTTTTCAATTAAAAGAGCAATACACGATCGTGATTGTGACGCATAATATGCAGCAGGCGGCCCGGGTGGCCGAGTTCACCGGATTTTTCTTGCTGGGTAAGATGATCGAGTTCGATAAAACGGAAAAGATATTCACCAATCCTTCCGACAAACGCACGGAAGACTACGTCACCGGCAGATTCGGATAGTAATTGAGGTCAGAAGTGAGAGGTCAGATTGCAGAGGTTAAAAGCCAATCGCACAAATGGTGGCGGCGGTCCTGGGATTTTCACCTCTGCAATCTGACCTCTAACCTCTGACCTTACGAGAAAGGTTCGGATGATGCGCACGCGCTTTCAGCAGCAGATGGAGGACCTCCGCGAGAAACTGCTCCGCATGGGCGGTCTCGCGGAACTGGCGGTGGATCGCGCCACCCAGGCGTACACCGAACGCGATCTCACCCGCTGCCGGCTGGTCCTCGAAAACGAGAGCCTGATCAACGCGGCCGAGCGCGAGATCGATGAACTCGCCTTCGACATCCTCGCCACGCAGCAGCCGGCAGCCACGGATCTGCGCTTCATTCTAGCGGTCACCAAGATCAACGCCGACCTCGAGCGCGTGGGCGATCAAGCCGTCAACATCGCCGAGCGCGTCATGGACATGATCGACTTGCCGGCCGTCGAGTTGCCGGTCGATATCGCTCGCATGGCTACTGCCGTCAGCGCCATGGTGCGGCGCGCCCTGGAGTCGTTCGTGGAAGGCAAAGCCGAACTAGCCCAGGCCGTCTTGGAAATGGATCACGTCGTCGACCGGATGCGCGACGAAGCTTTTATAATGCTCGTGCGGAAGATGAACGAAGAGCCGCAAGTAACTCAACAGGCGCTAGATGCACTCCTGGTTGCACGCAATCTAGAGCGCGTAGCGGACCACGCCACCAACATTTCCGAAGACGTAATTTTCTGGGTTCTCGGAGCCGACGTCCGTCATCATGCGCAAGCAGCCTCCGCCGCCCAACGCCCAGAAAGACGCGAACAATAGAAAAAAACAAAAAATAGATGATGGAGAGACGGGCGCGCCTCGCCCGTCCAAGCTTGCGTAGGGACGGCCGCCCTCGGCCGTCCACGCCGAGCGTAGCTCGGCAGTTGCCGGTCGTGATATAGGGTCGCCGCGCGAACCGCGCAGCGGAGTGCGCCCGGCCTGCGATACACTGTTCCAGTCCATGAGCCAAAAAATCCGCGTCTTTGCCACCTGCGACATCGGAGAAGCCCTCAACCTTCTGCGCGACAAGGGATACGACCTCGAAGTCTATCCCAATCCCGAAGCTCCCCCGAAAAGCTTGATCGTAGAAAAGGTGAAGTCCGGCGTGGATGCCCTGATCACCACGCTGCGCGATCCGATCGACGCCGAGGTTTTCGCCGCCGGAGAAGGCACGCTAAAAGTGGTAGCACAATACGCCGTAGGCTTTGACAACATCAACCGCGCCGACGCCAATAAATACAAAATCCCATTCACGAATACCGCCGACGTCCTGACCGAAGCGACCGCCGAGTTTGCCTTTTTCCTGATGGGCGCGCTCGCCCGCAAACTCTGGCCCGCCGAACATCTCACCCGCGAAAATCGCTGGGGCTACTGGCACCCGTACTTGCCCTTTCTGGGCGACGAAGTCACCGGAAAAACTGTAGCCGTAATCGGCACCGGACGCATCGGCCAGGCCTTCATCAAGAAGTGCGCGGGATTTGACATGAACATCCTGTGCTTCGATCCCGCGTATGAAAACCACGAATACGTTAAGGCCATCCAGGAAGTGAAAGATTTGCGCTTCCAGCGTGGCATCAGCCGCGAGCGAGCCACCATTCGTTACACCACGTTGCACGAAGCGTTGCGCACCGCCGATTTCATCAGCCTCCACGTTCCCCTGCTGCGCGAGGGCGAAAGCGCCACGCCCACCTATCACCTGATCAACGAAACCACGCTGCGCATGATGAAACCCACTGCCCTGGTCGTTAACACGTCGCGTGGTCCGGTAGTGGACGAAGTAGCCCTGGCGCGGGCTTTGCGCGAGAACTGGATCGCCGGCGCAGCTCTCGATGTGTACGCGACCGAGCCTCTGCCCGCTGATTCTCTGCTGCGCGATCCAGCCATCGCCGACCGCTGCCGCCTCCTGCCCCACTTCGCCAGCGCCGGGCGCATCACGCGCTTATCATCCGATCCCAACAAAGGCATGGCCGGCCGCTGCGTGCAAGGATTGATTGACGTGCTGGCAGGGAACTACGGCGGCGACATCACCAAGATGCCGTACGTGGTAAACAAAGAAGCGTTTAAGAAGTAAATGTGTTGTAGCGGACGTGGATTGACACGGGCTATTTCCTGCCTCGGAGAATGGCCGCGATTACGCGAGGGCTGCGGCGACCATGGAGCACAGCAAGTATCAGGAGGGGTTTTTCATCCGGTGCGTAGGCAATGAGGTAGTTGCGCACCGTCCGAAAACGTAGCGGTCGTGAAGTGAGATCCGTCCGTTGGTGGCCCTGGCGTGGAAAGGGGATGAGCCCGCGAATCGCGTCCAGAATGTCTTCGCGGACGCGCCCGGCTGCATGAGGGTTGTCCTCAGCGATGAACTCCCAGATGCTGGTGATATCCGACGCTGCGCCAGGGTGCAGCTCAAAACCCTGGTCCACGGTCATTTCAAATTTCGCTTGGCGAGCAGTTCGTTCTCACGCTGTCGCAGGTCGTCAAAGAAAGCTTCGCCGTCGATAGGCTTAACTCGGCCGCTCTTGATCTCATCGTACCGGCCATCGAGCATTTCGCGGACTTCGGCCACTTCTGTCAGATATCCAGCCAGAGCATCTTCGACCAGATCGTCGGCGGCGCAACCGCTCTTGGAGGCCAGCTCGGCGAGGCGCGATTCCGTTTCCGGCTTAAAGTGCACTTCCATGACTGCAAGTGTAGAGAGGCAGATTAGCTCTGTCAAAACAATTGCGGGGATTGGAAATCCAGGGAGAGAAATGCCAACTTGATTCGCACCGGCTCATTCTCCCGGAACTTGTCGCCGCCCGATCCCACCTGCTACTCTCGCCATTCAGTAAGCCATGTTCTCCCACCGCACAAGCTGGCGGCGCAGCCCCAACGCTCTAACGCGCGCCATCGAAGAAGCGCGCGCGTCGGGACAGCAACTTCTAGACCTCACGATCTCGAACCCGACCGAGGCCGGCGTCCGCCCCGATCCTGAGATCGTGCTCGCCGCACTGGCGAATCCGGAAGCGATGCATTACGACCCTCAACCCCGCGGACTGCTCGAAGCGCGCCAAGCCGTGTGCCGCTACTACCGCGAGTCGCACGAGGTTTTCGATCTCCATCCCGAGCGCCTGGTTCTGACCACCAGCACCAGCGAAGCCTACTCCCACGTCTTCCGTCTGCTCGCGAATCCCGGCGAAGAGATCCTAGTACCCAAACCAAGCTACCCGTTGTTCGAGTTTCTCGCCGATCTCGCCGACGTCAAGCTCGTTCCATATCCGCTGCTCTACGATCACGGATGGCAAATCGATTTCGATTCGCTCTACAAGGCAGCCACCGCGAGGTCGCGAGCCGTGATTCTCGTCCATCCCAACAACCCAACCGGCTCCTACGTCTCTGCTTCAGAGACCTCGGCGCTCAACGCCTTCTGCCGCGACTACGGTCTGGCTCTGATCGTGGATGAAGTTTTTCTCGATTATGGCCACGACGGCGCAATGCGCGGCAGTTTCGTGACCCACGCCGACGCACTCACCTTCACGCTCAGCGGAGTTTCCAAGATTTCCGCTCTCCCGCAGATGAAGCTTGCATGGGTAGCCACCAGCGGCCCGGAAAAAATGGTCGCGGAAGCAGGCGCGCGCCTCGAAATCATCGCCGACACCTATCTCTCCATGAACGCTCCCGTCCAGCTTGCCGCCCCTGTGCTGCTCGATCAGCGCAAACAGATCCAGCCCATTCTTCTCGACCGCGTGCGCGTGAATCTCGCGGAACTCGATGCCCAACTCGCCCGCCGTCCCTCGTGCGCGAGATTGCAAGTCGAAGGCGGATGGTACGTGGTTGTGCGCGTCCCAGTCCTTGAGAGTGACGAAGATCTCGCCATCGATCTCTTGCGCAAGATGGGTGTCATCGTCCACCCGGGCCACTTCTACGATTTTCCAAACGAAGGCCATCTCGTGCTGAGCCTAATCACCGAATCGGCCAATTTTCGCGAAGGTGTTGCGCGCCTGCTCCAGGTGGTGGAGTAACGGGCGCCTCGCGAGCCTGCCCTGTCTTGCCGAAGCCCCGAGCGAACCGGGGCCCCCAGCGCGCCCGCTTTTGGCGCGATGGGGTGGGGGAAGCCGAGGGGGAAGTCGAAGGGTTCCGCCGGGCGGGGACGTCAACCAACCTCGATCCTCGATTAAAATCAATGCTTTCCCCTGTGTTCCCCGGAGCCTGCCCTGAGCGAAGCCGAAGGGCTCCCTGTGGTGAAGAATTGCCCCCTTCCCAGCGGGTGTACAATTCTCTTGTAAGGACCGCCGCTTCACGGGGATCTACCCCAGCGTTCGAGGCTCGAAGATGAACGTTCACGTCAGTTACAAGGTCCACAAAACTCCCGACATCGAAAAAGAAATCAGCCACCAGATCGAGAAGATCCAGAAGCGCCTACAGGTCTTCCGGCCCGATTTGCTCGATCTGAAAGCGGTTATTGAGGAGAATTCAGCGCGCGAGGGAATGATCGTCTCGTTGAATCTGCACTTGCCATCGGGACAACTGAGCGCTCAGGCGAAAGCTCCCAGCCCAACCGCGGCCATCAAAGCTGCCTTTGACGAACTCATCCAGCAGATCGGCCGGCATAAGGATCTGCTCCGCTCCAGCCATAAATGGCGTCGCTGGCGCGGAGGCCCACAGGAATCTCCCGAACCCGGCGTTCCCTTCGAGCAGACGCTGGCAGCGGTTTTGCCGCCCACCATTTCCGCCGACGACATCGGCTCCTATGTGAATGCGAATCTCTCCCGGCTCGAACGCTTCGTGGACCGCGAACTCTATTTCCGCCGCGCCGACGAGGAAATTCTTGAGGACGGCCTCTCCACCCCCGAGGTCGTGAACGAAGTCATCGCCCGAGCCCTCGGCGACCACGACCGTCCGGAAAAATTGTCGCTCGAACCCTGGCTTTACCGCCTCGCCCTGCAAGCCATGAACGAGATGACGGCGCGCCTCCACGAACTGGAGTCTCCCGTCCATCTCGAAGACAGCCGCCGCCGGCAAAATGTTGAAGCCTCCGACGAGCCCGGTCTCCAGTTCCATCAGCCCGACGAGGGTTGGACGCGCGAAAGCGCCATCCCCGATCGCCGCGTGTCCACTCCTGAACAGGCCGCCTACTCCGACGAAATGATCGCCTTGGTGCAAGCCGCACTCCGCGGCGCCGACCGCACTGACCGCGAAACTTTCCTGCTCTACGGCATCGAGGGCTTTTCCCTTGTCGAAATTGCCGCCATCACCGGTTTGCATCCGGAGGCCGTGCGCGAGTCCGTTCAGCGGGCCCGCGACTGCGTTCGCAACGCGCCTTCCATTGCTAGTCAATTCCACCAGGCACTCTTAGTCAAAACTCGAATCTAAACATGCAAGGAGCGTCGCGATGATGACCCGAGACGAAATCCGTGAGTTGGCGACTTTTCAGGCGGACGAAACCAAAGGGGCGTGCGCCCTGAGTTTTTACTTTCAACCCGATCCTCCGCAGGATCGTTCCCATCGCCGCGAAGCGATCGTCGCCAAAGATGTCGTGAAACAGGCCCTGAAAAGTGCTGCCGCGACCGGTAAGGACGGATCGCTTCATGCCGACCTAGATCGCGTGCTCGATCTGGCCACCAACCTGCGCGGCCATGCCCGGGGAAGGGCAGTCTTCGCCTGCTCCGCCCAA
>Ga0208820_1000813_pt1 | contig 19669 bp, 13 predicted proteins | sample June2015DPH_16_5_FD_184713 | JGI IMG/M metagenome (GOLD analysis project Ga0208820, IMG submission 184713) | Peatland microbial communities from SPRUCE experiment site at the Marcell Experimental Forest, Minnesota, USA - June2015DPH_16_40... | ecosystem: Environmental > Terrestrial > Soil >...
CGGGAACACAAGTCTCGATGAGCATTGGAGAACGCCACCGGGACAACTCAAAGGGAGTCTCGGCTGGAAGAATGCGGAATGCTGCGTGGCCTACAACTTGATGAAGCTGCAGCGGCTCGTCTTTGGTTGGACCGGGGACGCACGCTGGATGGATGCGTATGAACGTTCGCTTTTCAACTGCAGACTGGGGACGCAAAATGCAAATGGTTTGAAGCAGTACTTTTTCCCACTTGCTGCCGGGTACTGGCGCGCCTATAACTCGCCGGAGGAATCCTTCTGGTGCTGCACGGGAACTGGTGCGGAGGAATTTGCCAAGTTCACCGACACGATCTTTTTCCGCCGAGGCAGCGATATTTACGTGAACCAGTTCATCGCATCAACCCTCGACTGGAAAGAGGAAGGCCTGCTCATCGACCAGGTCACTCAATTCCCACGAGAGCAGGGGACGACTCTCAAGATCAAAACCTCGCGTCCCATCGCCCGCACAGTTCATGTGCGGATTCCGAGTTGGACCACAGACGCTGCCCAGGTGAAGATCAATGGCCGAGCCTCGGAAGCCGTTGCAGATTCAGGATCGTATCTAGGGATTCGGAGAGTCTGGCAGGACGGCGACAACATCAGCATCACCTTGCCCATGGAATTGCGGCAAGAAGCACTGCCGGGTGATGACTCCGTCACTGCCGTCTTGTATGGCCCGCTGGTTCTTGCCGCAGATCTGGGACCCGGTCCGGCTGACGGTCCGCGCAAGGTAATCCACAGCGGGGCCACCGCCCCGGATAACCTGCCTTCACCGGATCCGTTGCCGAAGACATTTGCAGATCCAGGTATCAGGCCAGACCAATGGGTCCAAACTGAATCCAAATCGGAGCTGCGTTTCAAGGTCGCCGGAGAAGGCGCCAAACACGAGCTTATGCCGATGTATCAAATTCGCGATCAGCGGTACGCGGTTTATTGTCAAATAGGGAATCCCAAAGAGCAGCCTTAGCGTGGGGTCCTCGCGGGATTTCTTAAAGGATGTTCAAGCATCGGCTCGCCATGCGCAACCGCGTCCGCGGCTCTACTTCACCGCCAGCGTAACACCCGCCTGGATGGTGACGTTGCCGATGGTGATCGTCACCGGTACGGCATTGCCTGGGGTCACCGATTCCGGAACCAGCGCGTTCACCTGCATCACGCCGGCCGTGAGACCAGGCGCGCGGGCGGCCCATTCGCACATTGGATTCGTCGAACGACGCAACGTGATCCCCGCGCGTACTCGATCTACGCGACTCTCGCGCGTCGAGGGCGGCGGCGATTCATTCGTAGCAACACCCAGTGCGTGGCGTAGAGAGAGCGCGCGAGATCTAATTCACGGCCAGCGTGACACCGTCCTGGCTGGCGACGCTGCCGACCGTGACGTGCACCGGAACGCTGTTGCCGGGCTGCACGCTGGCCGGAATCTCGGCATCCACTTGCAACACGCCGGGCATCATGCCCGGAGCCGCGCCGGCGTAGCTCACCTTGGCCGGCTGGCCGCCGATATCGACGGTGACAGTCGCCACGGGTTTGGGCAACACGTCCACGGCGGGGCGGCCGTCGACGCCGGGCGGGTCGGTCACGCCTTCGCCGGTGGCCCAGATGCTGACGATCGAACCGCGCGCCGCCGGGTTGTTGGCGGAGTTGATGCTGTAGTCCTGGTTGAGGATCGAGCCCCGGCCGGTGCCGCTGGCATTGATGGTGAAGATGCCGGGCGCGGTCGCGGAGATGGGAACCGCCAGCGGCGCGCTGCGGACGCCCTGATATTCCACCTGCACGTGCGTGGTCGAGTTGAATGCTCCGAAATAGGGCGCCGCCGCGGCAGACTGGGTGGCCGAAACATACCACAGCGGGGCCGGCACGCCATCGAAAAGAATGCGCACGCCGGCCATCGATGTGCTCACCATGCCATTGGAATCGAGCGCGGAGAGCGTGGTCAGCGTGGCAGGTCCCATGTTGGTGCCCCAGACGACCACCATCTGCCCGGGAGCGATCGCGCTGGCGTAGGACCCCGCGTTGGTCACGGCCGCCACCACCGGATGCGGCACCGGCGTCGAGGCCGGCGGAAAATCGAGCAGGGTAATCGAATAGGCCGGAAACACGGTGGTTACCGCGCCGGCGTTGGTGGCCACGTCGGGCTGCGCCGCGACGGCGCCGAGATTCGCTCCGCTGTAAAGCCAGACGTGCGCGGCGGCGCCGGGCGAGAAGTTGGCGAGGTTGAGCGTGCTCGACAGGTCGTTGGCGGTTTTGTTGATGACCACGGCGGTGAGGTTGAGGTCCGAGCGCAAGGCGCCGTAGATGGAAAGCTGGCCCTGGTCGGCGCTGGTGGCCTGGACGCCGGTCTCGCCAAAGGCGCCTCCGATGCCGTCGTAGTTGCGGTACATGCGAAAGGCGAAGGCGCCCGGATCGGTGGGCTTCGGCGGACCCCAGATCGTGGCCAGATCCACTCCTTCGCGGCCGAAGATGCCCAGGATGTCGGCTTGAGCGAGAGCGCCGGCGATCGTATCGAGCGAGCCGAAGCTGTACTCGGTGATGGCCAGTTTGGTTCCTGGGTAGTTGGCATTGATGATGGCCTTGAGACGCGGGATCAACTGCGGCGCGGTGGACGCGCCGCTATTGGCCGGGTCGCGAATCCAGTAGTCGCCGTTGACGATGTACGTAGGATCCCACCACTCGCGGGTAGAATCGAGGAGGCTGGCCGGGTCCGAACCGGGGGCCAGGTAAGCGTGCGTATCGTAGTAATCGAGCAGCCGGACGTTATTCTTGGTCTCGTAGGCTTGAAATTGCTGCAGGTACCAGGCCATGATCGGAACGCCGCCGTGCGCGTTCTGATCCACCGGGTTGGCCCACCAAGCGCCGCTGGCCCAGCCGGAAACGATATCCTTCTTCGAGTACCAAAGGGAGGCGTAATTATCGGCTACCGGCCCGCTGACCAAGGCGGTGGGATCCGCCTGCTTGATGGCGATGGCGGAAGCCATGTCGAGGCTTAGTAACTCATCGTAGGTGTAGGGGTTGGGATGAATGTCCTGATTGGTGTCGTCCCACCAGATCGGCTCGTTGGCCAGGTCCCAAATGGCCACGCCGCCCTGGTTTCCCTGGCCGTAGCGGGAAAGCAAGTAGCTGATCCACCCCTGCTGGTAGCTCTGTTCGACCTGGAAATTGGCGTCGGTCGGGTCGTTGGTGAGAATGGCGGAGCCGCATGAGGAGCCGCTGCCGGTGTGGAGGCCATCGCCGCAACTGGCCCACCACGGATCCGTCGAGCACTGCTGGCCGTACTTGGCGACGCTATAGCTGCATGCGGGTTGCGCTTTGGGAAGCCAACCCAGGACGTTGGCCGTAGCCAGGATCTTGCCGTTGGTGGTCCGCACCTGGTCCGCGAACTGATTGAAATACGAACCCTCCGGGAGTTGCAGCCCAAGGGTGCCGGTGCGCTGAAGATCCTCAAAGTACCAGTCGGAGGCCTTGTTCTGGTAGTCCGTCCTGTAGTCGTAGCGATCCGATTCGTTGCCGCCAAAGCGGCGAGTGGTGGCACGGATTTCGGCCGCGGCGATATGCAGCGGGTCGGTGTCGCTGCTGAGATCCCAGTAAAAGTTGATTCCGTAAATATCCGGGGAGATGGCATGCTGGCCGGCCGCGGCGTCGATCGAGAGAGCAGGCCCCGCCTGCTGTGCGGCGCCGACGAAGCCCGCCAGGCAACCCAAGCCGACGGCGAAAAGTGCTTTCATCAACCGCTATTCTACCCGGGTTCTCGGCTTGCCAGAGCGTCGCAGATGGTCGCACGGGTTAACTTTCTCGATTACGCCCAATGCGGTTTAGCAGTGGGTGAAGGAAACCGGGGCAGCTTCGAGGACTTCGCCGGCTTCGATTCGCTTTACGACAGCCGACGCGAACCCCGAGGGTCTCGCTCTCTGCCAAGCCGCCATCGAGGCCGCGAAACAGTTAGGGCTGCCGAGTCCAAGACAGGCGTTTCATTGCTGACCACCACTTTCCCAAGCCAAAGGCCCCGAGTTCAGATAACGAAAACTGATCGGCCTTCGGCGATGAAATTGACAAAATGTCGAGCAGCGCCGAGATCCGTTTCGAGATGGGCCGGCCCCCGCGCGGAAGCGCACAAAACTGGACGCCCGATCAGCGGCAAGCGTCGGCGGGGCTGCGCTTCAGCGGGGTGCCTGCGGCGGCAGATACTTCAGCGTCGGTGAGCGCCGAGCAAATATCACAGGAAAGCCTACAAGCGATCCGGTTCCAGGGATTCGGCTTACCGCTCTTTCTTCCCGCCCCGTTCATGAAAGTGTAACGGTCCGCAGTGTATTCTGACCGATCGAGGGGAACATGAGCGCCGCCACAGCGACTATACTTGACGCCAAACTCGCCCGGAAGCCGGGCAAACTCGGGATGCTGGTTTTTGGTCTCGCTTTAATCATCGGGCTCGTTTATGCCGCGTCGCAACTGATCGGCGATCTGGCCAATGTGCACGTACGTTCGGTTTATCCGTTCGTGCTGCTCGGTGTGGCCCTGGCGGTTGCGCTGGGATTCGAGTTCGTCAACGGTTTTCACGATACGGCCAACGCGGTGGCCACGGTGATTTACACGCATTCGCTCGAGCCGCACGTCGCGGTGGTCTGGTCGGGCCTGTGGAACTTCGTCGGCGTGCTGACTTCGTCGGGCGCGGTGGCATTCGGCATCATCAGCCTGCTGCCCGTCGAGTTGATTCTGCAAGTGGGCAAGGGCGCGGGCTTCGGGATGGTTTTCGCACTGTTGACGGCGGCCATCATCTGGAACCTGGGCACCTGGTATTTCGGACTGCCGTCGTCGAGTTCCCACACCATGGTCGGCTCTATCATCGGGGTGGGCATCGCCAACCAGTTGCTGTCGGCCCGCAACGGTACCAGCGGAGTGGATTGGGGCCAAGCCGCCAACGTGGGTAAGACGCTGCTGATTTCGCCCATCGTGGGCTTCGTTTGCGCGGCTCTGCTGCTAATGATCTCGAAGGTGGCCTTTAAGAATAAGGCGCTCTACGAAGCGCCGGCAGGCACCGAGCCGCCACCATGGTGGATTCGCGGCCTGCTGGTGCTGACCTGCACCGGCGTCAGCTTCGCCCACGGCTCGAATGACGGCCAGAAGGGCATGGGGTTGATCATGCTGATCCTGATCGGCACGGTGCCCATGGCCTATGCCTTGAACCACGCCGTGACGCCCGCGCAGACCATGGATTTCGTGGCCGTTTCGGAGCAGGCCGCCAACGTCGTGCACGGCTATATTTCGCCCAGCGCCGTGATCGGCGACCCGCGCGCCACGGTTACCGATTTCATCCGCACGCGCGAATTCACCCCTTCCACCATGCTGGCCTTGCAGCAGACGATCGGCGATCTGGGCAACGAAGCGGCCATTTACAAACAGCTCAAGAACGTGCCGGAACAAATGACCCCCAATTTCCGCAACGACATGTACCTGGTGAGCGAAGCGCTGCGGCTGATGAAGAAGAGCGGCAACCCGAAGCTGACGGCCGCGGATTGGGCGGTTCTCGACAATTACAAGAAGCACGTGGACGGCGTTACCAAATTCATTCCCACCTGGGTGAAGGTCGCGGTGGCCATGGCGCTCGGTCTCGGCACCATGGTGGGCTGGAAGCGCATCGTGGTCACGGTGGGGGAAAAGATCGGCAAGCAGCACCTGACTTACGCGCAGGGCGCGGCCGCCGAAATCACCGCCATGGTCACCATCGGCGCGGCCGATTACATGGGCTTGCCGGTGAGCACCACGCACGTGCTGTCCTCGGGCGTGGCCGGCACCATGGCGGCCAACCATTCCGGGCTGCAATGGAACACCGTCCGCTCGCTGGCGATGGCCTGGGTACTGACGCTGCCTGCGTCCATCGTGCTGGCGGCGGGATTGTTCGCGCTATTCCGCCGGATCATGTAGCGAGCCGGGCGCTGAACCGGTCAAATCTGAAGACCCAGTCGATCCTGCTTTGCGGTAAGCATCAGGCGGCCGCGAACGCGCTTGGTGGGCTGGCGCCGCGCATGCCAATGCGAATCGAATGCTTTGGCAAGCCAGTGCGGCCGCTCCGCGGCGAGCGTCGCATTCGCCGCTGCAATGAGCCCGGCGCCAATCCGAACTTTCTATTGGCGATTTCGCTTCGAATGCCATCTGCAGTTACGACTTAGGCTGATACCCGATGCGCAGAGATACCGGATACGCGCGCCGTGCCCTGCGCCGCTTAGAACATTAGCTTCAGCGCGAACTGGCCCTGCCGCGACGGGAAAGTCGCACGGATGGTGCCGAAAGCCGCGTCGGTGGTCTTCGTGTCCGGTATGCCGAAGTTAGTGTGGTTCAGAAAGTTGAAGAACTCCGCGCGAAATTGCAGGCGGGCCTTTTCGCGAATTTGGAAGTTCTTGTCAATCGAGCAGTCCCACTGGTCAAAGTTCGGAGCGCGAAACGCATTGCGCCCGACATCGCCGAATGGCGCGCTGGCAGACGGAGTGCTGAATGTGTAGCCGGCGAAATAGGTGTTCAGCATGGCTGCACGGCTCTGGCTGACGGCGGCGCCGGTTACATTGGGGCGCAGGAACGGCTGGCCGCGATAGTCGTTGGAAAGGGAGCTGACAATGTTATTGCCCGAAGCGCTGTAAACCACATCGATCGGCGTGCCCGTGTGGGCGGTGTTGATGGTGGTGAACTCCCATCCGCCTACAAACGCATCTACTACGGAATTCGCGGAGGACAAGTATTTGCGGCTCTTGCCGAAGGGAAGCTGGTAGATGACCGTCGAGACGTTATTCAATTTCACGTCAAAGCTGGAGGGTCCCACTTCCGCGGCCAGGTCGTGGAGGTTTTGCGGATTGGCCTGGAAGTAACCCGCGTAATACTCCAGCGCCTGCTCGGAATCCCCTATCGCACTCCCCCAGGTGAACGAGTTTTGGAGGTACAAGTCCTTCGTGAAACGGTGCTCCACGTTGGCCGAAAGACCGTTGTAATGGTTGTCACCCGCCGGATCGAGCCAGGTGATCGGCCCGAAAGTCGGTATCGGCACGCGGGCAGTGTATGTTAAGGGAGCACTCGGGTTGTATGGCGCCGCCTCATTGTAATCGCCGATAATCGGCAACCGGAGGCTGTGGTTTCCGTTGTAGGTTAGCGTGAAAACCGTGTCCTTGGGAAGTTGCCGCTGGACCGAGACGAACCAGTTCTGTACGTACGGCCATTTGCTGTCCGGCGGAGTATAGACCACGTTGGAATTGGCCGGATTGAAGGCCGCGGGACTGGCGATATTCGTAGTAAAGCTGTTCTGGGTGGTGAGGAAGGTCGACGACGTGGGATTCGACTGACTGAGGACACCGAAAAGGGCCTGCGGAGCGTTGATCCCCTCCTCGGCGCTGCCGACCCGGTTAAAGAAAGTGTAGCTGATGCCATATCCACTGCGAATCACCGTTTGCGGGTTGAGGCTGTATGCCAGGCCGACGCGCGGCCCGTAGTCTTTGTAATCGGGATGCACCAGGGAGCGGTCATAGAGGCTTCCGCTGGTAGCCTGGATCATGGTGTCGGTGGTGGGGTCGAAATTCGAGTAATGGTTGTCGCGCTCATAAAGCGGCGAGGCGAACTCCCACCGCAGCCCGAGGTTCAGCGTCAGCTTCGTGTTTACCCGATAGTCGTCCTGAAAATACAGGGAGTGTACGTACTGCCGCAGATTGACGACCGCATAGCTCCCCAGGTTAATCTGATTGGGAACGCCGAACATGAAATCCGCGAGGCTGTAGCTGGTCGAGTCGCTCGTGATCGTGCAACCGGAAGCCTCGCCCAGTTCCGTGCAGGTGGGCTTGCTGAATGCTCCGCTGTACGTGTCTTGGCCGTAAAGCGGGTTGGTGTCCAGAATCTCGGTGTGGACCAACAGGAATTGGTAGCCCACTTTAAGAGAATGCCGGCCCCACGTCTTCGAGTAATTCAGTTCCGGGTCCCAGGAGGTGGGGTTTTGGAACTGCGGATTGCTGGTTTGGCGTCCCAGTGCGGTGAGTCCGGTGATGGTCTGGGTGTCGAGTCCGCCGGTCAGATTGGTTGTCGTCGGCAGGCCTTCAAAGCCGCCATATAGAGCGTTCATGCTCGAGCCACCCACGTACGGCGGCGTTTTGCCGCCCAGCAAATGCGAGAAACCCAAGCGGGCCTCGACGAGAGAGGTTGGCGTAATGGTCCATGTGTAGCCGAGCGAAGCGTTCTGATCGATCACGTGAATGTATCCGTTGCCATCCCCGCCGGACGGCCCGGTGAGGTCGGGTGCGTAATACTGCAGGTCCTTGCGCTGGCTGAAGCGGATAAACGCCGTCATGCGGCCGTTAATCTGGCCGTCGATTTTGGCGTCGAACTTGTCGCCGTAATCGCGGATCAGCAGGAGCGCCTCGTCATTGTTGGAGCGCCCAAGGCCGTTGGGCGCCGGCAAACTGGCGAGCACCGTGGCGGCGAACGAATTCAACTGCGAGATCGGAATCGCCCTGTTAGCAGGATAGACGGTCTTGTTCAACGGATCGTAAACCGGCACCGGCAGAATCCCGTTGCGATCGTTCATGTCGGGAATCGAATCGAAGTTCAGATAGCGCTGCAACTGCCGGAACCCTTCATAATCCGCGAAGTAGAACAGCTTGTTCTTGATGATCGGGCCGCCCGCCGTGAAGCCGAATTGGTTGCGTTGCAGCGTGGGCTTCTGAAAGACCGCAGGGCTGAAAGTGAAGCCGATGGCATTGAGATCCGTGTTGCGCAAAAACTCGTAAGCGGAGCCGTGCAGCTCGTTGGTTCCGGATTTCATCACCGCGTTCACCACCGCGCCACCCACGCGCCCGTATTCGGCGCTGTAGTTGCCGGTGATGATTTTGAACTCGGCCAGCGCGTCCGGGGAGAGCTGAACCAACTGAGCCGAGTAACCCTGGTTGCTGGTTCCATAAGCGTTGTTATCCAGGCCATCCAGCAAAAAGTTGTTATAGGTGCTGCGCATCCCGTTGACGTTAAACGCGCCCTCTCTCGGTGTGCCCGTGGCAGAGAAGGAATCCGCAATCGGCGATTTGACGGCGTTGGCGTTCAACAGCGCCAGGTCGGCGTAATTGCGGCCATTGAGCGGGAGTTCGGTTACCGCGGCAGTGCTGACCACGTGGCCCTGATCGCTGGAATCGGTCTCCAGAGGGGCGGCGGCGCTGGTAACTTCGACGGAATCCGTCACGGCGCCCACCTTCATCGAAACGTCCACGCGCTGCCGGGCGCCCACGTCGACCGTCACATCGTTCATCGTGAATTTGCTGAATCCGGCATGTTCGATGGTGAGCGAGTAGCGGCCCACCTGCACGTTGAAGAAATCGAAATCGCCGTTCTCCGCGGTGACCACCTTGGACTGCACGCCGGTTGCCTGATTGGTCAGCGTAACGGCCGCCCTCGCAATCACCGCCGCGGAAGGATCGCGTACCGTGCCCAGCACTTCAGCCGTTTCAAACTGAGCGAACAGCAGCGTGGCGCTCAAGAGACACAAGAAGACTCCGATGGAAAGAACCTGGCGCATGGATTAACCTCACCAGAAATCTTCGCAAGGGAATGTCTACGCATGATTAAAAACCGGTCACGGATTTGTGACTTCGATGGTAACACTAACGGACACAGTCCATGGAATCGAACTCATTTGAGAGCAGCTCACTCGTCGCGTAGCGCCCGCATCGGATCGATCAGAGATGCCTTGCGCGCCGGCGCCCAGGTGGCCAGCACCATGACAAGCAGAAGCAAAAGCGGGAGAGCGACAAAGATCAGGGGATCGAGCTGGTTAAACCTGACGATTGAAAAGACCGAGACAACCATGCGGCAGGCGAAGAAACTCAGCACCAGGCCCACGGAAACCCCGGCCGCGCCGAGTTGCAGTCCTTGTTGGAGCACCATCCACACCACATTCCGCTGGTCCGCGCCGACGGCCATGCGGATGCCGATTTCGCGCGTCCGGCGGCTCACGGAATAGGCCACCAGGCCGTAGAGACCCACCACCGCCAGAAGCAGACCCATCAGGCCCATGCTCGCCACCACGCGAGTGAGAAAGGTCGTCTTCGCCACGATCTCCGCAAAGAAGTCCTGCATGGTTTGAATGTCGAACACCGGCATATCCGGATCCAGGCTTCGCACCACGTCGCGGAGCACTGGCGCCAGCGTCCCGGCGTCGGGTACATTCGACTCGGCCACCAGAACCAGCGTGGTGCGTGGATATTGCCGGAAGGGAAGGTAGACGAAGTCCTTGGGAGGCTCGGAAACAAAGGTGTACTTCGAATCCCTGGCGACGCCCACGATTTCGATCACGGGGCCGGTGGCGGCGCCCAGGTGGAAACGCTTGCCCACGGCGTCGCCCTTGGGCCAATAATGACTCGCCACGTGTTCGTTGACCACGGCCACCGGCGGGGTGTCCTTCCGATCCGATTCGCGGAAGCCGCGGCCAGCCAGGATGGGGATGCCCATGGTGCCGAAGTAGCCGTCGCTGACATAAGCGCCAAGTCGTGGGAGCGGATTGTTGTCGGGGGGCAACTCGAAGCCGTCCACGAAGATGTCCATGGGCTCCCATCCGCCCATGGGCACAGCGGAGACGAGGGCTGCCGATCGCACGCCCGGCGCGGAACGCGTTCGCCGCAGCAGATCGTCGTAGAACCGCTGCGTCCGGTCTTCGGAGTAGCGGGCCAGTTGTGTGTCGAAGCTGGTTAGGAAAAGGCGATCGGTGCGGAAGCCAGCCCCCTGCATCAATTCACCGCGGAAGCCCTGCACGAGGGCGGCCGAAACCGCCAGCAGAACCAGCGAGAGCGCCACCTGTCCGGCCACGATCAGGTTGCGGCCCCAGAGCCGGTGCTTACCGCCGCTATCGGCGTCGGCTGCCTTCAGAGTCCGAACCAGGTCCGGGCGCGTCACGCGAAAGGCGGGCGCCAGACCGAACAGCAGCGTGCTCAGTACCGAGACCACCAGCGCGAACAACAGCACCCGATGGTCCGTGCCGATGTCAAGGACTATCGGCAAGTCGGAGGGAAGCCGGTAGCTGCGCCAGAATTGGGCGAAGGCATCCGTCACCGCCAGGCCGCCCACTCCGCCGGCTATGGCCACGAAGAGATTCTCCAACAGAAGCTGGCGGATCAATGCGCCGCGCCCGGCGCCGATGGCCAGCCGCACTGCAATCTCGCGCGAGCGGGCGCGCGCCCGGCTCAACAGCAGACCCGCCACGTTGGCGCAGGCCACCAGCAGAACCGCCAGCCCCAGCAGGCCCAGCATGACCAGGAACTTGACCGGGGTGCCCTGCTCGACGCGAAGTTGCAACTCGGTCTCCGCCGTGAGCCGCCGGTCCTTGTTCGCCTGCGCATGCAGCTTCTGTAGCCCATCCGAGATTGCCTGGACGTCCGCACGCGCCTGTCCGATATGGACGCCCGGCTTCAGCCGGCCTTTGACGAGGAGCCAGCCGGCGTCGCGGTCGCCGAGCTCGTTTTTCGGCCCCATCCGCGGCGACATGGCAAGCGGAACGAACACCGTGGGCCGGAAAACGACGTCGAGACCCGTGAAACGCTCGGGCGCCACGCCGATCACGGTGAGTTCGATCCCATTCAGCCGGATTCGGGAGCCGAGAACCGACGGGCTGGCCCCATACTGGCTCACCCAGAAATCGTGGCCGAGCACCACCACGGCATCGCGTCCCTCGACCCGATCCTCATCGGGACGGAAGTCGCGGCCCAGCGCCGGCCTTACGCCCAACACGCGGAAGAAGTTGCCCGAAACGAAATAGCCGAATTTCATGCGGGCCAGAGAGCGGGCGTCGGGGCTGAAGCCGAACTTTGCGTAGGAGGCAGCTACCAGGCCTTCGAAGCTGCGGTTGTGGTCCCGCAGGTCGACGTAATCCAGATAGGAAATTGCCGTGTTGCTGCCGAACGGCGCCGACTTTGCGGTGTTAATCGCGACCACGCGATCGGGATCGGAAACCGGCAACGGCCTCAGCAGCATGAAATCGGCCATGTTGAACATGGCCGATGTCGCGCCAATGCCGATGGCCATGGAACCGATGGCCACGGCGGTGAACCCAGGGTCCTTCAGTAAAACCCGGAAGGCGTGCTTGACGGATGTCAACATAACGGGCCGCTCCTGGCAGGAGAACTTAGCAATTCCTTTGCCATATCTGCCGGGTATCACCGGCCACTTGAGTTTCAGGGCCGAACATCTTATTTGTAATTTGTTTGTAACAATGCGTTGCGGCTGCCGTGAACGATTCTGGCGTCCTAGTGTCCGCAAGCGGACAGTGCCACAAGTCTGGGTGTCGGCGCGAGCGTCATGCGCCGTTCACGCCTCCGCTTCGAACGCCAGCCGCAGGTATGACTTGGGCTGATACTCGATGCGCAGGGGCACCGGGTGCGCGGCGGACTCTTCCACCCATAACCGGAAGTCGATCGGTTTACCGCCGGTGACGCGCTGCAGCGTGCCAGTAACGGCAATGACGGGGCCCGATGCGAGGCCGCTGGCTCGGAAACGCTCGCCGGCTTTTGCGTCGGGTGTGCGCCGCAGCCGCAGGCGGTAGAATCGGCCGTTATAGATGTAGCGGCCCTCGCCGCCCTTCGGCTGGCGTAGCAGTTCAGCCATAGCTTGGAGGAAGGGAGGCGGCGTCTCGCCGTCGAGAGCGAGACCCACCGACTCGCGCGGAGCCGCGGCCAGAGCCTGTCGCGCCATCTGCTCCAACTGCGTGCGGTGGCTCGCGGAAAGCGCGGACGGCGCCGTGAAATGAGCGGTTGCAGTTTCCATCGAACGATTTGCAATGCGGGCGTCCACGGTTGTGTACGCGACTTGGCTGGCAGTTGGGTGGAGGGCCTTGCGAGCTTCGTCGGCGCTCTCTTCGGCCGATGCCGTCATCAGGCCGAAGTAGATCGCTTCGGCCATGCCGGTCTCGGCCAACCTGATTCTCTCCTGGATGAATCCGAGGCGGTTCAACCCGGCGGCGCGGTCGGGAAGCGAGTACGCGGCGAACTCGAGGACCCGCGTCGTTCCGTCTTCCGCGCTCGATTCCCGCCATGCGGCGGTACCCGCGCCTACACCGGAGCGCCGCAGCAGCGGCACAGAGAATAACACCACCTGCGCATCCACCCGGTACCTACGCTCGGCGCCTGGGCCGCCGCGGGTCGGCGTATCCCATGACAAGCCGGCGGTGTGAGCCTTCGATCGAGCCGCCGCGAACAGTGCCGCGCCCGTCAGCAGCTTTGCCCACTCACGCCGCGTTATCCGCCGCGAACAATCAGATGTTGGTATCGGATGACTCGGTCTCACGTCTCGTACCCCCATCGGTCGCCGGGTGTGGAATAGAACTCTGGAGCGAGCGCTGGCTGCGGCGCGCCCTGGAGAACCAAGGCGTGGAGTTGATCGTAGAGATGGAAGAACCCCTCGGTGACGTGCCTCCAGTCTAACTCTTCGGCCGTGGCGCGCGCCGCTGTGCACTTTTGACCAGTGGCTTGCGGATCCGCGGCGATACTCATCAGACTCTCTCGCGGATGGCGCAGCAAAGCGCGACGCCCGGCGCCAGGAACAATGCCGCCAACAGGCGAGGCAGGCGCCGCAGGTCGGCGCCGAGCGAGTCGGAGCCGTCGCCGGTGATCAGCACTCCCTTGCGCATCAGGAACCAGTTCAGCAGCAGCGACCCTACGCCGACCGCGATCGAAACCGCCATGCCGGCGCCGATGTGCGTGGCGTGTCCGGCCTGAAACGCCAGATACTCGAGCATGTGGGCCGCCGCTGGCAACATCACAGCAGCCAGCAGGGCCGACAGCCACGCCGGCCGCGCCTCGCGAAACGCTTGCAAGAGCGATCCCCAGAAGCCGCCGACAACAATCCGAAACGCCAGTTCGATCCAGACCAGGCGCATTGCTCCAGGGCCGCGCGGCAGCGCTACGGCGAGAAACAGAATGCCGCGGAACAAGGCGCTGAGCAGCGCCGCCTTCCAATTCCAATCGACCACGAAGGTCTTCCACGGATTGGCGAGCACCCGCACCGCCGCCTGCCCTACTGTCATCTCGTCAGGCCGATACAAGACTGCCTGCATAGCCGGCGTACACCTCTTCGAAGACCCAATCCCAGGATTGATTTTCCACTTGGCGGCGCGCGGCGGCGGCCATGCGTTGGCGCAGCGGCTGGTCGCGGGCCAATGCCACGACGCAGTCGCAAAACTCTTCGTCGCTTGCTGCCACGAAGCCGGTCTGCCCGTCGCGCACGATATAGCGCGGGCCTCCGGCATCGGTCACCACGGCGGGCACGCCGGAAGCCAGCGCCTCCTGCACGACGTTGCCGAACGTGTCGGTGCGGGAGGGGAACGCGAAGATGTCCATGTCGGCGTAGGCGCGCGCGAGGCCTTCGCCGTTTAGTACGCCGGTGAAGATGCATCGCGGCAGGTTGCGCTCCAGCCACTGACGCTCGCTGCCCGCGCCGGATATCTGAAAGCTCGCATCGGCGAAACCCGCGGCACGCAATGCCGCCTCCACCCGCGCCAGCAGCCGCAGATTCTTCTCCGGCATCAGGCGCCCCACGTAGCCCACAACCAGGGCGGCGCCGGAGCGGGTGCGCCGCGAAGGATGGAACAGCCCGGTATCGATGCCGCGGCGCATGGCGACGACCGGCTTGCCCGTGCGCCGCCGCAGCAGGCTGGCCAGTTCCGGATTGGGCGCGAAAATAACCGAGGCACGGGCGAAGAACCAGCACACCCGATCCATCGCGAAGTTTTCGACAGTGCGCGCCGCCGATGAACGCACGCCGCGCGGGACCCATTCGAGTATGCGAGCAACGCGCCGCCCCGCGAACTCGTGCAGGTTGGTGTGCCAGGACGCCGCCAGCGGCGTCTTCAGCCGCGCCGCCAGTATGACTCCGATGATGCCCAAATCGCCGGGGCTGGTCACATGAATGTAATCGGGACGAAATCTCTTGATCTCGGCTTCGATCGGTTCGATCTGGCGCATCAGCCAGGGGTCGAACCGTAAGTCCGGATCCACCGGAAACGCCCAATGGCTGCGCACCAGATCGAGCGTGCGAACCGCGCCTTCCTCGCTGACGCCGCGCGCCGCGCCCCAACGCACGCAGAAGAACGGGATCTGGCGCCGAAGCGCGAAAGAGTGCCATTCGCGGCAGGTGCGGGCGGCGCCGTTCACCTCGTGAAAGGTGTCGGCGAACAAGGCGACTCGCGGCGGGGCGTCCATGCTATGCTCCCGTGAGTTCCTGCCCGCCGAGGGCGAGGCGCAGTGTGGCGCGCACGTGCGGCGTGGCGAGCCAACCCACCGCCGCGATGAATTGCCGCAGCGCCCTGGGGCCGCCGTTCGGCCACAGGACGGACATCGGCTTCAGCCCGTCGGTCTCGTGGTCGTAAAACACGCGGTCCAGCCAACTCTCTCGCCCGGGCGATCCGGGATATGGCTTTACGGCGTGCCAGATGAACTCGATATAGCGCGCAGCCAGCGGTTCCCGGTACTGCGGAAGGAACAGGACGCGGCTCACACGGTCGCGCCGGATTTCGTCGATGAATTCGTCCAGGCTCGCGGCATTCGTCAGGTTGAGATTGGCGTTGGGCTCCAGGCAATGGCGGTCGCCGCCGGAGATGACCGGGAAACTGAGTTGGGCCGCCAGATGAATCGTCGCGCGGTTGTCACTGGCGGGTTGCAGCCCGTTCAACTCGAGCGCGTGGACGCGGGCGCCATGGCCGGCGAGGAACCGGCGCAACTCCACCACGTGAACCGCGCGCGGAATCCGGAACTCGCAGCAGAACGGGTGATTGAGCACGGTCAGCACATTCGGAGTCCGGTCCAGTTCCGTCAGCAGCGAGGTCAGCAGGTCCGGCTCGGGCGCGGCCGTGTAGCGCGCCATCTCCGCCTGGAAGGCGCGCGCCCGCTCGGGAGGCAGATTATGCACGCCGAGGTGAAAGACGGTGGCGCCGAAAGGCACGCTCCACTCGAGCGAGAACGGCGCTGGGATGCCGAGCGTGCGCAAGTCGGCGCAGGCTTCCAGATCGTCGTGATCGGTAATCGAGATCAGCGGGCGCAGGCCGAGCGAATCGCCGATCTGGGCGGCTTCCAGGGTGTGAGCCGCCAGGGCGTTCAGCGGCGGCCGCCAGAAGGCGCGGTCAAAGGCCACCGAATGGCCGCTGTGCGCTCTTCGTCTGTCGCTCACCTTGGCGATCAGCGCGTGGATGGGCGGCACCTTGCGAAGCACGCGCGGAATGAAATCCAACGACTCGCGGGAATGCACCGTGTGGCTGTGCAGCGATACCGCTGTCCGGTAGCCTCGGGTCGCCGCCGGGGTGCGCCACAGGCAATCCACGGAATGGGCCGCTTTCAGAGACCTGCGAATGGTCCTCATAAGAACATTTGGCACCAGTCATGTTTTCACTCGCGTGACTGAGATGTGAAGATTGGCACACCTCACGCGGCGCGTGCGCCGCTACCGGGACCGCGGCGATTGAGTTGGCATCAAATTGCAACGTTTTGAGCGTAGACTCTGTGTTATCTATGGAAACTACAGAGCTAGACCGCTTAAGGCAAGCCTATAAGGTGGCTGTCGACCAATGGGTGGTCACCATTCGGGAGGAGGAAGAACTGGCGACACCGGATCACTCGATGGTGCAGATGGAGCGATGGGACTCTGCCAGCTTTCGGGAACAAGACGCCCAGGAAAAGGCGCAGGCAGCGAAGGACGGTTATAAGGACGCATTGCGCAAAATCAACTACTCTTTCTGAATCTGGAGCAGAATCTGGTCGGGCTGGCGAGATTCGGACGCGCAACCCTTGCACCCAAGCAAAAACGGCTGCACGTTTGACTTTGGTTCTGCGGCTCAGACGTGACCTGACAAAGTCCCTGTGAGGTAACTGTCGAGCGCGTGGCGCCCCCGCTTCGCTCATGGCTCGCTCCAGCTCCGGCGTCACGCGGAGTTACGTCTCTCAATTGATATCAGCGGAAGCGAGAAGGGGCTTGAGCAGATACTCGGATAACTGCTGGACCGATAGCTTTGCGCCCTCTTTCGTGGGTTCGCCGAGAACCCAGAAAGTGTGTTGGCCTTCCTTATCGAGTTCGATGGTAATGGTCAATTGCTGGTCGGGAAAATCAGGGTGAACCGTGACGTGGAGGTCGTTGTCGTCTAAGGTCAGGACCAGTCTCTCGCCATGCATTCCAGGCACGTAAACCTCGCATTCCAAAGGCCTTTGGGACATGCGCACCGCGGTCTGTCCGGCGCGCTCCTTATGATTGTTGAAGTCGCTTACATCAACCGTAATCGAGGAAACCAGCGCGCGCCACGCGTTCAATGCGCCGGGGATTTGCTTTTTCGGATGCTTTGTCCCGTTGACCTTGCTCCCGTTCGCACTGCTGACCAATGCCGCGGCCCTCTCCTTCTTCATGTCCGCAAACATTTCATCAATCCATTTCATATGGTTCTACTCCCCGCGACGTCAAGCCAGCGAATCCGCTTCCGTCCTCAGATCCACCAGAGACCTCGGCGCCAGCCGCAGTTCTCACCTCAACGCGATGCCGACCACGATCAGCGCGATTACAGTGTTAATCAACGACATGTCTTTCCAGGGTCCTGGAACTCCAAGTAGCAATCGGATGCCCAGTCGCCGGACTGGTGCAGGTCCTTATATCGCGGGGTTGATGACAATCCAATGACAGGTAGTGTCTCCAGCCAAAGCGGACCGTCAACCCGCAGGCAACCGGCGAATTGGATCGCCAGCCCTCCTCCGGCCATTCTGAGCCGACGCCGTCGTATCGTCGCCTGCCGGGGCGAACCCATGTTCAATTCCTTCGGACCTGTGCGGCCTTTGCAGGGGCTGCGGATCTGCCGGGTATCGGCCGCGCTCGCTCAGGGGCGAAGGCTGGCGTGAGCTTGCTCGCTGACGCTTCCGCCCGGGGTATGGGTCAGGGTGAGGCCGAAACTGACATCCTCGAAAACGGGGTAATAGTCTACGCCGCCACGCCGCAGCGTATCGAGGTCTAACACGACGTCTTCGCTCTCCGGGCCGTCGTGAATGGTCAGCGTGGCCGTGGTTGCATCGCGAACGGCCTTCGCGGCACGATTCCAGGTCAGAAGCAGATGGTCCTGGCGCTCGACGGCCTGGAAGTCAAAGGTCGGCATTTCGAGACGGGTTGGCGCCACCGCGGCGTTACCATCATGAACAAGAATGCCGACCGCCAGCCAGCCAACCGCGCAAACAACCACGAAAAGGGCAGCAAACACCCAGCGATACCGGCGGCGAGGGCGCCTGGCAGGCGCGGCCGCCGGCGGAGTTTCCACGGCAACCCGCCGCTCTTCGTGGAAGGGGCGCAGTCCTTCATCAATACTCTCGGGTTCACAGATGGGCATTGGTTTCGTCCTCAGTGTCCGGCCGCAGTTTGACAAACTCGCGTCGGGCGCCGGTGTCCTCACGCAAGTGAACGGAACGGCACGGTTCCTGGTTGAAGTATTCTTGCAGCACTGTGGGTGACTCTTCGCGCCGCTGGGTCAGGAGCACGCGCTGACTGCGGCCTGTGATTGGTGGTTGCACAGTACAATTGCTAAGTAACATCCGTTCGCAAAACGTGACGAACTCTTTCGACTTCAGTCACGGCCTTTCAAGCGGCTCGCCAGTGACTCAGTTGATTTTCGCATGGGCACATTACATCAAAATGACTTCGGGGTTCGTGGCGGGTCAAGCCCGGGGCCGATTGTCCAATTGAAGAGATGAGAATCAGACCCGAAATTCATTTTTCTGCAATAGGGCTGTAACAGCCGGCTGGTAAACCTTTGTTTATGCCACAAGAAACAGAGTCGAAAGGCCGTTCGGCCGGTCTCCTGGTTCTCGCGATTGCGATCATGCTGCTGATCGTCGGGGGATTCGCACTATGGCGATTCGCGCCCAACTCGTTGCCCAGCCTCTTCGAGAGAACGCGCAAAGCGGCTGCGCCTGCGCCGCCCGAGATCATTCTGAGCATGCACGGTTCGAATACGATTGGCGCGCAACTGGCCGGCGCGCTCGCGGAGGCGTTTTTGCGGCGGGAGGGCGCCCAGTCGGTGACTACTGCGCCGGGGACGCACGCCGACGAATACAGCGTAGTCGCGACCCTGCCCGGAGATACTCACCCGAAGGCGATTGAGATCCAGGCCCACGGCTCGGCCACCGCGTTCACGGACATGGCGGCGGGGAAGGCCGACATCGGTATGGCTTCGCGGCCCATCAAACCCGAGGAGACAGCGACGCTCACTCGGTTGGGCGGTATGACGTCCCCCGAGTGCGAGCACGTGGTGGGGCTGGACGGGCTGGCCATCATTGTGAACAAAAGCAACGCCGTGTCCGCGCTGAGCAAGACCCAGGTGGCCAGGATTTTCACCGGCGAGATCGCGGATTGGCGGGAAGTCGGGGGCGCGGCTGGACCCATCAAAGTGCTGTCGCGCGACGATAAATCGGGCACCTACGACACGTTCAAGGCTCTGGTTCTGGGCAAGGAAAAGCTAACAGCTGGCGCGGTGCGCATCGAGGACAGCCGGGAACTCTCCGACCGAGTCGCCGACGACCCCAGCGCGATCGGCTTCATCGGATTGCCCTATATACGGAGCGCGAAGGCCGTCGCGGTTTCGGAGCCGGGAGTGGCCCCTCTGGTGCCGAATCGCCTGACCGTGGCCACGGAAGACTAT
>Ga0208820_1000820_pt1 | contig 19490 bp, 11 predicted proteins | sample June2015DPH_16_5_FD_184713 | JGI IMG/M metagenome (GOLD analysis project Ga0208820, IMG submission 184713) | Peatland microbial communities from SPRUCE experiment site at the Marcell Experimental Forest, Minnesota, USA - June2015DPH_16_40... | ecosystem: Environmental > Terrestrial > Soil >...
GCGCGCCGGCATTGTCGGCGATGTTCCCGTCCGGGTTGGCGACCGGGTCCTCACCACTACTACGCTCACCACCGTCGACCGTCCCGGCAGCCTCGAAGCCTACATCTATGTTCCCATCGAGAAATCTGCGCAGCTGAAGATGAATCTTCCCGTGCAGATCGTCGACGCTTCAGGAAGCCCGCTCGCCACCAGTCGCGTCACGTTCATCTCGCCACAGGTGGACACCGCGACCCAAACCGTGCTCGCCAAAGCGCAGATCGCAAATGCAAACGACAGCCTGCGCACCGCCCAGTTCATCCGCGCCCGTGTGGTCTGGGGCAGCCAGGAGAAGCCGGTGGTTCCGGTCGTGGCCGTGTCGCGAATCGGCGGCCTCTATTTCGCTTTCGTCGCTGAGTCTGACCAGAAAGGTGGATATGTAGTCCACCAGAAGCCGCTCCAGATCGGCCAAATCGTCGGCAACGACTACGTCGTCCTCGACGGCGTAAAACCGGGAGACAAGGTAGTCGTCTCCGGCACCCAGTTTCTGATAGATGGCGCACCCGTAGTCCCGCAAGAAAGCAGCAGCTAGGCATCGGGTGATCGGGTCATCGGGTGATCGGGTCATCTACTGAACTTCCGATCACCCGATGACCCGATCACCCGATGCCTTTCTCGACAACGAACACTCATGGTCGACTTTTTCATTCATCGCCCGGTATTTTCAACCGTCTGCGCCTTGCTCATTATTCTCGCCGGCGCTGTGTGCATTCCTACGCTGCCCATCGCACAATTCCCCAACCTGGCGCCGCCGCAAGTCGGTGTCGTCGCCATCTATACCGGAGCCAGCGCCCAGACCGTCGAGTCCGCCGTCACCACGCCGCTCGAACAGCAGATCAACGGCTCCGAAGGCATGAAGTACATCACCTCCTCCAGCGACAACAACGGCATCAGCCAGATCACCGCGACTTTCGATCTCAACCGCGATCCCGACCTCGCCGCCGTTGACATCGAGAATCGCGTCAACACAGCTCAAGGACGTCTCCCGAACGCGGTCAAGCAAGTCGGAGTTACCGTCGCCAAGACCTCGGAGAACTTCGTCTTCGGCGTTGCTGTCTACTCGCCCGACGCTCGCTACTCCACGCTCTTCATGAGCAACTACCTCGATGTCTACGTCCGCGACAGCCTGAAGCGTATTCCCGGTGTGGCCGACGTCATCATCTTCGGCGAGCGCAAATACTCCATGCGTCTGTGGCTCGATCCCGTTCGCATGGCCAGCCGCGCCCTTACCGCCGACGATGTGGTCGGCGCTCTCCAGGAGCAGAACGTTGAAGTCGCCGCCGGGCAAGTCGGTTCCCAGCCCTCTCTACCCGGCCAGCAGTTCCAGATCAGCGTCCGCGCCGTTGGTCGCCTTTCCGAATCCACTCAATTCGATGACATCATCCTGAAGAGCAATGCCGATGGCACTCTCGTCCGGCTGCGCGACGTCGGTCACGCCGAGCTTGGCGCCGAAGACTACAACTCCAGCCTGGACTACAACGGGCACGATTCGGTTGGCATCGGCATCACCCAGCTCTCCACCGCCAACGCCCTCGACGTAGACCGTCGCTGCATTGCCGAACTTGAGCGTCTTGCCAAGCGCTTTCCGCCCGGCATGAAGTATGAGCTCGCCTTCGATACCACCGACGCGGTCAGCGAATCCATTCGCGATGTAGTCTCAACCCTCGGCCAGGCGATCTTCCTCGTTATCCTCGTCATCTTCGTTTTCCTCGAAGACTGGCGCTCCACCATCATCCCCTCCGTCACCATTCCGGTCTCGCTCATCGGGACCTTCGCCTTCGTCAAGCTGCTCGGCTTCTCCATCAACACGCTGACCCTGTTCGGCATCACGCTCGCCACCGGCCTCGTGGTCGACGACGCCATCGTCGTCATAGAAAACATTGAGCGCCACCTGCAGGGAGGCGAACTGAATCCGGTCAAAGCCTCCTCCGACGCCATGCGGGAAGTCACCGGCGCCGTCATCGCCACGTCGCTGGTGCTGGTCGCCGTCTTCGTGCCGTGCGCCTTCTTTCCCGGCACCACCGGCATTCTGTTCCGCCAGTTCGCGCTCACCATTGCCTTTTCGATTTCGATTTCTGCCTTCAACGCGCTTACTCTTACGCCCTCGCTCTCCGCGCTCCTGCTCGGTCGCGAGCACGGAGAAAAGAATTGGTTCTTCAAGCGCGTCGACCGCCTCCTGAGCGCGATTAACAATGGCTACGTTAGCGCGCTCCGCGCTTTCCTGCGTTTTGAAGCCGTCGCACTGATCTTGTTTTTCGCCGGACTCGGTCTCGCTTACTTCGTCTTCCGGCACGTGCCCCAAGCCTTCGTTCCCACCGAAGATCAGGGCTACCTCGTCGTCGTCATTCAGGCTCCCACCGGAGCATCGCTCGAATACACGCGGGAAATCGGCCAGCAGGTGACCGCCATCACCAAGAATTTTCCTGAAATCGAAGGCACTTTCTCCGTTTCCGGCTTCAGTTTCGGAGGCAGCGCGCCCAACGCCGGCCTGGTATTTCTATCCCTCCGGCCGTATGCGCAGCGCAAGGGCCGCGACCACACCGCCGCCGCCATTCTCAATCGACTGCGCGGCCCCTTGTTCGGAATTTCCAGCGCCATTGTCATCGTCTTCGAACCGCCCGCCGTGCAAGGTCTCGGCCAGTTCGGCGGGTTCCAATTCGAACTCCTGGATCAGGGCAATCACACCCTTCAGGATCTCGACAAAGTCACCCACGATCTCACGCGCGCTGGCTTCGGGCGCCGAGATCTCGCCGGACTCTTCACCACCTACACCGCCAGCGATCCGCAGTTTGTCGTTACCATCGATCGCGAAAAAGCCAAGAGCCTGCACATCCCGCTCAGCCAGATCACCGACACCCTCAGCGTCTACATGGGTTCGGCCTACATCAACGATTTCGATTTCAATAACCGTTCCTATCGTGTTTATGTGCAGGCCGACAAGCAATTCCGCTCGCATCCGCAGGACATCAAGCAGTACTACGTGCGCTCCGATTCCGGCGCCATGGTCCCGCTGGAAAACTTAGTCAGCATCAGCCAGACCGCCGCTCCCCAGGTCATCAGTCACTACAACCTGTTCCGCGCGACGGAAATCGACGGCTCCGCTGCCCCCGGCTTCAGCTCCGGACAAGCCATCGAAGCCATGCAGCAGCTCTCCGCGAAAACCTTGCCCCAGGGCTACACCTACGAATGGTCGGGAGTTTCACTCGAAGAGTTGGCCTCGGGATCCACCACGCTCATCCTCTTCGGCCTCGGAACGCTGGTCGTCTATCTCACGCTCTCGGCGCAGTATGAAAGTTTCGTACTCCCCTTCATTATTTTGCTCGCCGTGCCCATGGCGTTGCTCGGTGCTCTTTCCGCGCAATGGCTCCGCGGCCAGCAGAACGATGTCTACTGCCAGGTAGGACTCGTCATGCTCGTCGGCCTCGCCTCCAAGAACGCCATCCTCATCGTGGAATTCGCCGAGCAGTTGCGCGAACGCGGCATGACCATTCTCGACGCGGCCGTCGAAGCCGCCCGCATCCGTCTGCGCCCGATTCTCATGACCTCCTTCGCCTTCATCCTCGGCGTTGTCCCTTTGGTTACCGCGAGCGGCGCCGGAGAAAACGGACGCCACTCCGTAGGCACCACGGTCTTCGGTGGCATGATCATGAGCACGATCCTAAACTTGTTCTTCATCCCAGTGCTCTATCTCTTAATCGAAGGCTTCAGAGAACGCCGCCGCAAGCCCAAAACCGCCTAAGCAAGTGCGGATTGTGTGGGGACGGGCGACCTCCCCGTTCAGGGTTGCGTAGGGACGGCCGCCCTCGGCCGTCCAGCCGAGCGCAGCTCGGCAGCTGCCCCAGTCCCCGGCGCAATAAAAAGCAACCCCTCGCCTCTCTCCAGCGTCAGAAAAGTGCGAAGAGTTTCAGGATTTCTCACCACGTCATAACAAATCTGGCGTGAGCTCAAACAATGAAAAAATCACTGCTCGCAGTTCGTGCTCTCCCATTGATTCTCTCAATGACGATTTTCTCGATAGTGGCCATCGCCAGTCCCGCCATCCAGGACAACCAACCCACTGGCGCGCTCAATCAGAAGAGCCTCGAGCGCATCTACAAGGAAGTCCGTCATGAACTCGTGATGCTTCCGTACTACGGCGTGTTCGACAACCTCGCCTACAAGGTCGACCCTGACGGTACCGTGACCCTACTCGGCCAGGTTTCGCGTCCCAGTCTCAAGCCCGACGCCGAAAAGGCGGTCAAGCACATTGAAGGTGTAGAGAAAGTCGTCAACAATATTGAGGTCCTGCCCACCTCCTTCGGCGACGACCGAATCCGCCGCGCTGCCTACCGCGCCATCTACGGCAACAGCGTCCTAAGCCAATACCAGATCCGGGCCGTTCCGCCCATTCACATCATCGTCAAGAACGGGAACATTACGCTCGAAGGCGTAGTGGCCCGCCAGATGGACAAGCAAATCGCCGGCATGCAGGCCAACGGCGTTCACGACGTATTCTCCGTGACCAACAACCTTGTAGTCGAAGAACCGGAGAAGAAAGACGACAAGAAAAAGTAATTTGATTTCTCAGCCCCGGGAGCGGGCGTTCCTCTTTGCTCGCATGGGGACGGGCGCCCTCGCGAGCCTGCCCTGAGCGAAGTCGAAGGGTCCAAGCCGAGCAAAGCTCGGCAGGCTGTCATAGCACCTTTGGATTCGCACTAAGATGCAGGTTGAGCAGCGCTCCTCTGCAATCCAAAATCTGACCTCTGCAATCTACAATCTGCTATGTCCCAAATCGCCGACCGCGCCGAAATCGACCGCGCCGCCCACCTCCTGCGCGCCGGCGGTCTCGTCGCCTTCCCCACCGAAACGGTTTACGGTCTCGGCGCCAACGCTCTCGACGCCGAAGCGGTAGCCCGTATCTACGCCGTCAAAGGCAGACCCGGAACCAGCCCGCTCATCGTGCACGTGTCATCCATAGAGATGGCGCAGTCGCTGGTTGCGAACTGGCCAGAAAACGCCAACCGTCTGGCCCGCCGATTCTGGCCCGGTCCGCTGACGCTGGTGCTCGAAAAGCTGGTGCTCGAAAAGCAGCTAGAAAAGCAGCCTGCAATTCCTGCCATCGTCACCGCTGGCTTGCCCACTGTCGGTCTCCGCATGCCCGCGCATCCGATCGCGCTAGCCCTGATCCGCGCCGCCGGCGTTCCGCTCGCCGCACCCAGCGCGAACCGCTTCGGCGAACTTTCTCCGACCACCGCCGGCCACGTCCGCCGCAGCCTAGGCAGCGAAGTAGATTTCATACTCGACGGCGGACCCTGTAAGGTCGGTATCGAGTCCACCGTGCTCTCGCTAACCGAGCCCAGGCCGATCCTGTTTCGTCCCGGCGGAATTTCGCGGACAGACCTGGAAGCGATCGTCGGGCCAGTCGGCTCTGCGCAAGAGGTTCAAGCCGGAGCCCATCCCGCGCCCGGCCTGCACCCGCGCCACTACAGCCCGCGCACCACGTTATATCTAGTGACCAATGGAAAACTGCCCGCCCAGGGCCAAGGAATTTACTTGCAGCACCAGCATGCGTCCAGCCGCACCAACATCGCAATCCGCCAAATGCCGCAATCGGCAGCCGACTACGCAGCCGCGCTGTACGAAGTTCTCCACCAGGCAGACGCCGGAAATTACAATTGGATCGCGGTCGATCTCCCACCCAGCACGCCCGAGTGGGAAGCCGTCCAGGATCGCCTCAAACGCGCCGCAACGAAATAGGTGGAGAGCCGGGCGTCCCTCCACCGTGTTGCTGATCCCGCGGTCACGGTACTAGCCGGAACTTCGCCCAATCTAACTCCGCGCTTCCCCCGGCACGCGCACCCTGATCGTCTGCGGAACGGCGCGTAGCTTTGCCAGTAGCTGCTCATCGCAATCCTGATTGATGTCGTAAATCGCATATCCCAGCGGTCCGCGAGTATCCAGCACTTGTCGATCGATATTGATCCCGCGATCCGCCAGAATGTCGTTAATCGCCCGCAAGATTCCCGGCACATTGTGGTGCATATGGGTCAGCCGGTGCGATCCTGGCGCATAGTCCAGATGACACTGCGGCAGGTTCACGCTCAGCTGCGAATTCCCGCTCTTGAAATAATCGATCATCCGCGCGGAAACAAACTGGCCAATATTCTGCTGCGCCTCCTCCGTGCTCCCGCCGATATGCGGAGTCAAAATCACATTCGGCAGCCCTTGCAGCGGGCTGGAAAAGGCGCCGCCACTCTCCGGTTCCTGTGGAAACACATCCACCGCCGCGCCGGCCAGCTTTCCGCTTTTCAAATGCCGCGCAAGCGTCTCATGGTCCACCACAAATCCGCGGCTCAAATTCATCAGGCACGCGCCATCTTTCATCGCGCGCATCTCATCTTCCCCAAACAAATTCTGATTCTGCGGCTTGCCATCGACGTGCAGCGTGATCACATCCGAAATCTCCAGCAACTCGCGGAAGCTCACCGCGCGGGCATTTCCACGCGCCAGCACGTGCGCGACATCATGAAACACCACGCGCATGCCCATCGCCTCCGCCAGATCCGATACCTGCGACCCAATCTTCCCGTAGCCGACAATCCCCAGCGTCAGCCCGCGCACTTCGTGCGATCCCGCCGACGACTTATTCCACACCCCGCCATGCAGCCGCGTGCTCGCCTCAAACGTCCGCCGCATCAGCAGGATGATCTCCCCCATCGCCAACTCGGCCACCGACCGGCTGTTCGAATGCGGGTCGTTAAATACCGCGATCCCGCGCTCGCTCGAGGCCGCGCGGTCGATCTTGTCCACACCAATGCAGAACGCCCCCACCGACACCAGTTCCGGCACCGCATCCAAAACCGCCGCCGTGATGCGCGTCTTCGAACGAACTCCCAGAATCGAAGCGCCGCGCACCTTCTCGATCAGCTCCCGCTCGTCCAGCGCCCGCTTCAGCGACTCCACCACGAACCCCGCCTCTTCAAACTGAGAAGCCGCCACGCCGCTAATATTCTCCAGCAATAAAACCTTCAAAGACCCTCCGAATTCCACCACAGTTGATGAACGAGAATTATAGCGGCGTAGGTTTCGTATCAGGGTATCGCTTTAGCGATACCGCAACTTCTTCAGTATCAAACGCCCCTTTTAGGGGCTGGGCCCTGAACGCCGGCTCTTTCTGCTGCCATAAACGCCCTCACATCCGGCACTGCTCGCCGAGCCAGCTTTTTCCCACTAAAATGTTACAAATGTATGGGGCCGCCAGCACAACCAGGCCCGCCCCGCATGAATCCTTCAACCGCACCCCGGCATCTTTAAAGCTTTGGAGGAAAACGAAAATGGCACAAGTTTTGGAGGAACTGAAAATGGCGCACGAACTGCCCCCCTTGCCGTACGATTACACGGCGCTCGAACCCACCATCGACGAAAAGACGATGCATCTGCATCACGACATGCATCACGCCGCCTACGTGAAGAACCTCAACGCGGCCCTGGACAAGCATCCCGAGCTGCACAAGAAAACTCCGGAAGATCTCCTGCGCGACCTGAACGCCGTCCCCGAAGATATCCGCGGCGCCGTCCGCAACAACGGAGGCGGCCACGTCAACCACAGCATGTTCTGGAACATCATGAAGCCCAAGGGCGGAGGCGATCCCACCGGCCCCATTGCCGAGGTAATCAAAAAGACCTTCGGCGACTTCAAAACCTTCCAGGAAAAATTCAACGCCGCCGGTGTAGGCCAGTTCGGCAGCGGATGGGTATGGCTAGCGGGAGACGCAAAAGGCGAAGTGAAAATCCTCAGCACGCCCAATCAGGACAACCCCATCTCGCAAGGCCTCCATCCCATCTTCGGCAACGATGTCTGGGAGCACGCCTACTATCTCAAATACAACAACCGCCGCCCCGAATACCTGCAAGCCTGGTGGAACGTAGTCAACTGGGAAGAAATCAACAAGCGCTACCAGTCGTCGCTAAAGAAGTAGTTCGTATGGCGACGGGCCTATGCCCCGTCCGAGTTGCGTAGGGGCGGACTTCTTAGTCCGCCCTTTTTCCTAGGATTCGGGCTCCCCCAATCCAAGTTTCTCGAAGAGACCACGGACCATCTGTGCGGATGGGTGATCTGCAAGCTGCCGAAGCGCCGCGCTGAGTATTGATCTGGCCTCATCCCGTCGTCCCCGGATCGCCATGATGATGGCGCACGCGGTCTGCTGCCGGCTGCGAGCGAACTTGCTGACATCGGAATTCTCCTGCTTCCACTGTTGCAGGATCGCATCGCGTGTTTCAAATCGTGCGAGGAAAGGGAGTGCATCTCTCTCGATCCGGTGAAACACCTTTGCAGCTTGCTCATGTACCGATTCGAGATCCCACCAGATGTCATGATGTTCCGGTCCCACAGTTCCCAGTCTCGCGCGGATCCAGCAATCGTACTCATGAACAAACGGCAACTCGCCACCGCCAGGATACGTATACTTGTGCATCTCCGGTACGTAGACGCCGACGTTGACCGTAAACTTCCCGTAGAGGTTTTGTCGGAATCCAACATACTGCGTGCCCGGAGGGTCAAATCTTCCGAGTTGAAACTCAATCACCTGAGTGATGCCGTCGGAGGTAGTACGGTTGAATGCTCGAGCCCGCCCTCGGAATCCCAGTTCCTTCAACAATGGGCGGACGCTTGCCTGTAGCTCGTCCATTGCGTGCGTTGTCTTCGACTTTTCCTTAGCCATAAGCGTCAACACAAAGACTCTCAGCAGGTTTCGGATCATCCTCAACGAGGCTTTGGAGATAAGACTCAACTCTCAAAAAACTCCCGAATCTGCCTCCAATACTTCCGCACGATCAAATCCGTACTCAAGTGTCCGCCCCGCCGCAACAGTTTCAACCGCGCACCCGTAGTCCGCGCAAACTTGACGACCAATTGATAAGGAATATAAGGATCGTCCTGTGCATGAAACATCATGACCTTCGAAGCAGTAACGTCGCCCGCATAATACAACGGGTTATAAAACTTTCCCCCAAGCAGTTTCTTCCAGTTCTTATCCGAAAGCCGATACCCCTCCCCAAACGCCGCCCGAATATACGCCGCATAACTAGGATTCGAAGTCTCCTTCTTCTGTTCTCGCCCAAGAATCGCCCAATCCACCACCGGACAATTGGCCACCACCTTCTTCACGCGATCATCCAGCGAACAAAGAATCGCCGCCGCACCGCCAAAACTCCCGCCAATCACAAACACTTCCTCCACCGCCAGACGAAACCGCCGCCCAAACGCTAGCTCCCGAAACTCCGTCGCCAGCCCGCCAATCACCTCCAGAATGTCCAGGTGCGGCGATCGTGCCAGAAACTCCCCGCCACTCTCCCACGCTCCCCGATAGCGCGGATAAAACACCCAGTATCCCTTCCCAGAGAGAAATTCAGCCAACGGTTGTTTGCGCGGAATCGAAGGCATCCCATCGCACAAGACAATCGCCCGTTGCCTTTTCCCAGGTCGAGTCGGAGCCAGGAATTCAGTTACCACGTCGTGTTTAAATCTTGTCCTGAACATGGCGTATCAAAAGCCGGACGATCGGAATCTTTGAAATTTCTAAACCCTGAAACCCTGAAACTTTGAAACCTTGCTTAGTAAAACCTGTGCACCAGATGTGCAAATCCCGGCCGCCGGGCAGGGCAGCGTCCACCACAATTTTCCGCGCTCCGCTCAAACCCCGCCGCTCGCGCGCCAACCACAGGTGCCTGCGATTGAAGCGTGATGCCGATTCATCGTATCCAATACGCAACCCCAAATTCCACCGTTGCACAATTCTTTTGTAATTGACCCACTCTGTTTCTGCGCGTACAGTCGCTCCACTCTGAAAACAAGTATCCGTCGAGCAGGGCCGTGCTCGGACGAAACCTGAAACCTGAAAGCCAGAAACGAACCCCCGGTCCGCCGAGGGTGAAAGAAGTGCTTATGAATCTCGAAAGTCAATGGACTGTCTACCGCACCCGCTTCCTGGTGCGCGCTCGTCAACTCACCGAACCGCTCGTCTTTACCGATGCTCTCGGCCGCGAACAATCCGGCCGCCCCGGCGATTACCTCGTCGAGTCCGCTGACGGCATAAGACGGATCACCAGGCAAGTTCTCTTCGAAGACATCTACGTGTCTCTCGCAACCACCCAGTTTTGTCCCCCAGTCCCAAGAGTTCAAACCGGCGTCCCAGGCGATGGAGCGCCGGGCGTCCTCGCCCGGCCCATAGCCCGCGCCTCGCCAGAAGGTCGCATTCGAGCCACTGCCTGAACAAGGCCAAGTTTCGAGGTTTCAGAGTTTTAAAGTCTAAAGGTTTCCAGGCACGCCCCCGGGAGTCTCCAGACTTTGAACCTGAAACCTTGAAACCTTGAAACGTTGAAGCCTGGCTTCTTTCCCAACTCAGTACCCTACCACTTTCGGGCCACAAGATGTTGCGTTTCCCTCTTGACAGATACCATATACGGGAGTACGTTAAGCATCCCAGAACTTTTTGCGGCTCCGACCGCAAACGCAGGGGGAGACTCAAAGTGAGGTGACTTCGCGTCTTTCCCTTACGGGGAAACCATCCCTCCTGAGTGGATGGAAACTAGCGGTGACTCCCCCGGTCAGGCCGTTCCAGGCGTCCCCTCCGGGGGAATTCATCAAAAAATTGAGCTTTCACTTTGCTTCGTAGGGGTTGACTTTGCTTTGAAGGGGCGCGGCTTCAGCCGCGCCGTTAAGCTCTTAGAAATCAGATTCCTTTAGGGGCTGGACGCCGCGCCGCAGAGTCTCGCACACGCCGCGCCGCATGAAACCATGAAGCCGGTTACTCAGATCATCCGCTCTTTGTCATCATCTAATTAGGAGAAGGAAATGCCCGAAGTGCGCGACCAAATCAAAGCTCAAACCGCCGCCAGCAACCCCAATAAGAAGAAGGCCTCCGGCCTAACCTTCCGCCGCCTTTTCACCAAGCCCGGTGTCTCCCCGTACTCCGAAGTGGAGTGGGAACTTCGCGACGCCCAGATCACCGACTCCCAGGCAGGCGTGATCTTCGAGCAGAAGAATGTCGAGGTCCCCAAGGACTGGTCCATGACCGCGACCAACATAGTCGCCTCGAAATATCTCCACGGACAGATCGGCACCGATCAGCGCGAAACCGGCGTCCGTCAACTGGTAGCCCGCGTGGCCGAAACCATTCGCGACTGGGGCATGAAAGACGGATACTTCCGCACCAGCGAAGACGCCGCTACCTTCCACGACGAACTCGTTCACCTGCTAATCCGCCAGCACGTGGCCTTCAACTCGCCCGTCTGGTTCAACGTCGGCTGCGAACGCGTAGAGCCGAAATCCGACGCCACCAACTGGCACTGGAACTCGACCACCCAGCAAGTGGAATTCGGCGTTACCGGATACACCCGCCCGCAGTGCTCCGCCTGCTTCATCAATTCGGTAAAAGATTCGCTCGATTCCATCCTTACCTTGGCGAAGACTGAAGGCATGCTCTTCAAGTGGGGATCGGGCACCGGCACTAATCTTTCTCCGCTGCGTTCCTCCACCGAAGTTCTAAGCGGAGGCGGCACCGCCAGCGGCCCGCTAAGCTTCATGAAAGGTTTCGACGCCTTCGCCGGAGTAATCAAGTCCGGAGGCAAGACGCGCCGAGCCGCCAAGATGGTGATCCTGAACATAGACCATCCCGACATAGTCGACTTCATAGAATGCAAATCGAAAGAAGAAGCCAAAGCCCACGCGCTAGTAGCCCAGGGATACGACGGTTCGCATCCCGACTCCGACGCCTACAGCTCGATCTTCTTCCAGAACGCCAACAACTCCGTCCGCGTAACCGACGACTTCATGGTAGCCGTAATGCGCGACACCGATTTTTCCACGAGGGCCATAGTTGACGGACGCGTGGTCAACACTTACAAAGCGAAAGACCTGCTGCAGAAAATTTCCGAAGCCACCTGGCAATGCGGCGATCCCGGCATGCAATACGATTCCACCGTCAACCGCTGGCACACTTCGAAAAACACAGCCCGCATCAACGCGAGTAATCCCTGCAGCGAGTACATGTTCCTCGATGACTCCGCCTGCAACCTCGCCAGCTTGAATCTGCTGAAGTTCGCGCCCAACGGCACGTTCGACGTGGAAGCTTATCGTCACGCCGTGGACGTAGTCATCACCGCCCAGGAAATTCTAGTAGACAACGCCGGATACCCCACCGAAATCATAGGCAAGAATTCGCACGACTATCGCCCGCTAGGTCTGGGCTACGCGAACTTGGGCGCGCTCTTGATGGCCGCCGGACTTCCCTACGATTCCAACGCCGGCCGCGACTATGCCGCCTGCGTAACCGCCATCATGTGCGGTGAGGCCTATCTGCAATCCTCGCGCATCGCCGAACTCTGCGAACCGCTAGGCCCCATCACCGACACAGTACAAACCCGCCTCGGAGTAACTACAGCCGAAGCGATGCCCGGAGCAGCCTGCCCCGGCTGGTACATCAATCGCGAGCCCTTCTTAGACGTAATAAGAATGCACCGCGCCAGCGTAAACAACATAGGCAGTGCTCGTGTTCGTGGAGGGACGGACGCCGCGCCAGTCCAAGCGGAGCGAAGCTACGCAGCCGCTCAGCTCTCAGAGTTAATCGAAGCCTCAAAGCAATGCTGGGACGAAGCCCTGTCTCACGGAGAAAAACACGGCTACCGTAATTCCCAAGTAACCGTTCTAGCTCCCACCGGCACCATAGGCTTCATGATGGACTGCGATACGACCGGAATTGAGCCCGACTTGGCGCTTATCAAGTACAAGAAACTGGTAGGCGGCGGAATGATCAAGATCGTCAACAACACTGTGCCCGGGGCGCTGTTCAAACTGGGGTACACGCACGAGCAAACCAATGCGATTGTGTCTTACATAGACGCGACCGGAACCATCGAAGGCGCTCCCAATGTTAAAGAAGAACATCTAGCCGTGTTCGATTGTTCCTTCAAGCCGGCGAAGGGGACTCGCTCCATTCACTACATGGGACATCTGAAGATGATGGCTGCGGCTCAGCCTTTTATTTCCGGAGCGATTTCGAAGACCGTGAACTTGCCGAATGCCGCGTCGGTGGACGATATTTCCGAGGCCTACATCCAGGCGTGGAAGTTGGGACTGAAAGCGGTTGCGGTTTATCGCGATGGATGCAAACAGTCGCAGCCGCTCTCCGCCGCAGGCACCAAAACGGCGAACTCAACCAAGGACGACGCCGCGCGGAACGCAGCCGCCGCGGCCTTTGCCGCAGATGACAACCTCGAAGCTCCGCCGCGTGCCGTGCGCCACAAACTGCAAGAGGAGCGCATGTCGGTGACCCACAAATTCAACATCGGAGGTCACGAAGGTTACGTTATCGTCGGCCTCTATCCCAGCGGCGAGCCGGGCGAGATTTTCATCAAGATGGCCAAGGAAGGCTCAACCGTTTCCGGCCTAATGGACAGCTTCTCGCTGACCACATCCATCGCGCTGCAACACGGTGTTCCGTTGAAGCTGCTCTGCGAAAAGTTCGCGCACACGCGCTTTGAGCCCAGCGGCTGGTCGAGCCATCCGGAGATCGGCTATGCCAAGTCAATCGTGGATTACATCTTCCGCTGGCTGTATCTGCGTTTTCTGACTGGACGGCAGCAGATGCTCTTCGACAACCTGCGACCCAAGTCCTGGCCCGCCGCGGAAGGGGTAGGCGAACTTTCTTCGAACGGCTCGATGGATCCTGGGGTAGGGCGGGCGCCCTCGCCCGCCGCTGGTCCCGTCCACGCGGCCGACGCCCTTGCCGGCATGATCGACATGGGAGACGCTCCCAGTTGCTCGTTCTGCGGCTCCATCATGGTCCGCAACGGCAGTTGCTACAAGTGCATGAACTGCGGAAGCACCAGCGGCTGCAGTTGAGGACAATTTTCGCGGCGGGTGTATGTGCAATGTTCCACGTGGAACGTTATGCAGGTAATAATGTACGTACAGTGGGGACCGGCTGTGATCCACGGTCACAATTATCGCGCTTGGGGTGGTTGTAAGTCGTTGATAATGCTAGGGGTCGGTTGTGGCTAAATGGGCACAGTCGGGTACTTATTACACTGTAAGTATTACGTAGCTCGTTTTTTCTTGGTGGGTGGCTGCGGGAGGGGTGTTCCCTCCGATGTTGGAGTCCGGCGGCATGGTGTCTTTCTGAACCTTGTGTTCTTGCAAGCGCAGCCGCCGATGCCGCGGTTGCTACAAGTGCATGAACTACGGAAGCACCAGCGGTTGCAGCTAATTTTGCAGTCGGAGTGATGTAGTTTGGTGGGGCGGTTCTCCTCGACCGCCCTTTTAGTACGCGTTCCAGCCAATTGCAACTAGACTTCTGCCTCTAAGCAGCTCATATTCTGTTGCTTAGGCGGACTATAGGGCCGAGGCTATTTAATTCGCTTTCTGTTCGCTCTTGGAGTAGCATTGCAACTATGAGTACAGCCCCGACAATCAGTGCGTCCACTCAGAGCGGCCCTGAGTTGTTTATGGGACTCGTTGGTGCTGTCGGCACTGACCTGGAACAAGTCATCAGACTTCTGACTGAATCCTTCACTACGGTCGGGTATTCGACCAAGCGGGCGAAGTCTTCGGAAACGAGCATTCGACTTGCCAAGCTCCTTCGGGGTATTGCGAAATATAGGAACCTAAAGATCTCTCCGGTGGACGTGTATATAGATCAGCACATGTCGGCTGGTGACGATTTTCGGAAGACAACAGAGCGGGATGACGCCTTGGCCCTTCTCGCAATGACCGAAATCATGGAGGAAAGGAGGGATGCCGCCGATAACGGTTTGCTCGTAGACAACGTAATACCGCGGCGTGCTTTTATCCTCCGATCCCTGAAGAATCCAAGGGAGCTACAAACGTTGCGGGCCACTTACGGCGACGCCTTCTACTTGGTGGCAGCGTATTCCCCCCATGAAGCGAGGAAGGAGTACCTAGCAAAGAGAATTGCAGAATCCAGATCAGAGTTCCCACCAGACTCACATTTCGATAAGGCCGAGCGGTTGATCCAGCGAGACCAGGAAGAACTTGGGCTGCCGCACGGCCAAAATGTCCGTGGAATTTTCCATCGAGCTGACGTGTTCGTTGATACAACGAACCTTGATTCGCTGAAACGTTCGGTCAGCAGATTTATTGAGCTCTTGTTTGGGAATACCTTTCATACGCCCACAAGGCAGGAATATGCCATGTTTCACGCGCAAGCCGCCGCCTTGCGCTCTGCTGAGCCCGGTAGACAAGTTGGTGCTGCAATCGCCTCTGAAGAGGGAGATATCATCTCGGTCGGTGCCAATGAGGTGCCGAGGGCCGGCGGAGGCCTGTATTGGTGTGGCGATGCTCCGGACGGGCGTGAATTTAGTGCTGCACAATCTTCCAGCGAGCCATATGTCGAGTCGAACCAAAGACACATTCGCAACCTCGTGGCAGACACTCTGAGGCACCTAAAGGCTGCCTCCTGGCTTGATAGCAAGAAGGCTAAAATTGACATCGATGAGTTGGTTACTTCGGCGTTCTCGAACAGTAGTCTGGACGGGGTTTCTCGCGATGAATGCGCCAAGGTTTTCGCCTTTCTGAAACGAGCCCAGTGGCTAACCCCTCAAAAGAGCGACCTCGACCTGAATGATTTGGTAGAGCTTGCACTGCGCAAGCGGAACCCCGCCTTGCCAAAGGGATCTCAAATAAGAAACCTGATTGAGTTTGGTCGGGCAGTGCACGCAGAAATGGCCGCATTAGTTGACGCGGCCCGCAGGGGCGTTTCCGTTAAGGATTGCACAATGTACGTGACAACGTTTCCTTGTCATCTGTGTGCCCGCCATATCGTCGCAGGTGGAATACGGAGGCTTGTCTACATCGAGCCGTATGCCAAGAGTCTCACCGCAGATTTGTACCCGGATTCTATTTCCATCGAAGGAAACGGCGATGGAAAGGTCTTGTTCGAACCATTTGTGGGAGTGGCTCCGCGGCAATATGTGAAACTGTTTACGAAGGCGAAGAGGAAGACTGACGAAGGTCATATCAATCTTTTCAATGCTTCATTAGCAAGTCTCCGATATCGTGGTATTCCTCGTGTTTACTTGGACAATGAAGTGGAGCAGGCAGCGATTCTCAACAATGTAATGATCAGGAAAAGATTAAAGGGAGGTGCGTCACGTGAGCGAGCGACTTCAAGAAATACTGGACGAAGCAAGCAGGAAAGTACGCGAATGGCCCGAATGGAGAAAAAGCGAGGCTCTTAAAGAGAGCGAACAATCCGCTGATTCGGGACGGAGCAATTCAGGCCAGCAGGACTCTGCTGGTACTACAAGGCAGCGTAATACGGTACGTCGGGCCAGTTAGGAATGGCCGCGTGGCCACCTTTCGCGTCTCGAAAGGTGGGACCTTACGTCCCCGTCCCGGTTGGCATTTTTGCGGACTTTCAGCTGGCGGTAGGATTAGCACGCGGACAGGAGTGTCTGCGCCACACGGGCTTTTCCCGAGACGGCACTACACGTCGCCTGAGACTGACGCGGCGCGAATAAGAATCCATTTTTTCCTTTCCTTTCCACAGGAAATTTCGCCCCTCCACAGTTTTTACACAGTGGAGCCGCAGTTTGCCGTTGCGTTAATTTTTTCGCTGCCGCAAAGTGCTTGCAGTCAAAAGCGTGAGATGTTCTGAAGCTGTTCCGACAAGGGTTCAGCGTTGCCGGTGACTTCCCGAGAGTGAATCACCGGGGGAAATTCGGCGCATATCCAGTGTGCCGGCGCCCGGGCTTCGCAGCCTCATACGAAATCCTTCTTCCAAGAAGGAGGATGGAAACGCTGAATCGTAACCCGGAGGCGCAAGCCTCAGGTGAGCGTCGAATGCATGGCACTCTTAGGGGTGCAGTTGCGCGATGATCTTTCGCCCTCGCGAAAGACGGCAGGCAGAACGTCCGCGATAACAATGCGGCCCGGGTGGCTGGCCCAGGCCGCATTTGTTTTATGGCCCCCCAGGAGTCTGCGGAAAAACTCTGGTTCGCGGGCCGCGGCTCCCCTCAGCGGCTAAAGCCGCCATTGATTTCGCTGCACTTACGGCACGGCTGAAGCCGTGCCCCTTCAAAGCAAAGTCAAGACCTGAGTTTTTCCGCAGCCTACTAGGACTTTTATCGGTGAAGTACGCCGCCAACCTGCCGTTGTAAACTCGATCCATGTCTTCGCGCTCTTCCGGCTCCAGCAATCTTTTTCCCGCGCCGAAATCCGCGCCTGCCGCCCACACGGCGCATGTTGATGGCGGAGCCCGCGGCAATCCTGGCCCCGCCGGTTACGGGGTCGCCATTCAGGACGCCTCCGGCCACACGGTTGCCGAGCTCAGCGAATACCTTGGCCACCACACCAATAACTATGCCGAGTATCAGGGACTCATCGCCGCTCTCCGCTACGCGACCGAAAACCAAATCAAAGCGCTCAAGGTCATCAGCGATTCCGAACTGATGGTGCGGCAGATGAAAGGCATATACAAGGTGCGTCATCCCGAACTGCGCCGGCTGTACGACCAGGCGCAGCAACTGGTGCACCGGCTCGAGCACTTCGAAATCCGCCACGCCCTCCGCGAACACAACCAGACCGCCGACCGGCTGGCCAATGAGGCCATGGATCGCGGGCGGTGAGGTTTCAAAGTCTCAGAGTTTCAAGGTCTCAACAACACGGGGCATGAAGAAAAGAGAATTCGCAACCGGGCAGGGAAGCTCGGCGAGGAGCGAGCGGCAAGCATATTGCTGATCAGAAGCGAGAGCTAAGGGCTAAAGAGTGTGCGCGAGAACTGGGTCGTCCCTCCGGGACTTAGGTCATTCTTTCCACTGTTCCCAGCGCTGAAGCGCTGGGCTAAGTTAGTTCGCCCCTCCGGGGCTGTATTGTTGAGCTCTTCGTTCCACTGTATTGCCAAAACGTCAGTTCTCACGCACACACTAAAGCCCGGAGGCTAAAAGCGGAGAGCGTCCTACGCCGGGCTCTTTTTCGTAGCCGCAGCTACTTTTACTTTTACCTTTACCGTCTCCCACGGCCGCTTCGGACGCTGCACCTCGGGCTGGTCGCGGTCTTTGATGCGATCGTAGTGATACGACTCGCTGACGGTTCCGAGCGACTCGTTGTAAAGGCTGGGCAGCGCCAGCGCTTCTTTCATTTCTTCGGAGAACTGCTGCAGCGCTTTCAGGTGGTCGGCCGTCGCCGGCACTTCGGTCTTCGTCGTCTTCAGAAATTGCTGGTAGCCGCGATTGATCAGCTTCGAAATTTCGCTGCCGATCATGTATCCCGGATAGGCGAAGATTTTTACGCCGCCGTCGTCCGTCTTCTGGATCGCCGCCGAGCAGTTATACTTCTTGAGGAACACGCGCGTTTGCGCGCCCGGAGCTTCAATCAGGTCAAAGCCATGATCGCGCAGCCAGCTGACCGCGTCTTCGTAGGTTCGTTGTTCGACTTTCGCTGCCATTTTATGAACTCAATTCTCGTCTCATCAGATTAGATGCGGCTTGCACGGTTTCGATGGAACCAAAACTGCCCGCGGCAAATCTAATGACGTAGGAATCCAACAACGTTAGTATAGATATACCTTTTTGAGATTGCGGGCACATTACTCTAGTCACACGGGCCACTACCCTCAAATGAAACCAGCTCCTTCCGACTCCCTGCTATCGCGGAGGCTTTCCCCGGCTGAAGCCGCGTCTGGCCTCAGAGGAGAAGCTGTGCTCACGGCCATCGGCAACACGCCGCTGTTGCCATTGGACGCGCTTGTCCGCGATCGTCCCTGCGTACACCTTTTGGGCAAGGCCGAATGGTACAACCCCGGCGGATCCGTCAAAGATCGCGCGGCCGCCAGCATTGTGGCCGAAGCACGCCGCTCGGGCAAACTCGCTCCTGGAAAGATTTTGCTTGATTCCACCAGCGGCAACACCGGCATCGCCTACGCCATGCTCGGCGCCGCTCTCGGATTTCCGGTCACCTTGTGCGTGCCGGAGAATGCTTCTCCCGAGCGAAAACGAATCCTGCAGGCATACGGCGCAAATATCATCTACACCGACCCCGCCGAGGGATCCGACGGCGCCCTTAAGATCGCACGCCAGCTCGCCGAGCGCCATCCCGATCTTTATTTCTACGCCGATCAGTATTCAAACGACGCCAATTGGCGGGCGCATTACGAGACCACCGCCAACGAAATCTGGCAGCAAACCGAAGGACGTATCACGCACTTCGTCGCCATGCTTGGCACCACTGGGACCTTCGTCGGCACCACGCGCCGATTGAAAGAGTTAAATCCAAAGATCCGCTGCATTTCGCTGCAGCCCGACTCCGCCTTTCACGGCATCGAAGGCGCGAAGCACTTGCCGTCGGCGATCGTGCCGCGCATTTACGATTCGTCGCTCGCGGATGAAAATCTGGAGATCGCGACCGAAGCCGCGCACGCCATGGCCCGGCGACTGGCGCGCGAACAAGGGCTGCTCGTCGG
>Ga0208820_1000825_pt1 | contig 19462 bp, 22 predicted proteins | sample June2015DPH_16_5_FD_184713 | JGI IMG/M metagenome (GOLD analysis project Ga0208820, IMG submission 184713) | Peatland microbial communities from SPRUCE experiment site at the Marcell Experimental Forest, Minnesota, USA - June2015DPH_16_40... | ecosystem: Environmental > Terrestrial > Soil >...
ACAAACTTCGTGTGGTAACCAGACGTTCCTACGGATTTCGCACCTACGATGCAATGGAAATCGCGCTTTATCACACGTTGGGCCGGCTTCCGGAACCGGAATCGAGCCACAGTTTCTGCTAGGAGTCTGTCGGAGAGAAACTTTCCGGTTTGGTGAGAAGAAGAGAACATTTTTTGCTAAGAATGTTTGATCGGGCGTGATCTTCCGCTAGCATAGCGAAATGAACTACCGCTTCCGAGTTTGCACGCTCGATCAGCCGCTGTTACTGTCCCCATCGTTACAGGAGTGGCTGCCGGAAGGCCATTTGGCACGGTTCATCGCCGACGTGACCGAACAACTTGACCTATCGGCGATGTACGCGGTCTATGAGCGCAGAGACGGTCGCGGGCAGGCGGGATATCATCCGCTGATGCTGCTGCGTTTGTTGCTCTACGGCTACTGCAGCGGCGTGGTCAGTTCGCGCGCCATCGAACGAAAGACGCAGGAGGACGTGGGGTTCCGCTATCTGTCGGCCAATCAACATCCCGATCACGACACGATTGCAGCCTTCCGCCAGCAGCACTTGGAGATTGTGTCCGGGCTGTTTCTGCAAACTCTGCAGTTGTGCCAGAAAGCAGGGCTGATCAAACTGGGCCATGTGGTGCTGGACGGGAGCAAAATCCAGGCTAACGCGAGCAAGCACAAGGCCATGAGCTATGGACGGATGGGCGAAGCCGAACGGCGGTTGCAGGCCGAGGTAGAGGAACTGCTGAGACGGGCTACGGAGGCCGATGCCTGCGAAGACGAAAAGTATGGCAAAGGCAAACGCGGTGACGAGTTGCCCGAGGAGTTGAGCAGGCGCGAGAGTCGATTAGCAAAGATCCAGGCGGCGAAAGCAGAATTGGAAGCGGAAGCCAAAGCAAAGGCGGAACAGCAGCAGGCCGAAGCCGAAGCCAAGAGGGCTGCCCGGCGCGAGCAGGAAGCCCGGACGGGGAAGAAGCCGGGCGGTCGGGACCCAGTGGCGCCGGAGCCGGAAAAGGCCGTTCCGGAGGAGAAGGCGCAACGTAACTTCACCGATCCGGAGAGCCGGATCATGCCGGATGGTGCGCACAAGGGGAGCTTCGTGCAGGCCTACAACACTCAGATCGTGGTCGACAGCCAAGCGCAGATCATCGTAGCGGCAGAGATCACGCAAGAAACCAATGACAAGCAGCAACTGGCGCCGATGCTGGCGCAAGTCGAACAGAATCTGGGAGCCAAGCCCGAGGCGGCGAGCGCGGATACAGGTTACTGGAGCGAAGTGCAAGTGAATGATGAGCGGCTGAAGGGCATCGAATTATACGTAGCCACGGGCAAACAGAAACATAGTGAAGCGGACGGTGAACGACCGTCTGGCACGGAAGCACCAGGGACTTCACCGCGGGAGAAGATGAAGCAGAAACTGGCGAGCGCAGCGGGACGGGACATCTATCGGATGCGGAAAGCGATCGTGGAACCGGTCTTCGGACAGATCAAGGAATGGCGGCGATTTTCCCGATTCAGTTTACGGGGAGAAAGCAAAGTGCGAGCGGAATGGAAGTTGATCTGCCTGACGCACAATCTGCTCAAGCTGTTCCGGTCGGGTTGGTTGTTCCGTACTGCCTGAGAAGGCTAAATCGCCCCGCCGGGACGCTTGAGCTGCCTTTGAGAAAGACCTACGCAGCGTCGAAAGCCCTTCTTATCGCGTTTCGACGCGAGATGTTGCACGAATCAAGATGCTGCATCGTGCGCGTGCTGGTTTCGCGTCCTTCTTCTCTCCGACAGACTCCTAGGCAAGGCTATTTCCGGGATGCAGGTTCGCCGTTGTTCCTCGGGTTTGTCCGCTCTCGGTGGAAAAGAATCTTCGTGAGCGGATCTGATATCTCTCTTCCACTCTTCGCAGTTTTCAACACGAATTGTGGATAAACTCGCCAGAGATCACCTCGACACCTCTTCCTGCGAGGCTTTGACCGGTTCGCACCAACGAATGGGCGTGGAGCTCTTCGGCTAAAATTGCTATGCGATGCCAGTGGCGATTGAGCTGCAGAACCTCGGTGATGCTCAGTTATGCAGAGAAATTGCTGCGAGTATCGAGCACGCACTCGGCGACAAACGTGGAGAGTGGCGTGTGTCGATTGCCGGATCGCGAGCCAGTGAGAATTGGGAGCTGCGGGTTGAAGGGCTCAACGGCTTTGAACGGACGTATACTTTGGCGGGTGCTGCCGGGGAGCATCAACTTGAGGCAATTCGCAGACTGATTCTTCAGTTGGTACCGACCCGTTCTTCCTGAGCCGGTGTTCTTGTTTTGCAGCACCAGACCGAGCACAAAATGAGCACCCTTCAACAGGTCCGCCTTCAAGCCCGAGAACCGCAAATGCGCAAGGTTCCAAATGCGAACCACCGTCTCGACGAGCATCTCCTGCGAGCCTTGAACAAGATCAAAAAGCCGGCCACGGCTGAAGAACTCACAGAGTTGCTCAATCGCGACCTCGGCCCCGGAGACCAGCCTTTTCAGGTCAGAGAAGTTGCGAGCTGGTTGCGCAACGCCGAGGAAAACGTGCTCTCCTTGTATTGGCTGGGAAATCGCCCGCGCAGGTAACGCTCTTAACCATTCCTCGACGTCCTGGTCCGACCTCAAGGGGTACGAATCGAGGCGGATGCGACATTTTGCGTATTTCGCTAGAATGTGATGCTCACGAAAGGAGCAGTATGGCAAAGAAGAAAATTGACCCGCTCAACAAGAAACAGTACGGTGCGGTGTCCGCGATGCTCACGGTCTCCGATATCCCAGCTGCTGTGAGCTTTTACCAAAAGACGTTCGGTTTTGCCAAACGCGCCGTTATGAAGGGTCCGGATGGAAAACCGATTCATGCTGAACTCACACTGCGCGGCACAACTCTGATGCTTGGCCCCGAGAATGATGCGATGGGAAAGCGGAGCGCGAAGAGCGTAGGCGCTTCTCCGGCCAGCCTCTTCATCTATGTAGAAAACGTGGACAAGGTCGTCGACAAAGCGACCAAACTCGGCGCCACCAGCCAAGGTCCGGTGATAGATATGTTTTGGGGTGATCGCTGCGGCACGGTGGTAGACCCGGACGGTTATTCCTGGATGGTTGGCACCCATAAGGCTGAACCTACGGCAAAAGAGATGAAAAAGGGGATGCTGGAGATGATGCGGCAACAGCCGACGGATACGGCCACAGCTGCCTAAATGCATTATCACTCGAAAAGATCCGGCTGAGCACGAGGTCGTTCGGCTTCCCGAAAGTTGCTCAAGCCTACGCCGACGAGCCGATAGCGTTGTTGTGGTTCCAAATCCACTCGTTCTCGCAGCTTCAGCGCGATGCCTGTCAACTCTTCGCACGACGAGGGAGGAGTGTCGGGAGTATGGCTGCGAGTGAGTATCTTGAACTCGCTCGTCTTCATTTTGAGGACCACGGTACGGGCTATGCGTGATTCTTTGCGCGAAGCAGACCAGAGCTTCTCTGCGAGGTGCCGGATCATGGGCTCGGTTTCTGCCAACGGCACGTCATGCTCGAACGTATCCTCGACAGAGATCGATTGCGTAGGCCGGTCCGGGATGACTTCGTTATCGTCGATACCGCGCGCGAGTTCGTGCAGGCGCCGACCGTAGCGGCCGAAGTGGTCTTCGAGCATACGCAAATCGAAGGTTTGCAAATCCCCAACCGTCTTTATTCCAAGTTTCGCCAGCTTCTCTCCTGTAACCTTCCCAACGCCGGGCAAGTGTCCAATCGGCAGTGGCAGGAGAAACGGATCTATGTCCTCAGGCTGGATGACAAAGAGCCCATCAGGTTTGCGCCAGTCAGAGGCGAGTTTTGCCAAGAACTTGTTGGGCGCTACGCCTGCTGAGGCCGTCAGATTTAATTCCTCTCGGATTTGCTTACGAATCGCGCGTGCCACCAGGGTTGCCGTTGGTAAGCCCGTCTTGTTCTCGGTGACATCGAGGTAAGCTTCGTCAAGCGACAGAGGCTCGATCAGGTCGGTGTGGCGTTTGAAGATTTCCCGCACACTCTGTGACACTGCCCGATAGCGCGTGAAATCCGGAGCGACGAAGATCGCATGGGGACACAATCGTTCTGCGCGTACTGCTGGCATGGCCGAATGCACGCCGAAGCTCCTGGCTTCGTACGAAGCAGCACAGACAACAGAACGTTTGGCCTGCCAGGCAACAATCACGGGCTTGCCGCGCAGGTCGGGGTTGTCCCGCTGCTCGACGGACGCATAGAAAGCGTCCATGTCGATATGGATAATTTTGCGCACAATTCTCTGGTCACAATCTTAATTCTGGTCCAAGGACCATTGTGAGCGTGCATCCAAGCGCATGTGATTTGCTCTTCGGCATCTCAGCCCATAGGCACGATTCCGTATTTCACGCTCAGAAACCTCTGCAACGCACCGGGTAGACAAAGGGTGAGTTCCTGCCACGTTAGGACTTTGCATCTAGCGCGAAGACCGGCAAATCGTATGCAGCGCACAATGCCGTACCAGTCCTCGAGCAAGTCCGGCCGGCGAGCGTCGAGCAGCGTGCAAAAATCGAGACTTAACGCCTGAGCAGCGAGCACATTGCGTATGAGCTGATACGAAACGTATTTCCTGCCGACCCTAGGAAGGTGTCGACACTCAAATACGTCCCTAAGATCCCGATATCCCTCGACCAGTTCCGCGCGCTGGATCTGAAAATCGCCCTCCGTAAGTTTCGCCTCAAAAATCTTATTCCCGAGCTTCATATCAACTTCGGTCCGCTCGGTTGCTTCGCTGAGTAATGGAACGCGAGGCATGAATCCAAATTCGGGGACGCTTCCGGGTTCGAGGCCCAGGATTCTGCAAACCTCCCTTCGCCGTGTCACGCCGGGGTAGCAGAAGATGTTCATCAGCAGCACATCGGAACTCAACGAAGAATCGAGTTCGCACCATGACCCATCCATCGCGGGCAGCGAGCGCTGTCCCTGGCTGTGCACTTTCTGCAATCGTTTTCGCCACTGTGGCCTTCTGAGAATTGCTCGATAGCTGGCTGCGATGAAATTCCCGTGGTGTCGGCCGCATTCCGATTGCTGATAGACCACAACCGGCAATTCGCCATAGCTGGTTACGTGCGGCAAAAAATTTAGGGAGGCATAGGAGCTGTTTCGGGCGATTAGCTCCTGCCGGAGAGCTGAAACGTAGCAACTGCGGCCGGTGGGCACGTCTTTTCTCATCCTCGCAGCCTTGCCTGGATCATCTCAGCCAGGCGGATGCTGTCTGCGATTTTCGAGTGGACGACTGGCGATGATTTGATCTCTTCTCGGTTCAGTCGCACTGCAGCGATGAGTGATGCCGCAATCAGGAGGACTGCATTGGGCTTTTTCTCTTCCTTATTATTGGGCCTCCTACGGTCATAGCAATTGCTACTCGGACCCGGCGCGGCTTTGAATACTTCAGCCGGACTGTAACGGTACGCAGCCCAACAGCATGGACACGTCACAATGACACTGTCATGAGGCGGCGGATCGGCATTGTCTGGCTGAGAATGTTCGATCTGAGGGTCGATAGCGCGGCAATTGATCGTGCAGCCGCACTTCTTGCACTTGACGACCCAGGCGTGGGCAGCCCTAGATTCAGACCGGTCATACCCCGCAATGATAGGCGAATAAACGACGAAAGTCATCCCTTTCAAGAGAATGGGTATCCCTCGTCGCTGTAAATTCAAGGTATGCATGCAGCCTCAGCCTTTGTTGCTTCTGATTTCTATTCTGCACTCGCGACTGCCGTCCTCTTCCTGCATGCTATGTTCATTTTGTGGGTGGTTTTCGGTGCCCTCCTGACGCGCTCTCGCCCGGTTCTTCGCTGGCTTCACATCGGATCGCTTGTCTGGGGAGTCCTTACAGAAGTTCTTCCGTGGCCATGTCCATTGACTCTGTTAGAAAATTGGCTCGAAGGCTGCGCCGGAATCGAGCCGTACCAGGGCGGATTCCTGCTCCACTATCTGGACAAGCTTGTGTATCCCGACATTTCCGCCAAAGTGCTCACCATCGCCGGGGTAATCGTTTGCGTCGCAAATCTGGCGTTTTACGCTCGACAAGTTTGGATCAGCCGGCGCGCTCATCGCTGATGTTCGTTGTACTCAGACGGACAGTCCCAGACGGCGAAATCCTACTCCGTGAGCGTGCGTACGGCCGCCGCCAGACTGCGAGTTCAATGCTTCAGGAGCTCATCCGCCAGGGCGCTAGCGTACACGCTAAGCCGCTTGAAAACGCTCGCCTCGAACGGCGAAGCGGCGCCGGTCTCCTGAAGAATGGGGCGCAGGTTTTTCTGCAGTGCCTCAAAGATCACCGTCATCTGCCGCACCGTTGGTTGGTTGCGGTGCCGGACGAAGGCACTGAGCAACTCGCGGAACACGCCGGCAGGAGTGCCCCCGTGCGCGTAGACGTCTGTTCCGTTCAGGTCACTTAACGATTTCTGCGGTCGCCATGGCCTGGTCTCGAAGACAAACCAAGTGTGCTCTCTGTTCGCACGACGGGTGTGGTACCCAACCGCGAGACCCAGCTCAAAGGGCATGTTGAAGCGTGGGGTTGGCGGCGGTCGCCGGTCCAGTTGAACCCTGGACATATCGTGAATGGAATACTGACAGGATTCCATGAGCGCCAAAATCCGGTCCAGCCGGCGAGCACTGCCTGGGATCTCGAGAGTCGCCCGTGGGATCAGACCGAACGCGCTCGTGCCGGCGACATAGGCGAGAAAGAGACTGCGGAAACGGGCATCGTAAGGAAGATTTAGAAAAACCGATTTCTGTCTAGCGGCGCTTGCGCGCCCTTCTAGAGATGGTCCGTGCGCCATTGCTCCCGGCCTTGCCTCTGCGGCTACCGGCTCGTGAAATGGCGAGTTCGGCCATGCGGACCAGCTTCTCCCTGTTGGCGCGCGAGACGCCAAGAACCTGCGCCGTTTCGGCAGGTGAAGCAAAATCAGTGGTTATGACCGCCCTTGCCATCGCATCCTCCGACAACAACAGATTATCATCGATTCCTAGCATCTTGATGTCAAATCTGGCCGCGAGATTCAGACGGCGCGCTTCCGCCGTTGAGCCCGCGTATTCATTGGTTCTGGGCTACGTTGTCCACCAAGATGACCTTGTTCACACTCTTTGCTCGTACTCCAGTTCATCAACTTATGAGCAACCGCTCGTGCTGCATCACGGGAGCATCAAGGGTGTTCCTTCGGAAGAGTAGTCCCGCGGCAGGGGCGATGCTGACTGCAATTTTCAGCCACGCCGCAGACAGAAGCGGACTGAAAGCGGACTGAGCGAGAGGCACTTCGAGTTTAAGTCCTTCACCGTCATCGTAGCCAGGAACCGAACCGGATCTCGCCGAAAAATGGCGGACTGAGAGCGGACTGGGAGGGCAAGACGCAGTTCCGCTAAGTTCTTTAGAATGTGGTGGCCAGGGACGGAGTTGAACCGCCGACGCCAGCCTTTTCAGAACCGTGGTTTTGAGTACTTACAACCCTTTACGAGCCGCCGAGGACTGCCTCGGTACGTCTAAACCCTCCTAAAACGAAAGCGCCACAGGTGTAGACCACAGGTGCGAAATTTCCCAGGCACTAAAAACCCGAATCCTAATAACGAACACAAGGCGAAGATGCTACCATGCCGCTGCATGGCGAGAGCCGTAAACGCCTGGTGGCGACGTCCTACGAGATTACACAACTTTCTGAAAAGCTCCTCAATGTAGCGTGGTTTCCCCAGGACTAGCGCCGAGCTTATGACAGTTCGATTTCAATTCTTCAATTGTTGTTTCACCGAAGAATCGTTGGTCCTCACGCGCATTTTCGTGATCCCTAATTACTTTCAATTCCTCGGTAGCCTGTTTATCATTCTTCGAACTCGCGCACACAGAAGCCTGCGCCAAGTCCCACCTAATTTCATCAAAAAGGGCCTGCTTGCCGAGGTTCTGAATCCCCTCAAGGGTCTTGAGCGCCCCGTCGAATTGGCCAGAGGCCAACTGTACTTCGCCCAAAGTTGATTCATATACTTGGTGGTCTCTAAACGAACCCTTATCCTCGGTCAACCGTACGGCTGTCTTAGCGCGATCAACTGCCGTACCTAAGGCAGCGGAAGTGGGTCCCTCTGCGCTCTCGCCACGAATCCATGACCAGTACCATTGCCAAGGAAGGTAGCCACAGGAGTTAAGGGCACCTGCATCGTACCGGGCAAGGCCAATGGCTTTATCACATTCTTCCAATGCCATGCTGTACAGCCGATCGGACCGTGTTGAGTCAGCGGCCCCTTCAGCCTCGCCAATTAACTTCTCGGACAGCGTTAAATGGGCTCGTTCATCCTTGTCCAGCTCATTCATAGGATCTGGGTACCCCTCAACCAACCTGAGCGTGGCATATTCACAGCGAAGGTAGGAAAGGATACCGTGGACAAGATCCGCCGTGTGATGAACTTGGTCTTTAAGCACGGGCAGACCTATGGCCTGATTCCTCGCACCGGGGAAGCCAATCCGATGAAGTTTGTTCGGGTGAAGACTCAGTCGGAATACGAGGCGAAGATCATCACACCGGAACAATGCTTCAAGATTCTCATGGCGATGCCTCAACCGGAGCGGACTCTCACACTCCTCATCGCGGCGACGGGGCTTCGCATTTCCGAGTGCCTTGGTTTGCAGTGGGTAGATGTGGACTACGACAACCAGCAGGTTTTCGTCCGCCGCTCGTGGACAGGCGGCAAGATTGGCAAGCCAAAGAGTGCGGCGAGCAAGGCTCCCGTTCCATTGGTCCCGCTACTCGCAGGCTTCATTCGCCAGTGGCAGGAGCAAACGCCCTACGGTCAGCCGACGGATTGGGTGTTCGCAAGTACCCGGCTAAAGGGCAAGCGGCCCCGCGTCGCAAACATGCTGGTGGAGGACTATCTCCGTCCGGCTGCCGTGAAAGCAGGCGTGCTTAAGAAGGGCGAGAAGGTGCGCTTTGGATTTCACAACTTGCGGCACAGCTTGGCGAGCTTCCTCGTTCGGAAGGGAACAGACGTGAAGACTGTACAAAAGCTGCTCCGCCACAGTGACGTGGCTACTACGCTCGGGATTTACGCTCACAGCATGAGCGAGGATCGTCTGGCAGCGCAGGATGACATGCTGGCGGCGATGATGACGCCGTCAAACGCGGTGAACTGAGCGGCTACAGGTGTGAAACACAGGTGACTGACCACCGCCAGATTGCTTCCGCATAGCCCGTCGCTCGGGGGGAATCTACCGGTTTCTTGTCGATTCCTTTAAGCCAACAGCCTAGAATGATTGGTTGAGGTGAGGAGGAAGGACCATTTCTCCCCATGGCCAGCCGAGCATCAGGCCAGGATTTACTCGTCGGCACCGAGCTGAGCCACTACCGCATCGTCGAGAAGATCGGCGCCGGCGGCATGGGAGAAGTTTATCGCGCCCGCGACGAGCGCCTCGCCCGTGATGTTGCCATTAAGGTTCTTCCGCCCGGTACGCTAACCGACGCATCCGCCCGCAAGCATTTCCACAAAGAAGCTCTGATTCTCTCGCAGCTTAATCATCCCAATATCGCCACCATCTATGACTTCGACACCCAGCAGGGTGTGGACTTCCTGGTGATGGAGTACATCCCCGGGATCACACTCAGCGAGAAGGTGGCAGCTAGACCGCTGCCGGAGAAGGAAATCTTCCGTCTGGGCGCACAACTCGCGGAAGGCTTGGCCGCAGCCCACGAACACGGGATAGTTCACCGTGACCTCAAGCCCAGCAACTTACGGGTTACCAGCGACGGACGGCTGAAGATTCTAGACTTCGGGCTGGCGAAGCTGTGGCGTCCGGTCACGGACACTGCCCCGACAGAGAGTTTCAGCGAGACACAAGCCATGGCCGGGACTCTGCCCTACATGTCACCGGAGCAGCTCCGCGCGGATGTTGTCGACGCGCGTACCGACATTTACGGCGCCGGAGCGGTCCTCTACGAGATGGCGACGGCTCAGCGCCCTTTTCGGGAGAGCCAGCCCACTCGCCTGATCGACGCGATTCTCCACAACTCGCCGCAGCCGCTGAGTTCGCGTGGATCAACCGCTTCCGCATCGCTAGAATCGATTATTTTCAAGGCGCTTGAAAAAGAGCCGGCACGCCGCTACCAATCCGCACGCGAGCTCTTGGTAGCACTGGAATCTACGGGGGTCACCGCCGGACCTGCGTCCCGCTCGAAGTGGTCACCGGCAAGACTGATCGCACTCGTTCTGATATTGATCGTTGGGACCGCGATAGGACTCAATCTTGGGAAACTGTACGACCGGCTGGTAAGCCGATTGAATCCATGGGGCTTGACAATGCCGGCCCGGCGATCTGTCGCTGTGCTTGGCTTCAAGAACACCTCGGCTCGGGCGGAGACAGCCTGGCTCTCCACCGGACTCTCGGAAATGCTGACCACGGAACTGGGGACGGGCGAACACATTCGCACCGTGGCAGAAGAAAATGTCGCCCGAGCAAAAATGGATCTGGCGCTTTCCGATGCCGATAGCCTGGCGAAGGACACGCTGACGCGAGTCCGCAACAATTTGGGCACGGACTACGTGGTCCTCGGCTCCTTCGTGGACCTCGGCAAAGAAGCGGGAGGACAAGTTCGCGTGGACATGCGTCTCCAAGACGCACGTACGGGTGAAACCATCGGCATCGTTTCCGAAACTGGAAAAGAAAGTGAATTATTCGACCTTGTCTCTCGCGCGGGCCGCGACCTGCGAAGCAAGCTCGGCATCGGGAACATTTCGGAAGCAGAAGCGGGGAGCGTCCGCGCGGCGATTTCGACGAATCCGGGAGCATTGCGACTCTACGCCGAAGGACTCGAAAAACTCCGCATCTTTGACGCCCTGGCCGCGCGCGACCTTCTAGAAGAGGCTGTTGCAGCCGATCCTAACTATGCCCTGGCCCATTCGGCGCTGTCTACAGCCTGGTCATCGCTTGGCTATGACGCCAAAGCCGCGGATGAGGCCAAGAAAGCGTTCGATTTGTCGGGAAGCTTGCCGCGCGAGGATCATCTCTCGATCGAAGGGCGCTACTACGAGGCCACCAAGAACTGGCCGAAAGCTGTTGAGGTCTATCGCACCTTGTGGACCTTCGCTCCTGACAATCTCGATTACGGCTTGCGTCTCGCCCAAGCACAGACTTCTGGCAGCTTGACAAAGGACGCTTTAGCAACCGTCGGCGCACTCCGTAAGTTGCCTCTGCCCGCTTCCGAGGATCCGCGGATTGATCTCGCCGAGGAAGACGCCGCCTACGGCCAGTCCGATTTCAAGCGTGAACTTGCGGCGGCGGTACGTGCGACAGAGAAGGGTCAAAGGCTGGGTGCGCGGCTGCTCGTGGCGCGCGCCGAACTGGCGCAGGGGCGCGCTTTCGACAGCCTCGGCGACGTCCAACAGTTCCAAGCTGCCGCCGAAACAGCACGACGGATTTACGCGGAAGCAGGTGACCGCAGCGGCGAAGCCAACGCCTTGCACAATCTGGGGTCGGGGCTCTATGACCACGGCGATCACACCGCCGCGCAAAAGCTCCAGGAAGAAAGTCTCGAGACCTGCCTCAAGATCGGCAATAAGCGTTGCATGGCCGATGCGCTGAATAGCATCGGCATCGGCCTGGATGATCAAGCGGACTTCACGGGCGCCCTGAAGGCTTATGAACAAGCGATTGCCATCCACAGGGAAACTGGCTACCGGATCGGTGAAGCCGTGGGGTTGAACAACATAGCCATCCTGCTCTACGAGCAGGGCAAATTGGCCGCTGCGAAGAAAGAGTATGAACAATCCTTGGCCATCACGCGCGAGATCGGCGAAAAACGCGGAATCGCCCGCGCGCTCACGAATTTGGCGATCGTGCTTCAGGACCAGGGCCAGCTTGCGGAATCGCGCAAAGTGCATGAACAATCCCTAGCTATTCGCAGGGAGATTGGTGACAAAGTTGGCACTGCTATCGCGCTGAATAACCTTGCGGCAGTGCTCTTCGACCAGGGGGATCTCGCCGCCACGCAGAAAGCGATCGACGAGCAATTGTCCATCTTTCAGCAGGCTGGGAACCAGCGTGGACTGGCGTATGCCATGTTCATTCAGGGTGCAGTCCTTAAAGAACAGGGAAATCTCGACCAGGCGCGCCAGACTCACGAAAAAGTACTCGCGATGCGTAAGACGCTGGGAGACAAGACCACGACCGAGGACAGCCTTTTGGCCCTAGCCCAGCTCTCGATCGAAGCGGGCCGCGCAGCGGATGCCGAACAACCGGCCAGGCAGGTACTGGAGCAGGCCCAAGCGGAAAAGGAACTCAGCAACGAACTCAACGCGAGGGCCATACTCGCACGTTCGCTACTCGCGCAGGGGAAGTCGGCCGAAGCGGGGAAAGAGATTCACGCCGCGGAGGCTGCAGCGGCAACAACGGAAGGCCGGCTGTCGGCCATCGCTTTCATTACAACCGCGGCCCGCATTCACGCCGCCAATGGCAGGGTGGCGGAAGCGTCCAGCAGCCTGGGCAAGGCGCTCGCGGAAGCCACCAAGCTCGACTGCGGTCGGTGCCAGCTCGAAGCGCGTTTGGCCCTCGCGGAGATCGAAATGAAACAGGGTAAGAACCCGGCGGCGCGTGAACACCTTGCGGCTCTCGAGAATGACGCCACCGCGAAGGGTTTTCTACTCATTGCCCGCAAGGCCAAAGCGGCAGCCAACAAGTAAAGCCAATGCGCCTAGAAGAACGCCTGGCCCGATACCCATAAGGTTAAAGGTCGAACTAACGTTGGACTGGCACGGTTGGCATGGAAGGCGTACTCGGGAAACCTGGGCGCAAATCCGATTGAGGTCATTACCCACTCCACGGGCGATTGGACACTGATCTTCCTCCTGGTTACGCTCTCGGTCACGCCGCTGCGCAAACTGACGGGCCACCTCTGGCTGATTCGCTTCCGGCGCATGTTCGGGCTCTTCTCATTTTTCTACGTAACTCTGCACTTCCTGACCTACATTTGGCTCGACAAGTTTCTTGACGTACACGAAATGCTCAAGGACATCGCCAAGCGGAGATTTATTACGGTTGGGTTCACCGGCTTTGTGTTGCTAATTCCTCTGGCTATTACTTCGACGTCGGGTTGGATTCGCCGGCTTGGCGGACGACGCTGGAACCGGCTGCATCAATTGATCTATCTGACGGCGATTGCGGGCGTGATTCATTACTACTGGCTGGTCAAAGCGGATGTCCGCAAGCCTCTGCAGTATGCCGCCGTCCTGGCACTGCTGCTCGGATATCGATTGGCGATATGGAGTGTTCTGAAGTTCAAGGCAAACAAGGCTGCTCGACTCCCGCGCCCGCGCGTGCAAGTCTCGGAAGGCTAGGTCTCATTTATGAGACACCGACGCGAGTGCCCAGCAAAATCTGTTTAGCGAGCGGAAAACTGTTATTTTCCGCCCGCATAAATGAGCTCCAAGTAACCCCTTTGTACATGGGGTTCGAACACTGCGAAAACGCATGAGGTTTTTAGCTCGTTGCCAGTGTCCGGATTGCCGACGGTACGGAAGTTGATAGCGACAAGCCGTTCTTCAGAATATCAGGGCGCCTGGGGACGACTTCTGGCCGGCAATTGTGACTGCCACCTGTTGCGGCACACCAGCGGTCGATGAAAGTTGCTTAAATGAAGCATCAATATTCATGCGGCGGCGCGAATCCGGGCTGGCGGCACGATGATCTCAACAAGTCCGGTTGCCACGTCATTGACGAGGCCTGATATAAGCCATGCACTCGGCAAGGCCAGGATCGACCGAAGCGAAGCAACGTCGGCGGTAACCGCGTCCCGGGATCAGTGACCGCTTTTCTCTTCAGTTCCCCTTCCGGTATCTGAAAATAGTGCGCCAGCATTGCGGGATTGCCCGCAAGGCGAGTGATGCCGCAATCGGTGTGCTGAAGTACGATGATGTGAAATTCACCGCCGCCGCCGGGAATCTCCCCGGCAACTTCGCCGATTCGCCCAAGCAGTTCCAACTGCTCCAACAACCCCGGCGTGATTCGACCGCCGATGTTACGCATCACGACGGTCTCTCCCGGCTTGATTCCAAGTACGTGAGCGGGATCCCGCGGAGTAGATTTGGTAACCCTCGGAGGGTGACCGGCATCTACTCAAAGAGGTAGCACGATACAAAAACGGACAGGGAGGAGCCTATGTACGTCATTACCGGCGCGACAGGACACACGGGAAACGAAGTAGCGGAAAAGTTGCTCGCAAAAGGTGAACAGGTGCGCGTTGTAGGCCGCAGCGCAAAGCGGCTAGAACCATTCGTAAAGAAGGGCGCAGAGGCTTTCGTTGCGGACATCACCGACACGGGGGCGCTCACGAAGGCTTTTTCGGGTGCAAAGGGAGTGTACGCGATGATACCGCCGGACGTGAGCACCCCGGATGTGCTGGCACACTATCAGCGCGTGGGCGACGCCTTGGCCGCCGCGATTGAAAAGAGCGGAGTAAAATACGCCGTCGTGCTGAGCAGCGTCGGCGCGGACAAGCCGGATAAAACAGGCCCTGTCGTCGGGCTGTACAATCTTGAAAAGAAGCTTGGCGCGATTCCTGGATTGAACGCCCTCTACCTGCGACCCGCCGCCTACATGGAAAACCTTCTGTCCCAGGTTGGCGTGATCAAGGCTTTCGGAACAATGGCCGGCCCCGTCAAAGGCGATCTGCCGATACCCATGATCGCAACGCGCGATATCGGCGACGCAGCCGCCGACGCCCTGTTGCAGCTCGATTTTCAAGGAAAGAGCACGCGCGAACTGCAAGGGGCTCGCGATGTCACGAACACGGAAGCCGCCAAAATAATCGGCGCCGCGATCGGCAAGCCCGACCTGACATATAAGCAGATGCCCGCGGCACAGTTGAAGCCCGGTTTCATGCAGATGGGCATGTCTTCGAATATGGCGGATCTGCTGTTGGAGTTGGCGGACGCGCAGAATTCGGGCCACTTAAAGGTGCTCGAGCCACGCTCCCCAAGGAACACCACTCCCACGACGCTGGAGACTTTTGTAGCCGAAGTTTTCGCGCCGGCCTATCGGGGACAAAAAGCGGCCTGAATCGCCAAAGCCCCGTCGTCGACTGACGGCGCGCCCTAGTTCTGGTTGCCACCTCCATGGGTTTGGCGGCAGACTTTGCAAAACGTTGGTGGCTCCGTATTGTCCACGTGGTGCCGGACCGGTTTCAACGTCTTAAGATAGGCAAACATCGCAACAGTATCCTCGTCTGTCATTCCTCGGTAGACGTGCCAAGGCATGATCTGGTTGAGCTTCCGTGCTCCGACAAATCCCATGCGGATTGCCTGGGTGAAGGTGGTTTCGTCGTAGTAAGAAATCCCCGACGCATCGGGTGTGATGTTGGCGCTCGCTACACGGCCCCACGGTCCATCGAAAATGAACCCGCCTGCAAAGTCCATGCCCACCAGCGGCTGCCCATGCGCATCTTGCGGGGTGTGGCAATCGGTACATCCGGCGATGGTCACCAGGTATTTCCCCCGCTTTTCAGGAGTCGAAACATCGGGCTCCGGTACTGGAGCGTCCAGCGGTTCGGGCGCGTTGCGGATCAGGTACTTCACCGGAAAGATCAGCTCGGTGGGCGGACGCGGCTTGTGCACAGGCGGCAGCGACCGCAGGTAGACGATCACGGACGCCAGATCTTCATCGGACATGGAATGGAAATCTGGATACGGCATGAGGGGAAATAGCGCCCGGCCATCGTGGCCGACGCCTTCGCGAATGGCACGGGCCAGTTGATCGTCGCTCCAGTTGCCCGCGCCGGTTTCGGCGTCAGGAGTGATATTCGGCGCATACACCTTTCCGGGAAGGCCCTTCAGCAGGCTCATGTCCTGGCCCGCGCCGAGTGTATTGGGCAGCACGGGCGCATCATGGGCTGTCCAGTCGTGTTCCGAGTGGCACCCCAGGCAGTCCGAGGTGTGTTCGGCGATGTACTTGCCGCGGGCCAATCGTTGCGGCGTGCTCTGAAACTTCCGTGCCGTGAGAGGGCGCGCCCTCGGTCCGATGAACGGATGCCATCCGACAGTGAACGTGATGCCCAGTACCAAAACGAGCACCAGCACTGCGAATGCCGAACCGAGTGTCTTTCCAAGCCTTTTCATCCTAAAGACCTTCTGCAGGCGTATCCGGGCGTCAGCCCACGGCGGCCACCTGCTCTCCGCCATCTTACTCGGTCCGCGAGGACCTGTACCGAGCGGATGACGAGCAACACGGAAATCGGCCGTTGATGGCCGGATAACTTGAGATATTACCGAACATCGCTATACCAGTACGCCGCGTACGAAAAATATCATTTAAACAAACGCCGACCAGCAAAAGTCGAAGCGCCCAAAATCAATCATTTGCACGCGCTGGCCGGATGGCTGCGACTAGGGGTTTTGCGTACGCTGTTGTAGGGCCTTATGGATCGTCGAAGGCGACACCTCTAGTTGCGCTGAAATTTCGCGTATGGATGCTCCGGCGGCGCGAAGTCGGGCAATTCTGCCAGAGTCCAATATTAACGATGGACGCCCGAGCGTCTTTCCCTTGAGCTTGGCGTTGCGCAACCCGGCCCGGACACGTTCCTGAATCAGTGAGCGTTCAAATTCTGCCATCGCGCCGATGATCTGAAACATGAGCCGCCCCGAGGGTGTGGAAAGGTCTAGATTGTCACGGAGGCTAACAAAAGCCACGCCGTACGAATCGAGATCGGCAAGCGCATTAACGAGGTGCTTGAGCGAGCGCCCGAATCGGTCCACCTTCCAGCACAGCACCACGTCAAAGCGCCGAAGGTGAACGTCTGACATTAGGCGATTTAGTTCCGGGCGCGATTCTTTCGAGCCGGAGATTCCCGAGTCCACATATTCGCCATAGATTTCCCAGCCGCGCCGGGAAGCGTACTCTCGCAATTCGGCCAGTTGCATTTCGGGACTCTGTCCAATGAGCGTGCTCACTCTCGCGTAGATTCCTACTCGCATGTTGCCTCCTACGCCGAACCATAATTGTTCTCTTCGAGAAGTAAAGTGGAGAGTTTTGCGGAAACTTCAAGTCCAGACTGCCGTAATCGCGTTCACGCTCAATGTGGTCAATGAGTCAAATCGCCTGTTCTCAACAGGCGCCATGGGCCTCCGGCGCATCACGTAGCATGAAAATGGCGAGCGCTCGTAAGTCATTGATTTCTCGTGCGCAGACTCGCCATTTTCATGGCAGTTGACGCAGGCAGTATCGTATCCGGCTCTGCTATCGGTTCTTGTGGCATCAGATCGGAATCCTCTCACTCCAGATCTGCCATCGTGCGATCAGCCTCAACCAACAATCTACAGTTAGAAATTCCGATTGGGGGTGGGGCCGCAGGGTTGGGCGTCTTCTTTGATGAAGTCTTCGTGGAAAACGCCAACGGGCGGCAGGTCGCCGGTCAGGGCGTAGAAGCCGAAGGCGAAAACGGCCACGCTGTAGCGCAGCGGCTCCGCGCTGGCTTTGATGGCCTGCCAGCGCGAGATCCGCAGCGGCTGGCTGCCGATCAACTGTTCGTTGAGGCAGAACTTGGTACGTGCGTCGTTGCGGATGACGTAGCTCGGAATGAAGTCCGCGGTGAGCTGGTAGTCCACGTTGGCCTTGTACGGCACCGGGCCGCCGTACTGCAGGGCTAGAGCCGCCTGGCCGCTGGGATCGGCGGGTGGGGCGGGCTCCAGCGACGTATCGAGCAGGCGCAGGTCCACGACGCCGCGCCAGTCGAAGTTGGGAAAGACTGGGGAGACGTACGGTGCGGCCTGGTAGTAGCCGTCTTCGGAAAAAGTGATGGTGTAGCGCACGCGGACGCCGAGGGGATTGCCGTGCTCGGAGAGCAGCGGCGCGTATTCGGCCTGGCGGATGCGGGCGTGTGGCAGGGTGACGGTGCCGTCGGGATGCGCGGCGCGCTGTTGCTCGAGACGCTTTTGCGTTTCGTTCTCGGAGTTGCTGGTGAGTTGTTGCAGCCGCGCGAGCCGGTCGGAGGCGAGACCTTCGGGGTAACGCATCAGAGGCAGCGGTCCCTTCTTGGGCCGGAAGAGCTGCTTGAACACGCGTTGGGAGCGGCTGCCCTGGAGGTCTTCAACTTCCATCGCCACGCGGAACGGGCGCAATGGTACGTCCACCGCGAGCATGAATTCGGCGTCCTGGGACGAGTTGTTGATGCGGAGGGCAGTCAGCAGCTGGAGTTCCTTGCCCTGCTCGTCGAGCAGACGGAAGCGGACGCTCCCGACGGACTCGGTGTGGTAAACGTGCGCGATGGCCATCTGGCGGTGGCCTTGGGAGGGTTCGCCCTCGAGACCGGTGTAGTCGGGACCTTCGCGCCCAAAAGCCAGCCGTTGAAACTCGAAGGAGGTGAAGTCAGGGCCGGAAGCAGCGGAGGAGGAGGAGGAAATGATCAGAGGCTTGAATTCCTGCCCGCGTGCGACGAGGGACGATAAGAGAAGGAGGCCAAGCACTGCGCGCATGAGATCAAGCATACATGGGGTATGGGGGCAAGTGAGACCAGGCAAATCGGTGGTCGAGACCGGGGATCAGGAAGGCGATTAGCATAATCGCGGGGATGAACTTCATAATGAGCTTCTGTTCGCGGACAGTTTCCTGCTTCCACCCCCGTCTCAGCCTGCGCTCGATAAATTGTGGATCGTGCCTACAGAAGTACCCAAGAGTGGAGAGGATGAAGGCAAGCGAAATTATGAAATAGGCCCAGCCCTGCCAAAACCTGAAGGAGCCAGCGGGAAGGAATAGAAGAGACCCCACACAACTGGCATAAATACCAAGCGGAGGACCAATCTCGATTTGCGAGTCATCGGAAGAAACTCCCTTGGTTCGAGCAGCGCCCGAACCTCACTAATTGTCGCGGTGGAGGCAACGGCTGAGCAGTGACGGCTGTCACCCAGAGTGGAAGACCACATTCTGCATGATCTCCGGGAGCGTTCAGAAAAGGCTTCGAGAACTGCCCAATTCCCCACAGAAATGGCCAGAGCCGGAGCAATACTGGTGCGAAGGAATCCAAGTCGGTTAGACTGTCGCCAGAGGTCTCCTACGATGACAGACCCAGCCCCTGCCATCAGACACGCAATCCGAGAGCTAATTGAGGCTCAGATCGAAACCTTCGGGCAGCCATCGAGCCTGACGCCTTCCGAACTCAGCGAGTGTCACTGCCGCGCCGAAAGAATCAAGCTGCTTGGTCAGGAACTCGACCAAATTGGCACCGTGGCGATTCTGGAGAAGCGGTTCGGGCGGGCGTCTTAGTCTCGCGGGACTCCGGCTATTGCAGCACGCTCGCCACGCTAGAGAAGGCGTTGTTGGCATTCGAGCCGACGAGCCGAACTGTGCCGACGACGAGCACTAGTATATCGATTCCTAAATAACATATCAACATGATCGGTCATGGCGATGCGACCGATTCTGTGGCCAGCGCCTCCAGTTTGTATTTCCACTTGAAGA
>Ga0208820_1000826_pt1 | contig 19433 bp, 10 predicted proteins | sample June2015DPH_16_5_FD_184713 | JGI IMG/M metagenome (GOLD analysis project Ga0208820, IMG submission 184713) | Peatland microbial communities from SPRUCE experiment site at the Marcell Experimental Forest, Minnesota, USA - June2015DPH_16_40... | ecosystem: Environmental > Terrestrial > Soil >...
TCCTCACGAAAGCAAACGCGAACACCGATCCGTCGACTATGCTGCCCTTTCCCGTCAGTGTCGACCCGCGAGCCCTCAAGTTGGGATACAGTGAGGCGTTCAACTTTGGCATTCAGCACGAACTCACGCCGAACACGCGGTTAGAGATTTCTTATGTCGGAAACCGCGGTCACCATCTAACGGACACCGCGTTAGCTGCGAACCAAGGACCGACCTCAACTTTTCTGAGGCTGGTAAATCAGAATCCAGGACTCTGGGCCTTTTCTAACTATGTGTGCAGTCCGGCGGATGCGGCTACGTACGGCATCCAGTACCCGTATACCAGCAATGGGGGCTTCTGTGGGCCAGTACTGGCGGCGATCGCGCCCCTCCCGCAGATGGCCTCTGCTGAAGCCAACACCTGGTATTTGTGTTGCAGCAACCTGTACTACGTCGGTCTGCCACTAGGCCAAAGCTTTTACGATTCCATGGTTGTAGATGTAGTCAAGCGAACCGGGCGCGGCTTGACCATGGACATGAGTTACGTGTGGTCCCGGCAGGAGGGCGACTCATTTTCCGCTCAGCAAGAGGGCAACAACGGTTACACCGGCGTTCAGGATTTCAGCAACATGCGAGAGGCGGCGCATGCGGTTACGGGCTATGATCTGGCTCATGTCGTGAAAGGATTTGTCAGCTATGAACTACCCTTCGGCAGGGGTAGGCAATGGCTGGCCGGCCAAAACCACGTCGTGAATGGAATCGTCAGTGGGTGGACGTTAACAGGGATGGTCATTTACAACACCGGCCAACCGTTCGAAGTCTCAGCTGCCAATCCTTATTGGCCACTGTGGGGCGACATCTATCCACAGTTTAATCTGACCGGATTCACTGGCCCCGCTAATCCGAGAAACTACGTGCCGATACCTGCAGGTCAGACGACCGTCCCCGCGCAGGATATCTTCATGCCGCAGAGCATAGCCAGCAATCCGGCGACTGCAGTCCTTCCGCCGTCGCCAGTCACTTCCGCACTGCGTTGTCCCGGACAAGCCAGCGAAAATACCAGCCTGTTGAAGAACTTCACGATGGGCTCCGATGGACAATACCGGCTGTCTCTCCGCACGGAGTTCTACAACCTGCTCAACCGGCACTACTACAACATCCAGGGATGCGCAGGCAGCCGAGCCTCGATTGGCGCGGCCAACTTCGGTGAAATTCTTGGAGTGAACGATAACCCGCGGCAAGGGCAATTTGCGATTCGCTTCGAGTTCTAGGAAGCTTCTGCGGAAAGCTTGCCGGGTGGCTCGCGAACCTGCGGCTACCCGGTGGTCCTCTGACAACACGCCGTTCTTCATCAGTCGGCCAGTTCCAAAATGCTTGGAGTAAGAATGCAAGCCGGGAGGGCATCTTGCCAGAGTATTTGGCTAGAGTGTGTTTCATAAATGCCTTTAAGCTTGGAAGGCGCGTCCCTGAGGGGCTAAAACCAGCATTTTTCCAAGCCCTAAACGGCACGGCTAAAGCCGTGCCCTACCCAAAACGACTTATGAAACGCGCTCTACGGAAACGTGCCGCCAAAATCGATTCGGATTGCCCGTGCGGAGCGCTAGTCGTCCATGGGGCCGGCGAACCGTGTTCAGGCCGGCCATCGAGATACTGAATGTACAAAAGTTGACTTGGGATGCGCCCATAACTTAGCGCATGAGACTTCCATGAAGAGATACACATCAGCGCTTCTCGCCGCGATTCTTCCGTTACTGTTATTAGACGCCCTGGTATCACTCGCCCAAAGCAGACCCGCATTTGCTCCGGACACAATGGAGACGGTTCTCTACGGGGCTGCGTACTATAGCGAGTACATGCCCTACGATCGCCTGGAGCAGGACGTGCAACTTATGCAGCAGGCGGGCATCAGCGTGGTTCGCATGGGCGAATCGAGTTGGGGCTTGTGGGAACCGCAGGACGGCCGCTTCGAATATGCCTGGATGGATCGGGTCATTGACCGCATGCAGAAAGCGGGGATCAAGGTCATTCTCGGAACCCCCACTTACTCTCTTCCCGCGTGGATGTACAAGGAGCATCCGGAAATCGTCATCACACGCTTCGGCGGACAAACGATCACATTTGGATCTCGCCAGAACGCAGACCTGATGAACCCTGTTTACCGCTCTTACTGTGAGCGCGTGATTCGTAAGCTGCTCGAGCACTACAAGAACAACCCCACCGTCATCGGATGGCAGATCGACAATGAAACTTCGTCGGGAGCCGCAGCCAATCCCGATGTCGAGGCTGGGTTCGTGAGTTACCTTCAGAAGAAGTTCCAGACCGTGGACGAACTGAACAAGGTCTGGGGATTGAACTACTGGGGCCAGCGGCTAAACGACTGGAGCGAGATTCCTCCGCAGGAGGGCATTATCAATCCCGGATGGAAGCTGGAATGGCAGCGCTATCAACAATGGATGACCACCGACTTCCTGACCTGGCAAGCCGGCATCGTAAATGAGTACAAGCGGCCGGACCAGTTCATCACCCACGATCTCGCTGGTCCGCCGCGTTCTGAAGTCAATGAGCATGACATCGCCCGCGCCGTGGACATCATGGCCGTCAATCCCTACCACGGCACCCAGGACCAGTTCGACGGGCTGGACTCCACCATGGTGGGCGACTATGCCCGTTCGCTCAAGCGGACGAATTACCTGGTTACCGAAACCAACGCGCAGACCATCGGCTGGGACTCCAAGGAGCAATTTCCGCCGTACGACGGCCAACTCCGCCTCGACGTCTACACCCACCTTTCCTCGGGCGCGAACATGGTCGAATACTGGCATTGGCACTCCATCCACTACGGGCAGGAGACGTACTGGAAAGGAGTCCTCTCGCACGATCTGGAGCCGAATCGCGCCTATGCCGAAGTGAGCCGGATCGCGCATGAGTTGCAGCGCATCGGACCCGAGATCGCTGACGTCAAGCGAAGCAGTAAGGTCGCCATCCTCTACAGCAAAGACTCGTATTACGGCATCGAGTTCATGAAGTTTAGCGACAAGGTCAATTACCGCACCATTCTGCGGCAGATGTACGAAACGCTGTACCGCCAGAATGTCGCTGTCGATTTCATTTTTCCGGAAAGCACCAACCTCTCCGATTACAAGATCATCCTCGTTCCCCCGCTCTATGTTGCCAGCGACGAGATGTTGAACAGGCTGGTGGACTACGTTCACGATGGCGGCCATCTGGTCATGACCTTCAAAAGCGGATTCACCAACGAGTACGACACCGTCCGCTGGACCATGGCGCCAGGACCGCTTCGCAGAGCGGCTGGATTCCGCTACCAGGAATTTTCAAATCTCGCAAATCCGCTCGCGCTGAAGGGCGATCCGTTCAAAGCCGGAGCCGACAACAAAGTCTCCGAGTGGGCAGAGATGCTGGTCCTCGAAGGCGCGCAACCACTGGCGTACTATGACCATCCATTCTTCGGCAAGTACCCGGCGATCACGCGCAACCGTTTCGGCAACGGGACTCTGACCTATGAGGGCACCGTGCTTTCAGACACGTTACAGACCAAGCTGCTGCTCGACGTGCTCCAGATGGCTGGACTCACCGGCCCGGACCAGGAACTGCCTGCCACCGTGCGCGTGAAGCACGGCACCAACCGCAACGGCAAGACGATTCATTACTACATGAACTATTCGAGTGATCCACAGACCTTCAAATACCCGTATAAGCTGGGCGAGGATTTGCTGACGAAAACGACCGTAGCCCCTTTCCAGACGGTCACCCTCAAACCGTGGGATCTTGCGATCCTCGAAGAGAAATGACCGGAATTCCTGGTAGGGAACTAATGCGTATTCGTAGACTTGCGTTCGCCATCCTGCTCGTTGGCCTGTGTTCTGCTCTCGGCTGGGCAGATCCCGCGCTTCCCAATCTGATTAGCGATCACATGGTGATGCAGCAGGCCCGTGAGATCCACCTCTGGGGGAAAGCGGATCCCGGCGAGACCATCCGCGTCACGCTTGCAGGAAGTACGGGCACGGCAAGCGCGGATTCGCATGGCCATTGGAGCCTGCAATTGGCCCCGATGGCAGCAGGCGGACCATTCACCTTGCAGGTTGCCGGAAAGCGAACCATCGTGGTCAAGGATGTGATGATCGGCGAGGTGTGGGTCGCCTCCGGTCAATCCAACATGGCCTTTGCCCTGAGCGGGTCGGCCGGCGCTGCCGAGGAGGTACCGAAAGCCGACTACCCGGACATCCGCCTGTTCACAGTCCCGAAGAAGGTTGCCCTCGATCCACAACCGGATACTCTTCCCGCTTCCTGGCAGCCGTGCACCCCCGACTCGGCCAAGGATTTCTCGGCCGTCGCTTACTACTTTGCGCGCGATCTTCACCGGAAATTGAAGGTGCCGATTGGCATCGTCGAAAGCGCGTGGCCCGGAACCACGATCGAGGAGTGGATGGCCCCGGAAGCCGCCCAGCGCGACCCGCAAGTTAAGTCGCTTCTCGAGTTGTGGAATGGTTCGCTTGCCCCCGGACGCAGCGCCTTTGATCTCGAATTCGACGACTTTGAATTGCTCGCCGATCCCTCCACTGGAAACAAGAACCTCCGCTTCAGCAACTTTGACGATGGCAGCGCGCGCAATACGCTGGGTGGATATTGGACTTACGACTTGCGCTGGGCGCCGGAAACCACTTTCGAACTGGTCTCTCCCGGCCGCGGCGGCAGCGGATTCGCCGCTCAAGTGACGGGCCGCCTCGACGCCTCCGACGACGCCCGGCTGACGGCAAGATTTCAGCCGGACGGTTCTCCTGCGGACCTGAGCGCCTATGCGGGAATCCGTTTCTGGGCCCGTGGCAACGGCTCGTTCCGCTTCCGCGCGCTAGAACCGGCGATTACCGACGCGGACGACTATGCCGCAACTCTGATTCATGCATCCGCCAACTGGACACCCATCACCATCTGGTTTCGCAATCTGCGCCAGGAGGGCTGGGGAGTCAGCAAGGATTTCACACTCGCGACCCTGACAGGTTTCTCCATCGAGATGTTTTCGCCGGCTGGCTACCCGCCTCGCCCGGCCTCTGGTCTGTATCAGGGGATGATCACTCCACTGCTACCCTTCCCGCTCCGCGGGGCGATTTGGTACCAGGGAGAGAGCAATGCCCTGCAAGCCCGGCAATATCGCCGGTTGCTGCCCGCCCTCATTGAGAGTTGGCGCGCCGCATCCCATCAGGCCCAGATGCAATTCCTGATTGTGCAACTGCCAAACCACGGTGCGATCCCCAGCCAGCCCGCCGAGTCCGCTTGGGCAGAGCTGCGCGAGGCCCAGCTTCTCACCTTGAAAGGGGTTCCGGCCACAGGCCTAACCGTGACGATTGATGTGGGTGATCCGAAAGACGTGCACCCGCACCGCAAGGCCGAGGTCGGTCAGCGGCTTGCTCTGTGGGCGCTCGCTGCCACCTACAAGCAGCCGATCGTCTATTCCGGACCGTTCTACCAGTCCATGGCGGTGGAAGGAACCAAGATCAGGGTTCGGTTCCTACATACCGGCGGCGGTCTGAAAGCCATGGGCGGCTCTCTGCGTGGCTTTGCTGTCGCCGGCGCAGACCGGAAATTCCATTGGGCTTCGGCTGTCATCGAAGGCGATTCGGTCCTCGTTTCCAGCCCAGAGGTCGCGGCTCCGGTGGCCGTTCGCTATGCTTGGGCTGACAGCCCAGAGTGCAATCTCTTCAATGCCGAGGGATTGCCCGCATCGCCCTTCCGCACCGATGATTGGCCCGGCATCACAAAATAGGAAATGCAAGGGCTTCGAACTTGAGCCGGCAGTTGAAGAGATGGCGGCGGCGATCGGACTCGAACCGTAAAATGGCCGATGACAAAATAGCGACCCACCACTCGGTAGATCTGCGTAACGCATGGACAGGGTCTTGCATTTCAAGTATGGAATCCATGCCGCACTTCCTTTAATCCTGTTCATGATTTCCGTTGAAGACCCCTCGCCAATTTCCCGCAATCCCCAGTTGTCACAGTTCGAGTTGGATACTTCAAACTGCATTTGGCGCCAACAATGCCATGCCCAGCATAGATAGTGGCGAAATAGCTTTCGTCAGGATGTGCATTTGCTCGCGCCTCATCCACCATGGAGAACGGATTCAATCTAGGGTTCGGTTTCTCCGATTTGCGAGTACGCAGGGTTGCCCAACTTCTGGCGTACAGCAATGCCGAGGTCGGCTGCTCCCGCAACGCCGCGCCAGGCTTCGATCACGTGGTCCTCCGGCGAGAGGAACAGTATGAGCGGTTCTTCCGATGCGTTTCCATCTGTAGCCTGCGCAGCTACAAACGTGGCAGAGTTGAAGCCGAGATCGGAGATTGCGTTGCCAAGATATTCTTTTACTGAAGCGTTCTTTGTACTCCGGTGCAGCGCAATCACCGTCTCTAGTCCATTGCCATGAAACTGTACAGTGAGGCTCTTTAAGATGGCCAATTGCCTGCGGCTCGTTTCATTCAGCAAACCGTTGGCATCGATCTCCCCCGACAGCATGGCATACATCGTCCACTTGCTGCCCAGATGCTGATGCAACATAGCACGGCCCTCCAGGTCCGTAAGCGGTTGTGAAAGCAGCGCGTGATATGTTGTGTCCAACTGCTGTGTCCCGGCACTGGCTTCCGGCCAAAACGCCAAGTCTGTATTTGTCGCAGCCACCTGGCGAAATGTGCTTCCGGCGTCCTGACCGCTGTGTGCCTGATAGTCTGCGAAGCCTTGAAACATGCGGTCACCATAGCTCCATCTTCCGTTCAATACGCCCCCATGAGAGTGGAGACTGTACTGGTTTCCCTCGAAATGAAGCGACCGGTTGCTCGTAATCATCCATGGCGATGTCGAGTAAATCCGATTGTTTTTAAAGATTCCATTTTCGTCCTGAAAAACAGCGTCGTTCAGTATTGCGGGAGCAGTCCCTGGAGGATTCCAGTAGACAGTGTTGCCTTCAATCACAACCCCATCCAGTGCTCCGCCATTCCACGTATGTACGAAGATGGCCCCTTGGTACTGCGCCATTCTCGGACTGCGCGCATTGTTCATGCACGTGTTGCCCCGCACCTCGCTCTGATGCGTGACAAACCCTGCTCCGAAGACAGCAATGCAATATCCCTGTGTATCGTGTCCATAATTATCGACAACAGAGTTATTCGTATTGCCATAGTCGATGTCAAATGCTCCACCATCTATGCCGGGGCTGTCAGTTAGGAACGCTTCATTCTGTTCCACGATGCAGTCGCGACACATCCATGTCCAAATTGCATTCGGAGTTCCCATACTCGCCGTTATCTGCATTCCGGTATTCCACGCCACATTCGAGGCAATTCGGCCATCACGCACACGGAAAAGCACAATGCCGTCTCCTTGCACGCCATGCACCACTGAGTCACGAATGGTTACGTGTGTGCTCCAGGTGTTCTCAGGTGGAAAGCCAAAATTGCCGCCGCCTACCAGTATCCCGACCCATTGCTGCGTATTGTAGGCGGTTACGCCGTCTACAAGTACATCGTCGAAGTGCTGATCAACAGTCCCAGGAGAGATCACAACTAACCCACTCTCCTTATTCTTCATCTCAACGCCACCGACATCGTGTACCAGCAGATTTGCAAGATGGATATGATGCAGGATGCCTTTGTCTCCGCTGATAAAAACGCCGTATGTGTTGCCCCCTGAAAGATCCAAGGAGTCGATGTTCCAGTACTTCTGGTTGTATAACTTCAGCGATGCATCGCTTCCAAACTCCGCAACTATCTTCGGCCGCAGTCCTGTGCCGTAAGCTGTCATGCGAATTGGTGCAGACTCCGAACCACTGCCCTTGGGCCACAGTGTTCCGTGGCATACGCTGCCACGCTTGAAGCGCACCACATCTCCAGCTGCGAATGCATGGCCGTCTACTTGCTCCAAGGTGGTCCAGGGTGAATCCGCAGACAGACCATCGTTCTTCTGAGCGTCGCTACTGCAATCCACGAAGTAAGTCACTGCGCGAGGTGCACGCTGTGCTGTTCGCGCAGAGCAAGATATTGCGCTGAGGAGCATGCAAACAAACGTAATGCCCATCAAAATCCCTGAATACATCTCACCAAATCCTTTCATGCAAATCGGTCTGCTCGTCATGTAAGCAAAACGTCAAAAGATGAACTCCGCCGCCATTTGAACTATTCACGGATTACCATCCGTGTATTGTATTGAGCCAAAGGTTCCAGCGCTCATAATTCCGTTGGGTCCTGGGAGTGTGGCGTGCGATCTGCTCTGGTTTGTACCTCTTGATCGGCATGGCCAACCTTTCCTCCAAGTGGATTCTCTCTCATTCCACTTGGTACAAATTTCGCCGGTCACGTCAGTGAGTAAGCACCACATGAGTGTGAACATCAGAGCAGGTACGCGGTTGACGGGTTGACGAACGTCCAGATTGCGACTTCGCCAGCAATCCTCAGTTCGTGTAAATGCCTTACGTCAACTGACCTGACGGTCACTCTATAAGGATCGAAGTGTGGGGATTGAACGCCGAGTTCAGCCAACGCTTCGTCCAGTGTGCGTACGACTTTCAGTAGCGGCCGTTTAGGCTCTCCCACGATCTGAAACATGCGAGATGGACCAAATCCGACCGTGGTCGGGGCGACGATAAAGCGAGGACGCTTGGCCAGGTCCGTCACGGCTGGGTCCTGATTTGCCAGCTCGTGTATAAATTCGGCGGATACGGCAAATTCAGTAACGAATGAGAAGTCCCAAATAGACGCGTGGGCATCGGTCGCGGCCCAATGCTCTAGCCCCGTCCGGTAAACCTCTGCCAGCGATTCATCCGTGAGCCGTCCCTCGACTCGCATCAGCAGGATTTTGTTCGCTCGGTCGAACTCAAATCGGAATGCCATTGGCCGTCACTCCTGCTTCCATCCTTCCAGCTAGGCCCATTTTTTTATACATAATATGCGGTCGTAGCCGTGGGATCGGGCGTACGTGGGGTTGCTGTCATAACATTGCCTCGCTAACGATCCTCAGTTTGTGAAATTGCTGGCCCGCGGCAGCAAAGGCGGCAAAGTGGTGCTCACGAAGAAGCGGGAGACCACCAGTCCGACAGTGGCCATCCGGCTGACCGCGGACCGGACGGAGATCAATGCCGACGGCGAGGACGTGTCGATCCTGAAGGTAGAAGCGCTGGACAAGGAGGGGCGCGCGGTACCGACGGCATCGAACTTCATCGGCTTCAAGGTCTCCGGCGAGGGCGCACTGATCGGCGTGGGCAACGGCGACCCCAACTGCCAGGAGAGCGACAAGGAGCCCAAGCGCTCGTTGTTCAACGGTTTGGCGCAGGTGATCGTGCAGGCGACCAAGACGGCAGGCGAGATTCATATTGAGGCGGTGAAGGAAGGCTGGGACGGCCCCGAGCTGACCCCGGCCAAGCTGGTCATCACGACGAAGAAGGTGGAAGCGCGGCCGGCGGTCGGGTAGCGCACTGCGCTTTGCGCGGGGCTGAGCGCCGGTTAGGAATTTCGCGACACGAGACTGCGCCGGTCCTGCTGGCGCAGTTCCTGTTTTCAGGCCGCATTCCCGCTCGATCCATAAAACGGAAGTAAGGCTCCAGCCCGACCACGGCCATCGAACCCGGCGGCCGGAGATTGAGCGTGGACACGATTGGCTGATCCATCCAGCCGTCAGCCAGTGCCATCCGATAAGGAAGCTTATTATTGCCCTCCATTCGCGGGCGTTCCCTGTCTACGCTGACTCCACAATCATGTCGGCGTACTGTATCGGATCGCCCGTGCGCACCAATCCTATCGCCCACGGGACCCGTTCCTTGATCCGCATGTGCGGATCGAGAATGGTTTCGATATTTCCAAAGCATAGTTCAAAGCTGCGCAGCGTTTCCGGACTGTTCACTTGCCGAAATTCCTCCGCCATTACAATCTTTCCAATCACGAAATTCGCTTGCGCCGCCGAGGACCTCCACCACCCGAGGAACGTCGTCCACCACAGAGATGTCGATTTAGATCTATTGGCGAAAAGCAGCATAAGATGCAAAGTCTCGAATGGCGGCAAAAGCCAAGGCCTGCGACCACAGGATCCTTTACGACGTACACATATTCGTAAATCTTTCCCGGCTGAAAACCTCCTTGCAGGCGAATGTCTCGATCGCTTGGTTCCAGCTTGCCATTGACCGTATGGGCGAACGACCACTGCCAGCGCGGAATAACCGTGCGTGCCGCCATCGGTGAATCACGAACGGTGAGCACATTACGCGGATCGTCTGGACTCGCAACCGCATACTCTGTACCGCCAATGTTGCCGAGTATGAGGTGTAATAGCTCAGACTTGATCTAACCACACTGTCAGATCAAGTCTGAGCTATTACACCTCGACCCTCGTGAACAACGCGCTGCTCAGCGCACACTTCTCGTTTGCCGGCCATCGATACGCCCGGAATCTCGTCTTTGTCTTTCGCGTGCCGCAAGCCCATTTCTGAACCGCCGTCAGTTCCCCAATTGACGACCCTAAGCGACCATCACATTCTCTGGCTCTACGCCCGGGAACTTACGGACTGCCTCCATCGAGTCCCAAAGCGTAAGCACGCCAAATTCGATGACACCGTCAACCGTGCGCCCGGCACACGAATGGCGCCACGGGTGCTCGTCGATGACATAGCGCCGGTTGTTTCGAGACCATTCAGCGATAAGGTCTATGTCGTTCCAGCGAATCAATCCGGAATGCAAAGAGCAACTTTTGTTACTCTCAATGGTTATAGTAGAGGACATGGACAAACGCCGGGATATACCGCCCCTGCGCGCGCACGCAGAATCTTCCAGGCTTACGCGTCGCCAAATCATGCAGGGTACGGTCGCTCTTGTCGCTTCGTCGCTCTTGCCCGGATGCGGTTCTTCGAATAGCACCGGTGTCCCGCAACCAAATCCGCAGCCGGCGCCTCCGGGGCCCTTGACTCAGGCCTCCTTGACCGTCGTCGACACAGCGGCAGGCTCCATTGGTCCCGCCTTCGCAGGGCTTTCCTACGAGAAGTCCAAACTTTACGGACCGCTCTTCACCGCCTCCAACAGCGACCTGATCGGCATGTTCAAGCGCCTCGGTCCTAGCGTTCTGCGTATCGGCGGGAACTCGGTGGACAGGAACGTCTGGACGCCGAACGGCCCCGGCCAGACCGCCGGCCAGATCGCACCCAGCGATGTCGACTCGCTCGCCGCCTTCGTGAAGGCCGCGGGTTGGCAGTGCCTCTACGGCATCAACCTGGGCGGAGCCGCCACCGGCGCAACGACGCCCGCGCTGGCCGCGGCCGAGGTTGCTTACGCCGCCCAGCAGTTCGGCTCGTCGCTGCTCGGCATCGAGATCGGCAACGAGCCCGATCTCTACGGACACGCAGGGAACTACTTCGCGGGCAACTGGTCGCTCTCCCAGTTCCTTACTCTCTGGGGCCAGTTCCGCGAGGCGATTCTTGCCAGCACGCCCAGCGTGCCGATCACTGGTCCGGCTGACGCGGGCAACGAGTCGACATGGACAGTTCCGTTCGGCGAGACCGTGACCAAGAGCGAGATTACGCTGCTCACTCAGCACTACTATCGCGCCAACGGCCAGCTGCCGACTTCTACGGCGGCGTATCTTATTACGCCGGACCCGGCGCTGATCGCAAACCTCGCCATCCTTGCGCCCGGCGCCCAGAGCATCGGCGTCCCCTACCGGATGTCCGAATGCAATTCCTTCTACAACGGCGGATCGAGCGGCGTCAGCGACTCTTACGCATCCTCGCTCTGGGTCATCGACTACCTGTTCAACTGCGCCCAAGGCGGTGCCGTTGGTGTCAACTTCCACGGTGGCGGTGACGGGCCGGGATACACGCCGATCGCCGACGACGCCGGCAGCGTCGTCGGCGCGCGTCCCGAGTTCTACGGCATTCTCCTCTTCACCCTCGCCGGCCAGGGCACTCTTTACACCACGCAGGTCTCCGCCGGATCGCTCAACGTCACTGCTTACGCGGTCAAGACATCTTCGGGCGGTCTCAACCTCATCGTCGTCAACAAGGACCTCACCCAGAACCTCCAGTTCACCGCGCAACTTCCCCAGAGCGCCAGTTCCGCCACACTCCTCGCCATGACCCAGCTCACGAGCGGAGCCACCGCGCCAGACCTCTCCGCAACCTTGGGTGTCACCATCCAGGGCGCCAGCGTCAATCCGGACGGCACATTCGCTCCATCAGCCGCCTACACGCTCAACCCTAGTGGCTCCCAGCTCACATGCTATGTTCCTGCCCTGAGCGCGGTTCTGATTCAAATTGCTTAGGGCCACGCCCGAGTGAATGGGCGACTCTTCCCCAATTCGGTTATGGAAGAGTCGCCGACCACCCCGGGGGTACCGGCTGGCGGCTTGAATCGTCTGCTAATCTTATGTGGCACTCGCAGTTATGTGAAAGACTTGGTCCAAGATGAAGAATCAATCTGGCCGTGACATTCTGGGATGGGTCTTGGGAATCGCTCTGCTTGCCACAGCGCATGCTTGGGCAGCTACGCCAGGAGACGAAAAGAGCGACGCGTTGCTCTCCACCATGCAGCAGGAGTTGGAACGGGCTCAGGCCAGCGTGGGAAAACTGGATCCTGCCCCCTACTTCCTGAGCTATGCGGTATACGACCAGTCCGTCTCCACCGCGATCGCTAGTCAGGGTGCTCTGATCAATTCCAGTCATGCCCGGAGGCGCACGGCCGATGTTACCGTGCGCATCGGAAGTCCGGCACTCGACAACAGCCACGGCAACGAGCGGAAGTCGGCGATCAGTTCGGGAGTCCTAGCCCTGGAAGACAATCAAGATGCGATCGCGCATGAACTGTGGCGGCTGACCTACGAGGAATATCGCAAGGCCTCCAAGGCCTATGTCAACGTCAAAACGGGAACCCGAGTACACGTCCAGGAAGAGGACCCGTCGCCGGACTTCTCGCAGGAGAAGCCGCAGGTCCATGCCGATTACAGCGAGCTAGCACCACCGCCAGATCAGAGGGTGCTGGAGACAATGGCGCGGCAATACTCGTCCTACCTCCGCAAATATCCCTACATTATTTCCTCCTTTGCCATCATCACCGCACAAAGGTCGCGTTTGCACTTTGCGTCGAGCGAAGGCAGTCACGTGGTGGTCCCAAGCGCGACGATCCGCGTGGTGATCGAGGCGGGAGCGCGCGCCGCCGACGGCATGGACCTGATGCGCGTGGAGACATTCCAGGCGGAGAGCATCGAGCACTTGCCGGCGGAGTCCGAGATTGCCACTCGCGTGCAGAAGATTGCCACGGATTTGAAGGCTCTGTCGAACGCCCCGCTCGCCGAGCCCTTCGATGGACCCGCTCTGCTTTCCGGACGCGCCGCCGCCGTGTTTTTCCACGAGGTGCTTGGCCATCGCCTCGAAGGACATCGCCAACGCGGCGAGCAGGAGGGACAAACCTTCACCAAGAAGGTCGGTCAGCAGGTGCTGCCGGAGTTCATCAGCGTCACCGACGATCCCACGCTGCGCACCCTGAATGGAATGGATCTGAGCGGCTGGTATGAATTTGACAACGAAGGCATGCCGGCCAGTCGCGTGGAAGTCATCAAAGACGGCATCCTGAAAAACTTTCTCATGTCGCGCCTTCCGATCAAAAACTTTGGGTCTTCCAATGGACACGGACGGGCGCAAGCTGGATTGATGCCTACTGGACGGCAGGGTAACCTCATCGTCACTTCATCGCGCACTACTAAAGACTCCGACTTGCGGAAAAAACTGATTCACGAGGTCAAGAAACAGGGCAAGCCCTACGGACTCTACTTCGAGGACATTCAGGGAGGCTTTACGCTCACGCAGCGTTCCCTGCCACAGGCGTTCGAGGTTCTGCCGGTGATGGTGTGGCGAGTCTATCCCGACGGGCGGCCGGATGAACTCGTGCGCGGGGTGAATATTGTCGGCACGCCGCTGGCCGCTCTAAGCCGTATTGTGATGACGGGCGAGAAGACTGAAGTGTTCAACGGCATTTGTGGCGCGGAATCCGGCTCGATACCAGTCGCCGCCGCGGCGCCGGCGATGTTGTTCTCGGAGATCGAGGTGCAGAAACGAGCGAGTTCTCTCAGCCGCCCACCCACCCTGCCCAAGCCGGAATCGCCGTCGCCGCTCCCTCCGCCCGTCTCACCCTCGCCGGAAGCGCCGGTCGGGCCGCCCGCCGTCCCGCCGGAGAAAGAACCGGACCCATCATGATCACCAGGCCCGGCAGGACGAGACGATCCGGCGTGCTTGCTGTGATGCTCGCGAGCTTGGTGGCAGCTGCCGCTTTCGCGCAGGAAAAGGACGGGCGGTCGGTGGTCAACGACGACCCCGTTTTGCAGGCCATGCGAGCCGAGTTGGACCGCGCGAAGTCCAGCTTGAAGCTCGACCGCGTAGCGCCGCCCTATTACATCGAATACCGTGTCATCGATGTGGACGACTACTCCGCGGAGGCCGCGTTCGGGGCCTTGCGCGCAGAGGTGCGCGCGCATGTCCGCTTGCTGCGAGTCAGTGTACGTGTAGGCGATTACAAGCAGGACGGCGATTCCGGCAGGGGCGAAACCCCGCTCAGCATGCTCGACTTCATGCCGCTGGACGACGATGTACTGGTCCTCCGGCATCAACTCTGGCTGGCAACCGACCAGGCTTACAAGAAGGCGGCCGAGGCCCTTGCGGCCAAGCAGTCGCAACTGAAGCAATACAACGTCGACCAGCCGGTGGACGACTTCGCTCATGCCGAACCGGTACACTCGATCGGAGCGCTGGCCAAACTTGATTTCGATCCCCAGCCGTGGACCAGGATGCTGCAGGATGCCTCGGCTCTGTACAGGAGCGATCCCCAGATCGAGACCTCGGAATCGAACCTGAAGTTTGAGGCTGTGAACAGGTACTTCGTCAATTCCGAAGGAACGGTCGTGCGCAGCGGACAAAATCTATACCAGATGTATATCTCCTTCAGCACGCAAGCCAGCGACGGCATGAGCCTGCAACGCAATAACGGTTTTTTAGCGCTCGACATGAAAGAGTTGCCGTCGGCCGGGGAGTTTGTCGAACGCGGCGCGAAGCTGGCGGAAACTTTAAAGGACCTGCGCGACGCACCTGTCCCCGACGAGGAATATCACGGTCCGGTGCTGTTCTCGGCGGATGCCGCGGCCACCGTGTTTGCCGATTTGATCGGCGAGAACGTTCTCGGACGCAGACCGGAGCTGGGCAAGAACGAGCGCACCACCGGGGCATTTGCAACCAGTTATAAGAGCCGCGTGCTGCCCGATTTTCTTTCGGTGGTCGACGATCCCACGGTTTCGTCCTACGGCGGAAAATCGCTGCTCGGACATTACGAGTTCGACGATGAAGGTGTTCCGGCGCAACGCGTGGCTGTGATTGAAAAGGGAACCTTGGTGAACTACCTGATCGGACGAGAGCCGATTCGAGACTTTCCAGCGTCCAATGGCCACGCCCGAGCGCGCATTCCGGGCTCAACTCCAGGTCCGACCTTTCCGCTTCCCCATGTGGGCAACCTGATTGTAAGCTCCGCGCAGCCCCTCTCTACCGTTGCCATGAAAAACAGATTCCTCGAGCTTTGCCGGCAGCGCGACCTCGCGTACTGCTACCGCGTCGAAACCTTCGGTCCCAAACTCACGCCTCGTCTGCTCTACAAAGTCTGGGTCAAGGATGGGCACGAGGAACTGGTGCGCGGCGCCAGCTTCGGAGATCTGGACCCGCGCGCCCTGCGCAGCGATCTGGTCGCGGCCGGTAACGACGTTTACGTCGACAATCATCCGCAGATCGTGCCCCACAGCATCGTGGCCCCTTCGATTCTGTTCGATGAACTGGAAGTGAAGCGCGCCAACATCAACAAAGAGAGGCTGCCGGAGTACCCGGCTCCCGCGATAGGAAAGTAAGAAGCCCCGCAGCAGGATACGATGGGGCCTCTTCCCCGGCCGTTGCCCCCGCTCCGAGGTCTCCAGAAGCCTTTTTACATAAACTCGCCGGCGATAACTTTGGCGTCCACATCCACGCCTGTTGTACGGCCTATCAGCTGTACATCCGTCCATCCCGCGATTGACGGGCAACGCTGAAATAATCCCAAGGTAAGGGTTGCCGACAAACCGGGAGTCAACTGCCTTCGGTCAGCAACGCGCTGTTGGTGGGGGGCCATGGTGAGAGTTTGATCGAACTGCAAAGCGTCAGTTTCACGGTTGCACTCACGTTTCCCTTACGCATCTCACCGGCATGTGCTTGAGCCTGTCTCCTGAATGATGTTCCGAACCGCAGTTTCGTCAGGGGAAACTCCGGGCGTGGCGATGATGGTCGCAACGGTTATATGGCGAGAGCCAGCAGACTCATGGGAACCTCCGGACAGAGCGTGGGCGAAGATCATAGCGAAGCATTTGATATCAGAAGACATATTTGGCACTCAACTGAATCTGTCGCGGCGGTTTATTGCTATAGGCATTCGCCGAGAGAATGGAGCCAAAATTCCCCGCGGTGCAGAGTTGGTTGCCATTCGGCGAAGGACACGGGGGCTGGTCAAACGTATGATTCGGGATGTCGAAGTTAGGATGGTTCAGTAAATTGAAGAACTCACCGCGAAACTGCAGGCGATGGCTTTCGGCACGGAGCGGAATGGTTTTGGCCAAGGAGAAATCGAGATTGGTAAAGCCCGGACCGGTGAGGATGTTGCGCCCCTCCGTGCCAAAAGCCGGGCCAAAAGGTTCCGCGGCAGGTTCGGCGAATGCACACTGATTGAACCAGTTCTGTGGCGTTCCCACCTGGGCGGGGGCCTGGCAAGTTGGGTTCGCTGCCACGGGTCCGGCTTGGAATGGGTCTCCGACAAGGTCGGGCCGCTCCGGGTTGCCGAAAGCCGCGGCGGAGGCGGCGGGCGAGCCCGCCAGAACCACGGTAAATGGGGATCCCGTCTGCGCCGTGAGGATCCCTCCCGCCTGCCAGTTGTCCGCCAGTCTCCGGCTCCAGCCGGGGCCCTGGGCCCACATGCGGCGGAACGGCAGGTCATAGACAAAGCTCAGGGACGCGCGGTGCGCCGCGTTGAAGTCGGAAAGGCCGCGGTCGCCGCTAAGATTCTGCGAGTTCTGCGGCAAGCCGGAGCCCGCGCTTCCCCCGAAGATCGAGGAAATGTCGTCAATGGACTTCGAGTACGTGTACGCAGCCAGGAAGTCTAATCCGTGGCTTAGACGTCTCTCCGAGCGGAACTGCATGGACTGGTAGGAACTGCTGGCGTTCGATTCCACGAACAGGACCGAGGAGAACTGGCCGTATGGCGGACCGGTCAAGGGGTTCGACTGGTTCTGATCGATCACGTTCGCCAAATGGGTACCCTTGGAACCAATGTACGCGAGGTCGATCATCCAATTTGGTCCCACCTCATACTGCAGGTCGGCGTTCCACTGCTGCATGTATCCGTCGCGAAACTTGGGAGAAATCATCTGGCCTTGGACCACGCCTGACTGCTGGCCCGTCTGGCTGAGGATGTCTTGCACCGTGCACAACCCCTGCAACACTCCCGGGCAGGCGCCGGTTTGGAAATACGCGGCCAGGTTGTAGAACGGCGGATTGATGCGAGGAAGAATGTTGATCTGGGAAATGGAAACGTCGTAGAAGATGCCATACGCGGAGCGAACCACCCAGCGCTCCGACTTCAACGGCCGCCACGCGATTCCAATGCGCGGCGCGATATCTCTGTAGGTGGGGTTGTAGGTAGCCCGAGGGATTCCATTTGTCCCCGCCACGGTGAACTGGGGAGTGGCGGAGCAGGGCTCGGGACAAGGAACGAGGTCGGGAACGCTGAAGCGATTCAGTGCCTCGACCGGCGGACTGTTGAATTCATAGCGCAAGCCAACGTTGAGCAAAAAGCGCGGGATGACGTGGATGTCATCCTGCAAGTAAGCGCTGACTCCGTGGCTGCGCAAGCTGTTGTAGGTGTTGCCGCTTACCGCGAGGGCGTAGTCCGGGACGCCGGCCAGCAACTGCGCCAGAGAACAGGTCACAGGGAGATAAGGATCCCCAGGGGCCCCGGAGCAGGCAGTGGGATCGTTGACGGGTGGCTGGGCCAGGATGCCGGCTACCGTCTGGCCCAGGAAGAACCAGTCGCCCCGTGCCAGGAAGTCGAGGTAATCGTCGATCCGAACATGGCGGAAATCAGCCCCGATCTTGAACTGGTTGCGGCCGACCGTCCAGGCCACGTTATCGGAGACCTGGAGGGTGGTGTCGTGACGGTCCTGCGGATAGTTGACAGGCTCGCCGATGCCGTCGAAGCCAATCAGGTTGATATTGGGAGCTCCCAGATCCACCGGGTTGGTCAGGACGTCAGGAAAGCCCAACTGTGCTTCGATGTCATCGCCATGATTCTGCTGCAGCACGTTAGCGCGCATGCGAATGAAGCCCAGGCGGAATTCGTTGACCACGGTCGAGCGAAACACGCGCGTCCATTCCAGTCCGGCGTTCTGGCCATGATTCAGGGTGAAGCTGCCGTAACCGGGCAACGAGGTGAAGGCATTGACGGGATCGAAGGGACTGAAGAGACTTTCCTCCGCCAGCGAGTAGTGGGCCGAGACCGTGTCCGTGGCGCTGAAATGCTGGTCCACCTTGGCCGAGACCAAGTTCACCGTGTTGCGGATGACCGGAGCAGAAAGGAAGGTGTTCGAGTTGGCCAGATCAGAGCCAACGTTGGCTGTCGGATAGAGATTGAACACATTCTGGCCGATCTGGCAGGATGGGTTGAGGGGACAGCCAAACAGCTCTTCCGACAAGCCTGCAGCGGCTTGCCATTGCGCCGCTGTGGGTACGGTAGCTTCCCGCGTAGTCGCTTGCCGTAAACGCAATCCCTCATAAGCCAGAAAGAAAAAAGTCTTGTCCTTGCGAAGGGGCCCACCCAGAGTTCCGCCGAATTGGTTGCGATCGAAGCGCGGAATGTCGCCGCACGTGCCCGGCACTGAGTTGGCGGTGCAGTTGGGAAAGTCGAAGTAATTCTTGGCGTCCATCTGCCGGTTGCGGAAGAACTCGAAGAGGCTGCCGTGGAACTGGTTAGTGCCGCTTTTCAAAATGACGTTGACCTGAGCGCCGCCGGCGTGGCCGAACTCAGCCGAGTAATTGCTGGATTGAACCTTGAATTCCTGAATGGCGTCGATGGAAGGGAGAGCGACATACTGGTTGATGTAGGGATCGTTGTTGTCTACACCGTCGAGCAAGAAGTTGTTCGACTGCTCGCGGGCGCCGTTGACGCTGAGGGCACCGCCTTGTGTCGAGTTTTCGGAGCCTTCCGCCGGCAATTGACTCCCCGGCACCAGCAGGGCAAAGGACAGGAAGTTGCGTTCGTTGAGCGGCAGTTCCTGGACCAGGCGATTGTTGACCACCTGGCCCAGCGTCGAGGTGTCGGTCTGCACGATGGGAGGAGTCTCGGTGACGCTCACTTCCTCGGTGATT
>Ga0208820_1000832_pt1 | contig 19348 bp, 12 predicted proteins | sample June2015DPH_16_5_FD_184713 | JGI IMG/M metagenome (GOLD analysis project Ga0208820, IMG submission 184713) | Peatland microbial communities from SPRUCE experiment site at the Marcell Experimental Forest, Minnesota, USA - June2015DPH_16_40... | ecosystem: Environmental > Terrestrial > Soil >...
CATGCCCTTGAACTGATGAAGCGCAAGCGCGCCAATTTCGACGAGATCGCCGAATATTGCCGCTCGCCCAAGGCCTTCCTGAAATATCTCGACCGTTGCGGCGTTGACCGCGCCGCACTGATCAACTACGTTGCGCCAGAAGTGATTGGCTTTACGTCCGAGGTCAATCAGTTCGTCGCCAACTACACGAAGTACGATCCTAAGCGCCTGATCTCCTGTGGCGGCCTGCATCCGCGCCACACCACCAACATCCTGGCGGATGTCGAGCACATCCTGCGCCTCGGCCTTCGCATGATCAAGATCCACCCGCCCCATCAACAGCTGTTTCCAAACGATTATCTGAACGGAGTGAAGGAACTGGAAATCATCTACCGCGCGGCCGAGGCCAATGGCATCCCGGTCATGTTCCACACCGGGACATCGATTTTCGCCGACGCGCGCAACAAATACGGTGACCCGATCTACATTGACGATGTTGCGGTCGATTTCCCCAAGCTCAAAATCCTGCTGGCACACGGCGGCCGCCCACTCTGGATGCACACCGCATTCTTTCTCATCCGTCGGCACCCGAACGTCTATCTCGACATCAGCGGCATTCCACCCAAAACGCTGCTGACATATTTTCCGCGGCTCGCCGAGATCGCCCACAAGACGCTGTTTGGCACCGACTGGCCGGGCCCGGGTGTTCCCGACGTCAGGCGGAATCTTGAGGAATTCAAGGCTCTGCCCATTCACGAAGAGATGCAACAGCAGATTTTGAGCAAGACCGCGGCCGCGCTCTGGCCGGAATAACCGCGGATGAGTTGAGCCGGGAAGAAACCCAAACCACACGGGGCGCAGGGGCGCACAGAGAAACCATCGAGCGATTTTTCCCCCAGTGTTCCTCCGTGTCCCCTGTGGCAAAGATTTCAAGGTCCTATGTCGACATGTCGACGTTGAAATTCTATTCCCCTGCGGCCTTGCCCGCCGCTTTCGTGCCCGTCAGTTCATTGGCCAGAGCGTCAGCGCCGTAGATCTTCCGCAGCGCTTCGATGATGCCGCGCGAATCGACATGTACGGCGCGGGCCTCGCGCTCGTCGTAGTAGAAGTCTAAAACCAACGACTGGATATTTCCGTCAAAAATGATTCCGACCGCTTCGCCCGCCCGGTTCACGGTCGGGCTGCCAGAATTACCGCCGATGATGTCCGCGGTGGAAACATAATTCAGCGGCGTTTCTAGATTGAGCTTCGACTTCATCTTCACCCAGCTCGCGGGCAGATTGAACGGAGGCTTGTTACCGTGTTCCTCTGCATGTTGGAAAGCGCCGCCGAAAGTTGTGAAGTAAGAAATCTTTTTCCCATTCTCCTCATAAGCCTTTACCGTGCCGTAACTGAGGCGTAGGGTGAAGGTCGCGTCCGGAGGCTGAGTAAAGCCCGTCTGCGCAAATCGCGCCCGAGCAATGGACGCGCCGTCGCGCCGCACCACCGAATCCACCTCGTCGTCGAAGCGCTTGCGCACAGCCCGTGCCTCGGGATCCACTTTGCGCATCAGGAGGATCAGCGGATCCGTACTCGCATCCACGGCTGCCCTACCGCCCTGATAAAGTTGCTTGCGGAGGGCCACATCCTCCAGTTTTGTACCTGCGATCACCGCCTTGGCAGCCTCTTCTGGCGACTTGCCGCCGAGCGACGCTTTTACCGCCGCATCTTCGGGTCCCAACGCTTCCCGCATCTGGGTCAGGGCCAGGGCCAAAGTCGCGGTTTCAAGATTCTTGTAGATGGGAGCGGTGCTGAACAGTTGCTGCTCTACCGAGGGCAGGGCAGAATCACGATACTCTCGCAGTCGATCGCCGTTCGGTTTCGACTTTTCCTCGGCGAGACGAACCAGAGTCCGCGCGTATACCGTCAGGTGCGAGGAGAACCCACGCATGCGCTCAATATAGGTAAGTGGGTCATAAATCTCGCGGTTCACCTTCATCGCGTTGGAAATTTCTTCCCAGGGGTTGGGCTCGCCCGCGTGTTTATCCATGTAAGCCTTTTCCCGCTCGCGCTCCGCTGTGTTCATCTGCGCCAATACGGCCATATCCTGCAGCCCTTCATACTCGCCGTTAATCGCTTTTTGTGAGTTCTGCAGCCCGAAGATGTCCTCCTGCGCGATGCGCGTGTTCTCCGCCGACTCCGCGCTGAACTTCTGCAACATGTCGATCCGTCGCTTGTAGCTGGCGAGGCGGGAAGGATAATCCACGCTCTTCAGAAACTGCAATTGCGCCACCGTATCGAGGCGATCCGTGTGCCCCGGGTGTCCGGAAACGAAAATCAAGTCCCCATCTTTCACTCCAACTTTCGACCACTGCAAATAGTTGTCGAGATGGACTGGCTTGTCGTTCTCGTAAACCCGGAAGAAAGTGATGTCGAGGTCATAGCGCGGGTAGGTGAAGTTATCGGGATCGCCGCCGAAAAATGCCGCGTCATATTCCGGCGCAAACACCAGGCGCACATCGGTGTACTTTTTGTATTTGTAGAGATCGTAAACCTCACCCGAGTAGAGCGTAACCACGTCGCAGCGCAGGCCGGTCGAAGTCGCGCAGTCTTTTTCGATGGCGCTCATGGCGGAGCGCTGAGCTTGGCCAGCGGCGGCCGCGGACATGGTTGCCGGGGCAGGAGCTTTCACCTTCGCGGTGACATCGTCGATGCCGACCAGCACGTTCAGCTCGAGATCGGGACACTTGGCCTCGTCCGCCCGGGTCTTCGCGTAAAAACTGGTCTTCATGTAGTCAGCGCCGGAGGTGCCGAGTTTCTCGATGCAGTCGGCACCGATGTGATGATTGGTAAATGCCAGGCCGTCGGCCGACACGAACGAACCTGAGCCTCCATTATTAAAACGCACCGACGACAGCCGGAGATGGTCCAGCCATTCCTGCGTCGGCAGAAAGCCGTATTGCTTCTCGACCCGATCTTTGGGGAAATTGTTGTATAACCACATACCCTCGTCGGCGAGCGCCAGGGGCGTCGCGAGGGCAAGCATGAGGCCGAAAATGAGCAGTCTTGTCTTCATGAATTTCTCCGTTAATTTCTGGGAATCCTGCTGAAGGCCACACGTCCTCCAGCGGCAAGGGCAAAGCAAGAGTTGTACGCTGTGCGCCCTTCCAGGCCAAGCACGGCGGACCGGAAGCCCGATTCGACCGAACGTCGGCACAACATCGGTACAATAGAAAGCAGCATGATGCGACGGGTCTATCTCGACAACAACGCGACTACTCCGGTGCTCCCCGAGGTGCTGGAGGCCATGCGCCCTTACTTTGGCGAGCGCTTTGGGAACGCTTCGTCCATCCACCATCATGGGCAGGAGACGCGGGCCGCGGTCGAGCGAGCGCGCGAATCCGTGGCCGCACTGCTCGGCTGCCGCGCCTCTGAGATCGTACTTACCAGCGGCGGTACGGAAGCCGACAATCTTGCGATATTTGGTTTGGCGAGCGCGGGAGACCACGTCATCACCTCCACCATCGAACATCACGCTGTACTCAACGTCTGCAAGCATCTAGCAAAGTATCGTGAAACGACAGGATGCGAGGTAACCTATCTTCCCGTGGATGGCCGCGGCTTGGTGGATCCGGCGGATGTGAAGCGCGCGCTTCGGCCGAATACGAAGTTGATCACCATCATGTTCGCCAACAACGAGACCGGCGTCCTGCAAGCCGTTGCAGAAATCGGAAAGATTGCTGCCGAAGCCGGCATCTGCTTCCACACCGATGCCGTGCAAGCAGCGGGAAAGCTCCCGATCGATGTCAACAAAATCGGGTGCGACCTGCTGACCATCTCTGGCCACAAGTTTCACGGGCCGCAGGGTGTGGGCGCACTCTACGTCCGCAAAGGGATCCAACTTGAGCCCATGCTCTATGGCGGGAACCACGAACGCTCGCGCCGCGCCGGAACGGAGAACGTTTCAGGCATCGTAGGTTTAGGCAAGGCGGCCGAGTTAGCGAGCGCTGGCTTCGAACGTGGCAATGATCGCGGCGACGGCCGCGCCGATCAAAAAATGGCCGCTGCGCGAGACCGTCTGGAAAGGGAACTGCTCAAAATCGAAGCCACAGGCTTAAACGGCGAAGGCGCGCCGCGCGTCCCGAATACGACTAACATTTTTTTCGATGGCATCGAAGGCGAAGCGCTGGTCATCGCCCTGGACTTGAAGGGACTGGCCGTCTCGACCGGTGCGGCGTGCTCTTCCGGGGCAATCGAGCCGTCGCACGTGCTGACCGCAATGGGCCTGCGCCCCGACCGAGCCAAGGCGAGCATTCGCTTCAGTCTCGGGAAACAGAATACGGCTGAGGATGTAGACTTCGCACTGGAACTGGTCCCGAAAACGGTCGCGCGGTTGCGAGAGTTGTCGCCGGTGTACAACTAAGCTGCGAACTCCGAGCTGCGAGCTGCGAGCAACCAACGGGGTGCGCGGCCGTAGCGGCTCGCTCGAAGCTCGTGGCTCGCAGCCCGAAGCTAGGTTGCAGATGCTGACTACTAACTAAGTGCTAAATGCTGACGCCCGAAACCATCGCCGTAGCCATGTCGGGAGGAGTAGACTCCTCAACCGTCGCGGCCATGCTGCGCGCTGAAGGGCGCAACGTCATCGGCCTGACCATGCAACTCTGGAACCAGCGCCGTCTCGCCGGACACGAAGGCATGCCCGAATCCGTGCAGGGACGTTGCTGTTCGATCGACGACGTCTACGATGCTCGCCGCGTGGCCGAGACCCTCGGCATCCCCTACTACGTGGTCAATCACGAAGAGCGCTTTGAGCGCGATGTGGTGCGGCCGTTCGTCGAGGAGTATCTTGCCGGACGCACGCCGATCCCTTGCAGCCTATGCAACAATCACTTGAAGTTTGACCAGCTTCTCATTGTGGCACAGCAGATTGGCGCCGATCACATCGCCACCGGCCATTATGCGCAGGTCGTCTTTGACGAGCAACTAGACCGCTGGCTGCTGAAGCGCCCGGCCGATAAGTCCAAAGACCAGACCTACTTCCTCTTCGGCCTTACGCAGGAGCAATTGAGCCGCACTCTATTCCCGCTCGGCGGCATGACCAAGCCGGAGGTGCGCGAACTCGCCCGCAGGCACAACCTGATGATCGCCGAAAAGCCCGACTCGCAGGAAATCTGCTTCGTCCCCGGCGGTGACTACAAGCGTTTTCTCGAAGCCTATCTCGCCGAGCAGGGAGAGCTGCCGGCACGCACTTCCAACAAGACCATTGCCGGCGAGATGGTCACCACCGATGGCAAGGTGATCGGCGAGCACGCCGGCGTTCACAACTTCACCGTCGGTCAGCGCAAGGGACTCGGCGTAGCCACCGGCTCGCCGCTGTATGTGATTCAAATCAAGAACGACACGCGGCAAGTGGTGGTTGGCAAGGACGAGCAGCTTTACTCGCGCACTCTCCGCGCCCGTCGCGTGAACCTGATTTCAATGGCCGAGCTACGCCAGCCCATGCGGGTCGCAGTGAAGATCCGCCACAAGCATCAACCCGCGCCAGCCATCATTGAACCTGCCAGGGAAGCCGCCGGGCCGGACGAAGTTCAAGTCACCTTTGACGAGCCGCAACGCGCCATCACCCCGGGCCAGGCCGCGGTCTTCTACGATGGCGACATCGTCGTCGGCGGCGGTTGGATCGAAAACTCAACGCAGTAAGCACTTGCTGGTGGAGAGCCGGGCGTCCCCGCCCGGCCGGACGGGAGAGACGCCCGTCCCTCCACCGAATGGTTACTGTGCCTGATTACGTCGGATTGCTTTTCCACAAATTCATAGCACCTTCGTGGGCTAGCCCTGCCGATAGAGCAGAGTTAGGGTTAATTCGGCACGTGACCTTTGTAGCCTCCCCCCGGTAAAGGTCCGTCGCGGGGAGCGATTGTATGAAAATCTGGCATCTGTGTTATGCAGCATTGGGGATTGCGGTGGCGCGCTGGATTTTTAGGCGTCAACCAATGCAGGTAACCGATCCGGTCGCCCGTCTCCGTACCTCTGGCCTGCTGTAAGGAACCAGTGGTGAAAGGGGCATGGACGCGTCCCGTTGCGCGTCGCTTCGATTTGAACGCGTCTATGCCCCATTCCAATCCCCATCCCCGGAAGTGCTAGCACTACCGTGTCCCTTCGGTAACTTCTTTTCCCTTTCATCTCGCCTAAACTCTCCTTAGGTGGACGCGCTGAGCGCGCATGCGCCCCTCAGCGACCAAAATCATGCGATCCAGACTCCCCAGCTTGCGGTTGGTTGCGCTCAGTGTGTTGTTAGTCGCGTCGCTGTTCCCGTTGGCCGCGTCGGCGCAAGACGATGCTCCCTCGCTCGGCGACCTCGCGCGCAACCTGCGCAAGAACAAATCGCAGCAGCAGCCTCAACAACCGCCTGATGCCGCGCGCACTGTCATCGATAACGACAATCTGGCCCAGGTCATGGAGGACGCCAAAAAAGCAAGGCCGGTCAAACAAGACAAGACTGTGTTTTCCATTGACCCTTCCAGCAATGCGCTGAAAATATCGTCACCCGATGTAACCTGCAGTTTGTCATTCAACGCCCGGGCGAGTTCGCTGCTCGTCAAACCCGTTCTGATTGAAGACTTGCCGCTCACCGAGTTGCTCAAGCTCGACGGCCCTGGTTCGATTCAGGACGAAAGTCTGCAGCTCGAAGTCTTCAACGGGACCGATTGGGATATTCGCGAAATCACCATCGGCCTGACGCTTGAACGCAAGCCGGGAGACAACGCCAAAATGTCCGCGCGTGCGCGGGTGATTCCCGCCGCCCAAAACAACGCACCCGTCGCCGTCGAGCGCCGTTCCGACGTAACTCTTCTCTATCACCTCAAGGCCACGGCCAAGCCCTTCAGCACAACCACGTTTCACGAAAATATCGGGATCACCCCCGGCCCCGATGAAGATTGGCGATGGTCGATCGTAGAAGCCAAGGGGATCCCCCCTGCGCAAAAGTAGTCGCCGCCTATTTCACCAAAATCCACGCCTAACTCCGCAAGCAATAAAAGCTCGAACCACCGAGGGCACAGGGGTTCACAGGCGAGGTCGCTGCGCTGTGTTCCCCTGCGTCCTCTGTGGTTAAGATTTTCAGCGGCGTGTCAGGAGGCCTTGATGTCAATCGTCGGCAGAAAGCGCGGCTTCTGTCGCGCCTTGGTCAACTGCTCGAACGAATAGGCGATCTTGAGCAGGGTGGGTTCGCTCCAGGCGCGTCCGAAGAAGGATATGCCGACCGGCAGTCCCCAGAGATATCCTGCCGTAACGTTGATATTGGGATAGCCGGCGACGGCAGCGGCGCTCGAACTGCCTCCGGCGACATGATCGCCATTGATCAAGTCGGTAATCCAGGCAGGGCCTCCCGTGGGAGCGACCAGCGCGTCGAGTTTGAACTTGTCCATGACAAAGTCGATGCCCTCGGCTCGGGTGAGTTGGTGATTGAGGGCGAGCGCATCGAGATATTCTTTTGAACTGAGCGGGCCTTTCTGCTCCGACTTAAGAAAAATGTCCTGTCCAAAGTAGGGCATTTCCCGGCCGCGATTGAGCTCGTTGAACTCAATCACATCTCTCAAACTCTTAACCGAAGCACCGCGACGAGCAAGATACGCCGCAAGGTCCGCTTTAAGTTCGTAGCAAAAGACAGTAAGCTCGCTGTCGTCGAACTTGCCAATCGTGGGAATATCGGCGGGATCGACAATCTCAGCTCCCGCCCGCTTCATCTCGCCGAGGAGCGAGTCCATGAGCTGGTCGACCGCATCGTTGAAGCCGAAATACTTGCGCACCACTCCCAGGCGCGCGCCTCTAAGGCCGACGGGATCGAGGAATCGGGTGTAATCGGCGGGCAGCTTGCCCCGGCTGTCAGCGGTCGCGGCATCTTGTGGATCCGCTCCCGCCATAGCCCCAAGAAGAATTGCGACATCGCGAACCGTGCGAGCCATCGGACCCGCCGTGTCCTGACTGTGCGAGATCGGAATGATTCCGCTGCGACTGACCAGCCCAACCGTCGGTTTAAGCCCAGCCAGACCGTTGGCAGAAGACGGACAGACGACCGACCCATCCGTCTCCGTGCCCACACCGGCAACGCAGAGATTCGCCGAGACAGCAGCGCCAGTTCCGGAGCTAGATCCACAGGGATTGCGGTCGAGCGCATAAGGGTTGCGAGTAAGTCCGCCGCGGCCGCTCCACCCGCTGGTGGAATGACTGCAGCGGATGTTGGCCCACTCACTGAGATTAGTTTTGCCCAGGATCACGGCGCCCGCATTGCGCAACTGCGCGGCGACGAAAGCGTCGTTCGCAGGGCGCCCTCCGAGCAGCGCCAGCGAACCCGCCGTCGTATTCATGCGGTCCCCGGTATCGATATTGTCCTTGATGAGGACCGGAATGCCATGCAGTGGCCCGCGCGGCCCCTTCGCCTTGCGCTCCTGGTCGAGCGCGTCGGCGATCTGGAGAGCCTCAGGGTTGAGCTCGATAATGGAGTTGACCATGGGGCCGGCCTTGTCGATCTCCTGAATGCGCGCCAGGTACTTCTCGGCCAAAGAGCGGGAGGAATACTGACCGGACAGGAAGGCCTTCTGTACATCGTCAATCGTGATCTCGTCAAGCTCGAAGTCCTTCTTGAAATTGGCATCAATGACGGCGGCCACAGGCGGAGACTCGGGATCGACCACGCGAGCCGCGCCCAGCGCGGGGTAAGCAGCCGTGGCCAGAGTCGCCGTCACGCCGGCTCGGAGGAAGTTGCGGCGCGAGTTGTACTGCGGGGGAAAGGAATCGGTGGACATCAAGCCTCCTGCGACGTGAGATGAGTTCGAACGCAAGTCCCGAGCGGGAATGTTACGAAGACGGCGGGAGAAAGGCAAACGCAGGGACAGTGACCGTTGTCTTAGATACAACGCAATGGTAGTCTAACGGAATTGAGCGGGAGTAGTTCAGCGGTAGAACGCCAGCTTCCCAAGCTGGATGTCACGGGTTCGATCCCCGTCTCCCGCTCCATCTTTTCAGTCACTTAACTGTGGAGCGGTTTTTCTTGTGTTCAATCCTGTGTTCAACAGGGTCTGCCGTTTTCATTGGACGCGTCCCGTTACGGCAAGAGTAGGCGTGCTGGTCATCACATCATCGGCCACGGCGTTGACCAGTTTACGCACGTTCGCGTCGATTGGTTGGGTATAGACTCCCAAAGTTGTGGCGATGTCGGTTCGCGGACTCCAATGTAAAATTCGGATGTCACAAAATGTTGTACGTCTATGGAGATAGGAGATGCTCGATCTATGGCGAATATTGCTCACGCTGCTGTTCCTCTGTCCCGTCTTATCAGCACAAGAAACCCACAGCCACAGCGCACCTGAGAAACTGGGAAAAGTATCGTTCCCGATTTCTTGCGCACCAGCCGTTCAGGAGCAGTTCGACCGAGGCGTGGCTCTGCTTCACTCCTTCGCTTACACCACCGCCGAAAATGCATTTCAGGGCGTTGCCGAACTGGATCCGCGGTGTGCGATGGCACATTGGGGAATGGCCATGGCGTACTTTCACCAGCTTTGGGATCCGCCCATTGTGCCCGCGACAATTTCGATTGCGCAAAAGGAAATCCAGCGCGCGCAGCAGATCGGGGCGAGCTCCGAACGCGAGCGCCAGTTCATCAATGCGCTGGGCTTGATCTATCAGGACGCTGCCACCGTTCCCTACCGCACGCGGGCGGCGAACTACGAGCATGCGATGAGCGATCTCGCTTCAGAGAACAGCAAAGATGTCGAAGCACAGGTGTTTTACGCGCTCGCACTCCTGGCGAACGCATCTCCTGCCGACAAGACTCATGCCAGGCAGAAACAGGCGGCCGATCTGCTTGAGCCGCTCGATCGCAACTACCCGCAGCACCCGGGAATCCCCCACTACCTCATCCATGCTTACGACAATGCGGAACTCGCGCCAAAAGGCCTCCGGGCGGCAAAAGCGTACTCCCAGATTGCGCCCTCGGCACCGCACGCACTGCACATGCCATCGCATATATTCACGCGACTCGGCCTATGGGAAGACTCCATCACCTCGAACCTTGCGGCAAGGGAAGCGGCACACCAGCAGGGCGACACGGGAGAAGAGCTGCACACCATGGATTATCTTGTATATGCCTATCTGCAGAGTGGACGCGACAAAGATGCGGCTCAGGTCATTCAGCAACTGCAAAACATGCCGAAACTGAACGCAGACGGTTTCAAGATAGCGTACGCTTCTGTCGCGATGCCGGTTCGCTACGTGGTTGAGCGTGGTCAATGGGCTGATGCGGCTGGCATCGTTCCTCCGGCCGGAGCCCCGCCTCAAGTTGCCGCAATTGCGGTTTGGGCCCGGGGGCTGGGACTTGCCCGGAGTGGCCGCGCCGCCGAGGCGCGCACGGAACTTGATAGATTGCGGCAGATCGAAGAGCAGCTTCGCACGTCAGGCAACGACTATTGGGCCACTCAGGTGGGAATTCTGAAGCGCGAAGCCATGGCGTGGTCAGCCCAGGCGGACAGGAAACCGGATGAAGCCGCAGCTTTGATGCGCGCGGCCGCCGACGAGGAGGACGCAATCGAGAAGCTCCCGGTGACCCCGGGGCCGATTGTTCCGGCCCGCGAACAGCTCGGCTACTTGCTCCTGGAGCAGGATCACCCGGGTCCAGCGCTGAAGGAATTTGAGACAGCACTCGCCAATGCGCCCGGGCGACGCGGGGCTCTGCAAGGCGCGGCGCATGCTGCCGAACTCTCCGGCCAGAAGTAGACCAGCTCGAAGATGATGTGTGTCGACGCCCATGGACGCGTCTGGATTTGGCAGTTCCGTTCAAGCCACGACGCGACAACTCCCGGATCGCCACCAAGCCGGATGTAATCCATGGAGCCGTCGTATACCTGGGATGCACTGCAGTCGTATAATCCGGCTTCCTATTCCTACTGTGGGGAACTTGGGTCTTGAATCGCCGAGAATTTCACGTCTCTGTTCTCAAGCTTTCTGTCGCAGCGTTCTTTGCCCCCCGTCTGTTCGCGAACCCGCACGCGAGCGCTCCGCCCGACATCGCTGAACTTTACAAAGGCGCTATCGTGATGGATTCGCTATGTTGCCCGTTTCTTGATCAAGAGACGTCGCCCAGTCCTCAGGTCGTGGCACGGGTTCGGCAATCGAGGATTACCGCTGTTAATTGCACAGTCTCGGACCGGAATTTTGAGGGCACAGTCAAGAACCTCGCCTGGCTCGAAGCGCTGGCTGAGAAGTATCCTGACGCGTTCGGAATCATTCGCAAACATTCGGATATCGCCCGTGCCAAGCGGGAGAACAAGGTCGGCATAATTCCAGGTTTCCAGTACACCACGTTTCTGGAGGATGATCCCGAGCGCATCGAGATGTTCCGCAATCTTGGTGTGCGCATCATGCAGATCACCTATAACAACCGCAATGCCTTTGGCGACGGCTGTCTCGAGCCGGGTAATGCCGGCTTGAGCAACTCAGGTATGGCGGCAGTGAAGAAGATGAACGAAAACGGAGTTGCCGTCGACCTGAGTCACAGCGGATATCGCACTACGACGGAAGCGATCGCCGCCTCTTCGAAGCCGGTGCTGATCTCACATTCGGGATGCGCCGCGGTTTATTCGCATCCCCGCAACAAACCCGACGAAATTCTCAGATCCTTGGCAGATCGCGGGGGCTACTTCGGCGTGTATCTCATGCCCTACCTGGTTGCCTCTCCCACGGTGCCGACCCGGCAGCATGTGCTCGATCACCTGGTGCATGCCATCGATGTATGCGGCGCGGACCACGTTGGGATCGGTTCCGATGGCTCAATTCAGGGAGTCGTGCTCACCCCCGCCCAGAAAGCCGAGTTCGACTCCGACATCGCACGCCGTAAGCAGCTCGGTATCGGTGCGCCGGGCGAGGATCGTTATCCCTTTGTGCCCGATCTGAATGGGCCGGATCACATGCAGATCATAGCGGAGGAACTGGCCCGGCGCGGCCAACCTTTGTCAGTGATCGAAAAGGTGCTGGGTGCGAATTTCCAGCGCGTGTTGGGTGAAATTTGGGGAACGAATTAGAACCGGAGAACTGTCATGCGGAGCGATAAATCCTTCGCGCGAAGTCTGAAGCTCGTTGCGGTTGTGAACCTGCTGATAATTGTCAGCGGCTGGGCGCAGAACCCCCCGAAAACACAAAGTGCCGTACCCTCGCTGCCGGTTGACATCCCCGGCACTGCCGATCGCTATTCCGTCCTGATTATGGGAAATCTTGCGGGACAGCAGGCAATTTGGACCGGGCCGGACGGCAGCCTCCACATTTTTTATCAATACAACGACCGCGGTCGCGGACCTAAAACCATGAGCACTCTCAAGCTCGATGCAAGAGGTATTCCGGTCGCAGAAAGCGTCGACGGCAACGATTACCTGAAATCGCCAGTGCAAGAAAGCTACCTGCTCGAATCCGGTACGGCTCGTTGGAAGAACGACTCCGAGGAGGGCGAGAAGAAGCTAACTGCGCCCGCGGTGTATATCGCAATCAACGGCGCGCCCGCGGAGCTAGGCCTTCTCGCACAAGCGGCGCTTGGCAATGGCGGCAAGCTCGCATTGCTGCCGGAAGGTGAGGCAAAGATAGACCGTCTCGCCGAACTGAACCTCGAAGCCTCCGGTCAGAAAAAGCACGTCACGATGTACGCAATCACTGGGCTGGACTTTTCGCCGACGTACGTCTGGCTCGATGAGCGCAACAAATTCTTTGCGTCCGTGGACCCCTGGAGCACGGTGATCCCGGAAGGTTGGGAAGCAACGGCGAAGTCGTTGCAGGCCGCAGAGAATGAGGCCGCGCAGGCCCGCTCCGCTGCGCTTGCTGGCAAGCTGGCTCACCCGGCGCCGCACGGCATCGTGTTTGCGCACGTCAATCTTTTCGATGCCCAGTCAGCGGAGATTCTAGCGAATCGAAGCGTGGTCGTTGTCGGCAACCGCATTCGCGTTGTCGGCCCCTCCGATCAAGTCATTGCGCCCGCTGGAGCGGAGCTTATAGACGCGACCGGAAAAACGCTGCTGCCCGGCCTCTGGGACATGCACGCCCACGTCGGCGACAACGATGGTCTGCTGAATCTGGCCGCCGGCGTCACGACGGTCCGCGACCTGGCGAACGATATCGATTCGCTGCTGGCCCGCCGCAAGCGCATTGAGGAAGGCAAAGAGATCGGCACTCGCATTATCCTCGCTGGAGTCATTGATGGACGCGGGCCGTACCAAGGGCCGACTAAGGTCCTGGTTTCCACTCCAGACGAGGCCCGCGCCGCCGTCGACAACTACGCGCGCCTGGGCTACGTCCAGATCAAGATTTACAGCTCGGTGATACCTGAGCTGGTGCCGGTCATCATTCATGAAGCGCACAAGCTAGGTCTGCGCGTGAGCGGACATATTCCGGCGGAGATGATCGCGGCACAATGTGTCGAGCTCGGCTATGACGAGATCCAGCACGCCAACTTTCTCATGCTGAACTTTATGCCGGACGTGAAGAACACCAACACGCCCACCCGCTTCACCGAAGTCGCCAAACGCGGCGCCGATCTCGACCTCGATTCGCCGCAAGTGCTGTCCTTCATCAAGCTCCTGCGGGACCATCACACCGTGCTTGATCCTACTCTCAGCATCTTTGAGCATATGTTTGACGATCGCGCGGGAAAAATTCCGCGTGGATTCCAGCCCATCGTCGGCCGGCTGCCGCCGCAGGTACGGCGTGGGCTGATGTCGGGAGGCTTGGTGCCTCCTTCGGGCATGGAGGAGCGCTACCAGCAGTCGTTTACAAAGATGATGGAGCTGGTCGGGGCAATGTATCGCGCTGGAATTCCCATTGAAGACGGCACCGACTCCATGGCCGGCTTCGCCCTCCACCGCGAACTCGAACTCGACGTTCAGGCCGGCATCCCCGCCAACAAAGTGCTGCAGGATGCCACGCTCAACGCCGCCCGCATTATGAAGTTGGACGGTGATCTCGGTGCGATTGCTCCCGGTAAGCTCGCTGACCTCACGCTCGTGAACGGCGATCCGGTGACGAACATCGGCGACATAAGAAAGACGGCATTGGTCGTGAAGGACGGTATCCTCTATAAGCCGGACGAGTTGTACTCCGCGCTTGGGGTGGCGCCATAGACACATGGGAAGGTGCGCCGGTCGTAGAACTGACCGGGCAGGTCGCTGAGCTATTTCCGCACGTTCCGGTTTTCAGCCGCCATCCGTTCCGAGTCGGGGCCGAAGAGAATCGCTTTCGAGCCGAACCGTCGTGCGGCGTGGCTGAGAGCGTCATCCCGGTGTATTGCCCGCTCTGTTCGTCGCGAATCGTGGCGACCGTCCGTAGGTCGTGGTGATAAGTTTGAGCTGCCCTTTCAACTCATCGGTCAAGGCGTCGGCAGGATAGCGCCAGGACCAGTTGCCCTGCGCGCGGCCCGGGGAGTTCATTCTCGCGTCGGAACCGAGGCCGAGCACGTCCTGCAGAGGGACGACGACGCTGTCAGCGATGGAGCTCATGGCGAGACGGAGCATCGCCCAGTGAAGCGGTCCATCGTGTCCGACATATGCCAGCACTTGCTGTTTCTGAGGAAGGGCGAGACTGGTCCACCAGCCGATGGTGGTGTCATTGTCATGCGTTCCCGTGTAGCAGACGCAGTTCTGTGGGAAGTTGAACGGCAGGTAGGGATTCTCAGGCCCGCTATCGTCGAACCCGAACTGCAGGACCTTCATCCCCGGGAAATCAAAGTCGTCGCGTAGCTTCTCGACTTGTGGAGTCACTAAGCCCAGGTCTTCGGCCCAGACGGGCAGGTGACCCAGTTCGTGCTCGAGCGTGTGGAAGAAGGCGTCTCCGGGGCATTCCGCCCATTCTCCGTTGACCGCAGTCGTTTCGCCACGCTTGACCTGCCAGAAAGACTGGAAGCCACGGAAATGGTCGATGCGCACGATGTCGACGAGCTGGGTCAGTCGCTTGAATCGCCCGACCCACCAGTCGAAGCGCTCGCGCTCGAGATGCCTCCAGTCGTACACCGGGTTCCCCCACAGCTGTCCGGTCTCGCTGAAGTAGTCGGGCGGCACGCCGGCCATCAACCGCGGCTCACGGGTCTGCGGGTCCAGCGCGAAATTTTTCGGATTCGCCCACACATCGGCGCTATTGAACGCCATGTAGAACGGGATGTCTCCGACGACTCGGATTCCTCTGTCGTGCGCGTAGTCTTTTAGCCGCGACCACTGCCGGTAGAAGACGAACTGGGAGAATTTGTGGAAGCTCACGAGGTCGCCGAGGTCGCGGCGAGCCCGTCCCAGGGCTGCGGGCTCGCGCTTGGCGAGATCGTCCGGCCACTGGTTCCAGGTCTGGTCCGGATAGGTGTCCTTGAGCGCCATGAACAGAGCGTAATCGTCCAACCAGTCGACCACTCCCGCGCAGAAGGTCTCGAAGTCAGCTCGCAGGTGAGACGTCTTCTCGAACTCCTGCCAGAGCTGCTTGAGCGCGGGCAACTTCGAGGCTCGTACCTGGCGCTGATCGACGGGTCGCGAATCGGGCATTTTTTCTGGCGGTGCCGGCGCGCTGAAACCCTCGTCCACCAACTCCTCCACGCTGATCAACAAGGGATTTCCTGCGCTCGCAGAGAACGACGAATATGGGGAACCGTCGTCTCCGGTCGGTCCCAAGGGAAGGACCTGCCAGAGCTGCTGGCGCGTATCACCGAGGAAATCGACGAACGCGTACGCTTGGCGCCCGAGGTCGCCGATGCCCCAAGGTCCCGGAAACGACGAGGGATGGAGCAACACACCGCTTCGCCGTGCGATCTTGGACCTCATCTCATTCTCCTACACCAGCGTTCAGATTCGGCGATCAGACTAACACGAGCACGCCGTTGTTTCCAAGCACCTGGATCAGCCTACGTCGATCGTCTTAAAGAGGGTGGCCTCATGTGCATAACTTCTCGGCAAGAAACGGAGACCTTCGGTGATGGTGCTCGAACAGCTTTTTGGGTGATGTGCGCCCAGCCTCCATCAAAGCACGATTGCTCAGATCTGCTCTGGGAAGCAATTCCTCTAATGGCCATCCCGGATCGCTCAAGCATGCAGCCCAGGCGCGCTGGTCAGATGATGGCGCTGATCGAAGGCGCGCAAGGGCAGCAGACCGGCGTCGCTGGTGATCTGGCCGCCGGAAAAACCGGCGCGGATGGGTTGATGACGGAGAAGGAGAAGGTCAGCTGTGGTAACAGTCCGGCACTACAGTTTATCGTTTGCCTTTGTGTTCGCCGATTTTGTAGATCGTGCAGATATTGGGATGGTTCAGGGCGGAAGCCGCCCGAGCCGCTCCGACTGGTCGATCAGAACACTAACACCTTCGTTGCTTCCTCTGTCCAATTGCGAAGATCGTCCAAGGTGCGTCGGTTGATGCCAGCGACCAGCGCGGCATCATCAATCCCACGCGCCTCCAGACAAGTGCGGCAGGCGCCGATTGAGACACCTTGCGCGGCCAAGAGCCGCAGCATCTCCTGAACGTTATAGGACGCGTCTGCCGGGGACTGCCTTTGCAATCCGCTGACCACCCCGTCGCCCAACAAGAAAATGGAGACTTCCCTGGTTCCGTTTTTCGCCAGTGCACCGGCCAGGCGGAGCGCGTTGTAGGTACGCTGACTTCCGTATGGTGAATCGTTCAGGACCAGTAGGTACTCCATCATTCCTCTTGGCGCTCTTGCATGACCAACGCCTTCAGCCGTTGCCTACAGGCCGCACGGAAGGGTTTCCCACGTTAACACACCTGCTCCGTTGGCGGCGAAGCAGGCGGAGAAAACATGATTTCTTCACGAGACAGGATGACGTAGCTTTGCCTTGATCTCGCTGTATTGCTCCTGCAGATTCGACTCTGCCCAACTCTGATCCTCAATCGCCTTGACTCTTACGGCACAATACTTGTATTCGGGAGTTTTCGAGATTGGATCGCAATAGTCAATCGTGAGCTCATTGCAGGCTCCGACCCACCATTGATATGTCATGTACACCACACCTTGATTTACGCGATCCGTTACCAGGGCCCGAGTCATGACCTTGCCGCGGCGAGATGAAATCCAGAGCAACTGTTCGTCTTCGATTCCATACTTACTTGCGTCGGCGCTGTGGATTTGCACATACCCCGGCTCGTCGGCGAGTGTCTGGAGAGCGGCGCAGTTGCCCGACATCGTGCGGGAGGAATAATGTCCGACCTCACGCACCGTGGAGAGGACAAGGGGATACTCCTCGTCGGTCGCTTCCAGCGGCGGACGCCACTCGGCAGCAAACAGCTGCCCTTTGCCGCTCGGTGTGTCGAACTTATTCCCTGCGTAGAGATAAGGCGTTCCAGGATGATCCAGGGTTGGGCAGGGCCACTGAACTGACCCCATCCTCTCCAGTTTCTCGTAGGTCACGCCGTAATAAATCGGGCAGAGATTGCGCAGTTCCTCCCAGATCTCCTCCGTGTTGCGATACTTCATTGGATAGCCCATGGCGGTCGCCATGAGGGAGATGATCTCCCAATCCCGCTTGACGTCGCCTTTTGGTTCCACAGCCTTATGGAAGCGTTGGAAGCCGCGATCGGCGGTCGAGTAGGTGCCATCATGTTCACCCCACGATGTGGCCGGGAAGATGACGTCGGCACACAGCGCTGTTTTGTTCATGAAGATGTCCTGCACGATCACGAACTCCATCGTTGCCAGCGCTTCCCGCATGCTGTTCGCATCCGGATCCGTCTGCACCGGGTCCTCTCCGAAGATATAAAACGCCTTCAGCTTGCCTTCCTTGACCAGATGCGGAACCTCCGTGAGCGTAAATCCCGGCTGGGCCGGAAGCTCGTGCACTCCCCAAGCCTTCGCGAACTTGGCGCGGATCACAGGATCGGTGACCTTCTGATATCCGGGAAAGACATTGGGAAGCGCGCCGTGGTCGCAAGCGCCCTGCACGTTGTTCTGTCCACGCACCGGGCCGATTCCGACGTTTGGACGACCAAAATTTCCGGTTAGCAACGCGAGGCCGGAAAGCCCCTTTACGACATCGACGGCTTGTCCATAGTGGGTAACGCCCATGCCGTAGAGAATAAATGCGCTCTCCGCTGCCGCGTAGGTTCGCATAGTCTCGCGGATCTGTTGCTCCGGAATTCCGGTGATCTTTTCCGCGTAGGCCGGAGTATATTTGGCAACAATTTCCCGATAGCTTTCGAAGCCTTCGGTATAGCTCTTGACGTAATCCTTGTTGTAGAGTTGCTCCTCGATGAGAACGTTGGCGAAGGCATTGACCAGCGCCATGTTCGTTCCGTTTCGGATGGGCAGCCAGAGGTCGGCTATGCGTGCCGATTCGGTGAATCGCGGATCGACGACAATGACCTTCGCGCCCTTTTCTTTCGCCGCCACGATGCGCCGCGCCACAATCGGGTGCGAGTCCGCGGCGTTATATCCAAAGATGAAGAGGCACTTGCTATCCTCAATCTCAGGAATCGAGTTGCTCATAGCCCCATTACCCAGCGTTGCGGCCAGACCGGCCACGGATGGGGCATGTCAAACCCGTGCGCAGTGATCGATATTGTTCGTGCCGATCACCGCGCGTGCGAACTTCTGCATCACATAGTTTGCTTCGTTGCCCGGACCACGCGCCGACCCCGTAAGCATGATGGAGTCCGCGCCATGTTTGTGCTTGATTTCCTGCAAACGAGCGGAAGCGAAGTCGATCGCTTCGTACCATGACACTTCCTCAAATTCCGCGTCGCGTCTGCGCCGGATCAGCGGTTTCTTCAATCGCGGGGTTAGCCGCTTTGTATCATTCAGGAAGTCCCAACCATATAGGCCCTTCAGACAGAGGGTGCTCTGGTTGGTACGTCCAGGGGCGGGTTCTGCACGCACGATCGTACCGTTTTCCACTATAAGATTCAGCATGCATCCTGCACCACAGTATGGGCATACCGTTAGAACTGTTTCAGCCATATGTTCTCCTTACACAAAATTCTTTTACTTACAACTTACTGATCGCAGCACAAGTGCGAGCGCATAACGCCTCCTCGGCCGTCGCCCGCATTTTCCCGAAACCCGTTAATCGCCAACCGTCAGGTCGTCATCCCGACGGCCTCGATTGCCGCGTCCTCTTGACGGCTCTTCATCGCAACCGACATTACTTGCTGATCGACCAGCCGCAGCGCCTTGGTCAGGGCATACGCGAACGCATGCCGGGCCTTCGTCCTGCGTAATACAAAGGTCACACTTCTGCGCTTCCACCTTCTTCACGCGGACCGTGTAGTCACTTGTACCGCACACCACCCGCTCCAGCCTTTCCACGGTGACGATCTCCATCGCGCCAAAGGGGCAGGCGATCATGCAGTTTTTGCACCCCACGCACCGCTCCTGGTT